>Ga0325404_1002270_pt1 | contig 20603 bp, 20 predicted proteins | sample PopdelMetagenome_18_FD_205664 | JGI IMG/M metagenome (GOLD analysis project Ga0325404, IMG submission 205664) | Populus deltoides microbial communities from Bellville, Georgia, United States - Xylem-Control-R1 | ecosystem: Host-associated > Plants > Phyllosphere > Stem > Wood/Secondary xylem... | reverse complement strand
ATGCCTTCATTGCCTTACCAGGTGGTTTGGGCACATTGGAAGAGATCTTTCATATTTCCTCTTGGGCCCAACTTCACATTCACCATAAACCTATAGGTTTGCTCAATGTTAATGGTTTTTATGATAATTTGTTGTCTTTTCTTGATCAAGTTGTGGAACAGGAATTTCTAACATCTTCGGCACGACAAATCATAATCTCTGCTGCTACTGCTGAACAATTGATTGACCAACTACAATCTTCCATCCCTGTAATTGATCCTTCCATGAGTCGCATAAATTGGTCAACTAAGGAAAGCCGTAAAAAGCTTAGATTGGATTTGAGCCTTCGTTTGTGAAACCTTATGTCTTTTGGTTTCATTAATAGCATAGTATTTTGTTTTGTTATTTCTTATATTTGTTTAAGTGTGTTTCAGGTTTGTCAGTGTTCGTTGTTTTAGGTGATGTTTTCTATACTCTATCTTTCTACCTTATGACATTGAGGACAATGTCTCGTTTTGGTTGGGGAGAGAGAGTAGTGGTAGTTGACAAAAAAAAAACAACTAACTACTTTTTTTTTTAAAACCATTTAACAAAACTGTTATTACTAGGATGGCAGAGTAAGGAGGAATTTTAGTGACTCTTGAGACGCATCTTAGTAAACATTTTCCAATGGTTATTTGCAATATTCATAACAAGGCCTATTAGAATACTTCTTGAAATATTCAGGTTTACAAACTCTCGCATTCTTATCACATGATTCTGCTCATATACTCATTTAACAAGTATTCTTAAACCTTCATTTTCACACACACACTTTAACATATGATTGTGGGTTGCACATTGGATTATTACATTATTTATGTTCTTTTGTTAAAGGTAACAACTAAGGGATAGGGATAGTCTATAATTTGCAAAAAAAAAAAAAAAATGATGATAATAAAAACGTAGATAAGTTTGATTTCGTAGCCTCCCTAACCTAAGCAATTAAGCCCGAAGGGGTGTTTTAACACCTAATACCCTAAAGTCAACTGACTTGGGAGCTATTGGCCCAAAGCTTGTTACATGGGTTAAGGAGAAAAGCTTAAGGGAATCAAACATTGCACTATCTACGTATCAGTATCTGCAACCCGAGTTACTAAGCTCGTAGGGGTGTCTCAACACCCAATGCCCTAAGACCAACTGGTCTGGGAGTCATTAGCTGAAAGCTCGTTACATGGGTTAAAGATGCATTGTGTTTTAAGTTATATGTATATATATTGAAAAAAAAAGAAAAAAAAGAAAAGATAATAATCCCAACCTAAGGAAGTTAACCTTAAACATTAGAACATAATATTGTTTTCCTCCAATAAAAGCCCCATCATCTATGTTTTCATACATTGAGCACATAAAAAGGAAGGTTTATTAATATTTTGTTTAAGAGATATTGAGCAGATATATAAACTTAATGAGAGTTTGTTTATCTGGATAGATTAATGGAAGTTGAATGATGAATGCCTTGCTTTGTGGAATTTGCAAATAGTTTTTCTATTTTAACGCTTTGATTACTAGGGACTAGTAATAAGCTGGTTGGGAGATGTGATTAGTACTTAAAAGTGTATATTTATCAAGGTTTTATATCATCATTTTGCACTTGAAGTATCAATAACTCCTTAACTAAAGCATATTTTATAATAACATATCTAATAATATAAGATACTTTTAATTTATGGTAAGTGTTCATCTTAAATGCAGGCCTATCACATAAATAAAAGAATTGATTGATGAGTTGAAGTACTGAAATTGAAAGGACATAGAGATAGCCAAACTTAGAAGAGAGATGTTGGTGCAGTCCAAACTAGAACATTGTTCGGTAATCAGGTCATATCTGGAGCTGTAGATCTCGGATTTAGGTCTACTTTATATGGATGGAAAGGTAAGACATAGGCCTACAACTTTAATGGGGAGCCCAAGATTTAAAAAGGCCGTTTTCAAGTCCAAATTATAGCAACAACGAAGAAGTTTGAATCTGTCCTGCAGCCCAGACACTGTTCAGTGTTCAGCCCATATCTTGAGTTCTAAAAGTCCAAATGATCTCAAATGTTTACCCTGGAAAGATGAGACAATTACCTAGAACTTTCATGATTGAATTCTGTTCAAATTATAACGTTATCAATGACGTTTTTGGCAGACAAGAGATAAGAATTGTCACCAAGTCAAGATGTGGCCACCCATTCATCAATTAGTCAACAAATCAATAGTTCTGAATTTTGGCCTATAAAAAGAGGCATTTTCCATGTATTTAGGCATCTTGGTTTTCAGATCAAGATCATGCTTTTTTCAAATAAGGAGGAGCAGAGGAAGAACCAGAGGTTGTCCCAACACCAGTAGAGGGGTCACGCTGGAAGGTGGGGGTGACTGATTTGCAAGTTGTATTTGCAGCAGAATGGTTAGATAAACATGCATGTGATGATAGGTAAGAGAGGGGTGCATCACTACAACATTTCACAGTTTTACCAATGACAATATTTCGTCGGTATATGATTCATAGTTCGTCGGTAATTTTTTTACCGACGCCTTCACCGATGGAAACATGCTGTTGGCTTTTCTTTTGTCGATAATGCCTGATTCTGTCGCTACATTCGTCAAAAAAAAAATAATTACCGATGGTTTTACAGACCGAAATTGCGCGCCAAAAAAATAATTCCTGTTTGAAATATACCGACGGATTTTATTTCGTCAGTGAGTGTGAACTACCGACAGAATATTTCCGTTGGTCAAGGCGTCGGTGATTGTGCAATTTGCACCAAGTTTCTATGAAAGGCCGACGGATTAAGTCCATTGGTAAATTCATCGCTAAAATGATTGACATTTCCTGCTCTCTGTCAAATGCCGACGGATACAGTCCGTCGGTAAAACCCTCTGTGATTATTTTTAAATATGTTTTTAAAAAATTATTTAGAATTAATAGTAAAAAATTATATAATTTAATAGTAAAAAAACTAGTTATGCAAATAAATTTTTTATTAAACATAAAAAAATAAAGTTAAATAATATTCATTACAAACTGAATGTGTTTTTAAAAAAATGTTAAATTAACTATTAAAGTTAAATAATATTCATTACAAATTAACATAATGGTGAAGCCGGAGGAGGAGGAGGAGGAGGCTGGTTGTTATACGGCAAAAAAAAAGAGGCGCACATGTATCACCACTCTGTGATGCCATGTTTAGGACCATTTGGCGAAGCTGTTCATGATTCGCTTTGAGTTGTGTATACTCCACCATTAGGTGGTCGTATTTTTCAGTGAAATGAGCCGTGTGTTGCTGCAAAGCCATGAACTCCTTAGACTGGGTGCTCGATACTGATTGGGAGTTCCCAACGGTTGAGACACTACGGGTCACTCGCAAGTTCTCGGTCGTAGTGTTGGAGAGCCCGTATACCTGATTTTTATCGGGTCCACCGAACGATCCAACCTCCATCCACAAATCCAAATCGAAATCCGGATGGGTCGAAGGATCGTCTTCATATATCTCCCTTAACTGGCTATTATAGGTCTCTTGACAATGAAAAAAGTAATCATCATATTCCATTCAATAAAAATAATAACTTACGAAATAAAATGGTTGAGCAAACATACCATAAAGTGTTGAGCACAGTTGTCAACAAACTGTTGCGCCCCCTTTTGGCGGTCTTGACTCCGCACGTGCGTCTCAATAAACAACTCCATTGGGCTTGGCTCACGTCCAAGAGACGTAGCCTATAATTAAAAAAATTAATTAACAACAAATTAATTTAATGATATATTTCATTTAAATTAATCTTACCATTCGTTTCGCATATGCAGCAAACGGAACGGAGCTGCCGGTGTGCATTGTCACCGAGCCATGAATTGGCTGATTCCAGTTGCCAGCACCGGACTGTGAGCGTCGTGTGAACCGCTCAGACGTCACGTGCTCAAGATAGTGTGGCCATATATCTGTCGGGATGTATATCGGTTTGAAATCCCTCCAAACTGCCACGTCGTTCCAGCCTTGAAGACCCTTATCTCTCGCGGTTTGTTTTGTCTTTTTTTGTAATTCATACAAAAAATCACGCAACCTACTTCCATAGCGAGAAATTAGATTTTGAAACATAATTTTTTTTCTAAAAAAATTTTGTATTGTTTTCGATGTTAGCTAGTTGCCACATGATTTTCCCACACCCTCCTCACAACTTTGTCATGCGCCCTGTCTCAAGTGAATTTGTGCTGTGTATAAATAATTAGGTAAATAAAAATAATAATTTATTTACAATTATATTAATAAATTATTAGAAATAAGCTGGAAATTATAAATTAACACCAACCTCAAATCTGTCAAACCATGTATCGATTTGAGGTATCCATTCAGGATGTCTGGATACCTGACTCCATTGATATAATGGAATCTTCATTACGATTTAAACGCCGATGATATTACTCGGGTGGCCTCAATGTTTGTGAACCTGAAAATAAAATAAATTAATAAAATATTGATTAGTTGTTCATTAATTATTTTATAATTAAAAAAAACTAAAACCTTAACAAACTTGCATTGAAAGGTCGTCTTTCCACTGTGCCTCGTACTTGTGGGTGAATTGATTCCGCTGCGAAGGCACGCCGCCTCTGCGCTGTGAAACCGCGCTAGAAGAGGCAACATTGGTTGACGGCACAGGTGCCTCATCTTGAGACGCACCTAAGGATATGTCATCCTCGCTGATAGAAGAACTAGTTGCGACCATACGTGGGCGACGAGCCGTGGATTTTGTTCTACGCATCTACATAATTTTATACGAATAATTATATAATTAATTTTGAATGTTAAAAAAAATTCAACAGCACCTCCCATATACTGGAGACTACCTAAATCCATAAACCTGTAAATATTGACAATAGCCACAACCAATTGACCCCATCTATACTAATATTGTATATAACATAACATCTATACAAATAATATCCACACTAATTACAAGGTAAATTCAACATTAACAATTACAATTCAACAAATTATTCAATTATTATGGCAAGACAACAATAAAATATATTCAATAAATTCAAAAAAAAATTCTAGACTAACAATTAAAATTAATGGAAATAATTAAACACAAATCATGCAATAATAGAGTAAAATTACTAATTATTTCAATATATTCAATTACTAATTCTAAGGTAAATTCAATATAAACAATAAAAATTTAACCAATTATTTAATTATTATGGCAATACAGTAATAAAATATATTCAATAAATTTTTAAAAAATATAGACTTTAGGAAATAACTTGTTTATTTCAAGAATTTATCTACATTATAAAAATACACCAAAACAAAACACATAACAAAAATAACAATAGCTAAAACAAAAAACAAATACAAAATAAAATATTTAAGAAATGAAGAAGAGGAAGTACATACCTTTTAAATTGTTGAAGATTGAACTAAAGATTTCAAGCCAAAAATACACAAAAACTTTGAAGGAAATGAAAGGAAAAAATGAAACTGTGAAATGAAGCAGGCGAAAAAATGAACTGAAAGGGCGCTCGCTTGTATTTATAGCGCAGTTTTACCGACGGATTCACCGATGGACTTATAAAATTAATATTAATTCAAATTATTTCGTTGGTGAAGCTCTGAAAATCCTTCGGTAAGTTTTGAATTTCGCACCATCATTTTTAATTACCCTCCATATTTTCGCGGTCCGTCAGTAAGTCTATCGGCAAACTGACGCGGTCAAAGATGCATTTAATGCACCGCCCTTTGGAATTTGCACGTTCCATCAGTGATGATGTCAGTAATATTGACCCGCTGATAGCATACCGACAGAGTTAAATCCGTTGGCACCGGTGTCGGTGATTGTGGTATTTTTCAGTAATTATTTTCCAACTCTGTGAAATGCCGACGGACCTTAGGCCGTCGGCACAGGCGCCGGTGATTGTGGCATTTTCCAGTAATTATTTTCCAACTCTCTGTGAAATAGCGACGGACCTTAGGTCATCGGTATGGACGTCAGTGATAGTTCATGTAAATAAAGATTATATTTGTGTTACCTATTTACCTTCCTGCAAACACTTAAATGATAAACTGTCCATCACACAAAACAATAACAACAATGCTTAAACAATTCATAAACTTATAAAATAAATATTTCGTTTTACAAAATATATCATCCATAATATATATTACATGAAAAAAATTTTTACACAGGGCTTCATTCTGATAATTAGTCAGAATTTTCTTCTTCTTCGTTGTCAATTGAATAATCATCACCTTCATCGTAATCTTCAATATAGATATCATCATCTTCATTGACATTTGCTTGTCCGCTAGAGATCAAAACAACATTCAACTCCTCTGCGTCAACATCAACAAGACTATCATCGAAAACACAAAAAATTAAATTTTCTTCCAAGTCAATCGATGGAGCAACTCGATATGGTTCAACCAACTGACTAACTTGAAAGACTTCATCTTGCACACTTGTGTCTTCATTCTCATCCTGAACAAGCTCGACATGACCCCTGGGTTTTGTTTTTAAAATGGACAACCAATCCACTCTTGATCGATCCTTTCTAAAGGAAGGAGTGTATGTGTAATAAACTTGTTGACATTGCTTGTGAAAACAAAGACATCGTTTACTTTGCGAAGTCTAGCTTTTGAGTTGATTTCGACCAGGCCATAGTGCGGATCAACTCTGATTCCTCTGTCAGTCGTGTCATACCAATAACATTTAAATAAAAACACTCTATTTTGCTTGCTATAATACTGTAGTTCGATGACCTCTTCTAATCTACCATAGTAGTCAACTTCTAACTCACTACTAGTCAATCCCTTAACACAAACACCGTTGTTGTATGTCTTTCTTTCATGCCCGTATTCTTCAGTATGGAACACATATCCATTAACAAAATACTCGTTGTAGCACTTAAATTTTCTTTCAGGGCCCAGGCTTAGTGAAGACAATGACTTAGCAGCACTCCTTCACATTTGATAAACCTTGTATGTAATGTACATCAATGAACAATATATATTTTTCTCGTAATGACATGCATACAGTAATTTTGCAAGTGAGGATGAATTTGTGATAGTACTTACATGTGTTCTGAACCACGTGGCAAATTGTTCATCTTGTAATTGAAAGATCTGGGATTCGGTCAACTGTGAGTTATTGAACAACAAATATTGTCGATGTTGCCTGCAAGTGATAATGATAGTATGATATGTTCGAGGTATATAATCTCAAGTATATATATTATTGACAAAGTTTAAGTAGTTTTACGCATATATATACTTATTGAATAAAAGGTCTCAGCTCATCACAATTAAATAGAACATAATTGTGTGCTTGTTTGAACTCTATTTTCGACAGATATCTTCCTCTTATGGCATTTTTAGGTGTGGGTCGTCTAGGATTGTAGAATATTGACAAGTTCCTACTGGAAGGCACTTCACCGCCATCATCATGCCGGGGAACGCGATTGATTCTCGTTCTCAAAAGAGGTTCGAAATAGTACGAGATAAATGTTGAGATCTCCTCAACAATATAGGCCTCACATATCGAAGCCTCAACATGTGCCTTATTCTTAACCTTTTTGTTAAGATTGAATAAGTACATGCATTTAATTAATCAAATATTTTCAATTAAGAAAAACAAAGAAAATATTTTTATATATGAATTACATTGCAACTGTAATATCTAATTGTTCGAATGGATACATCCATCTATACTGGACCGGTCCTCCAAATTTTGCCTTGAACGATAGATGTATGAGGAGATGCTTCATTGAGTCAAAAAATGATGGAGAGAATATCATCTCAAGTTTGCATAGTGTCTCGACGATATTCATTTCAAGCCTTAAAATGTGATCAACATTCAACTTGCTGGAACATATATCTCTAAAGAAATGACTGATCTCCGTGAGTGCATCCCATTTCCCTTTGGGCAATAAATCATGAAAAGCTAATGGGATGAGTGTTTGCATAAACACGTGGCATTCATGACTCTTCATTCCATATAATTTGCATTCCTCTGTATTAAACAACCTTGATATGTTTGAGGCATGTCCATCGGGAAAACGCAAACTTTTAAGCCATTTGTAGACTAGTAGTTGTGCGTTTTTCTCTAACACGAAGCTTGCTCTTGGTTTTAAGACTCGTGACGCATCACAAACCAACTCCATATTTTTACGGTTACAGAACAAAGCTACATCCAATCTAGCCTTGATGTTGTCCTTTGTTTTCCCCTTCACATCCATGATGGTGTTGAAAATGTTCTCAAACACGTTCTTTTCAATGTGCATGACGTCAAGGTTATGGCGGAGCAAATTAGTCTTTCAATAAGGAAGCTTTCAAAAGATACTTCGCTTTACCCAATTATAGGTCAAACAAAAACCAGGAAACTTTTGCTTACCTGATTGAAGACCAAACACAATGTCACCGTACTCTGATACAACATCATGCAATTCTTCACCAGAAAGACGCGGGGATGCAACATCCTTTTCAATTCTGCCAACAAAGAAATCATTTCTGTTCATTCTGTACCTGTGATTATATGGCAAGAAATGACAGTGACAGTAAAAAAAAAAGCTTTACCTCCATTTGTTAGCGTGAATGCCTTGTTGTTTTCCATGCAGTATGGACATGCTAGTTTCCCATGCGTGCTCCAACCAGAAAGCATTCCATAAGCTGGAAAATCATTGATAGTCCACATCAAAGCTGCCCTCATAAGGAAATTTTGTTTCCTAGATATATCATAAGTCAAAACTCTAGAGGACCACAACTGTGCCAACTCATCAATCAACGGTCGAAGACAAACATCTATATTTCAGCCCGAGCTACTTGGACCGGGTATGACAGTACATAAAAACATGAACTCCGGCCTCATACACATTCCTGATGACAAGTTATAAACCGTGAGTATGACTGGCCAATAAGAATAAGGAGCAGTAAATGACCCGAATGGGTTGAATCCATCTGTACACAACCCAAGACGCACGCTCCTTGATTCAGCTGAAAAGTGAGGATGCACACTGTTAAAGTGTTTCCAGGCTTCACCGTCAGAAGGATGCACCATCACTCCATCAACCGCGTCATGTGATTGGTGCCATGTCATATGCTTAGCAGTCCTTGGTGACATGAATAACTTCTGCAGTGTAGGTGTGATTGGAAAGTATCTAAGTTTTTTATATGCCACTAGTGTCTTTCCCCTGCCAGTTCTAGGTTTGTAACGGGAATGTCCACATGTCATGCACTCGGTCAGCTCAGCATTTTTAAGGTAGTATAACTTGTAGAAGTTAGGGCACATGTCAATTTTCTGGTATCCTAAACTGAGGGGTTTCATCATGGACTTCGCAACATAGAAGTTCTCTTTCAGCCTGTTCCCTTCAGGTAGAATGCTTCTCGCCCATTCAATAATTTTATCATACCCGGCCTCACTCAACCCGTGATCTGACTTGATGGTGAACACCTGTGCTATGACCGATAATTTACTGTGGTTCGTGTAGCCATCCTATAATGGTTCGTCAGAATCTTTCATCAAATAAAAAAACCTAGCTGCATCTGCATTAGGTTCTTCTTTTACGATTGGACATTGACTGACATTACCTTCATTCATTCTCATTACATCCATAACCATATTCCTGTAAGGATTAGTGTTGTCATTTGCCGCTTCATGCACGTTGCTAGCACTAGAAGTTGACCCAATCACCCTTTCTCTCATTCTCTTCTTACTAACAAATACTTCTCCGTGTGCATACCAACACCGGTAATTCTCCATAAACCCTTTGTGTAGAAGATGTATCATTACAATATCTGGATGCATATACTTTTTATTTTGACACTTCTTGCATGGACACCTAATACCGCCTCTGGTAAAATTTCTGGGAATAGATGTTGTGAAATTAATAAAACCCTGAACCCCGTTACAATAATCCATCCTCCGCAATCCTTGGGGTGAATCTCGATACATCCATGAACGATCATCCATGACTTCTATCGAACCTCTATAAAATTATGATGACAACATGTATTAATTAACCGTGTTAGGTAAATAAATTTGCAAAAATATTGATTTACCTCGAAATTATCCAATAAACCATTTACAACTTCTCATAAATATTAAATATTCATTATCAATTATCAATGTCCATACAAATTAATACAAATAAATTTACGCAAATTACAACTCTGCAATACCATTGACAAAAATTAAAACGAACTTGTTAAACAAGCTATTAATTATTTCAAAACGACACATGTAATTCGGTAATTCAATAAAGTTTCAACACTTTACAAATAAATACAATTTTACAAAATCTAAAACAAACCATAACAAGTATAAAATTATATATTCATTTACTACAAGTTTGTTTGAGAAATAAGCATAAAACATGTACATATACTAATAAAATACATATACTAAAAAAACAATAAAATTGTCATTTAAATGTTAAAATTTAAAAAGATAGAATTACTTACAAAAACTGATAAAATCCATCGGTAAATCAGAACACGGATGCTGTGACCACAAAACTTCAAGAAATATGACTTGTTGTGCTGAGAAGAGGGAGATTTTTTTTTTGGGGGGGTGGTTGTTTGCAGTAGGGGAGAGTTGGGATTGAGAAGAAGAAGAAAAGAACAGAGTAGGCAGAGTAGGCATACATTAACTTTTGCCGACAGATTTACCGACAAAATTATTCCGTCTGTGATTCCGTGCAATTCTGACGGTAAACAGGGCACGTCACCGTATGGATTTGCCATTTTGAATCCCTCGGTGATTCCGTCGGAAAAATCACCCGCATAAACGTCCATGTCAGCGAATTGCCTTTTTTTAATTCTACATATTTCATTTGTCATTCCGTCGATAAATACTGACTGAATGTGTCCGTCGGTATATACCGGTAGAATGACAGATGGAAAAAATTCCGTCGATAATTGTGACCTCATATTACTGACAGAAGTAGGGCGTTGGTAATTCTGTTGGTATTAAGCGAATTTCTGGTAGTGAATGCTATGACTGGTGGGCTATTTATGGTCGGAGGGCTATATGGGTAGGGAACAACGGTGAATGGAGTAGATTTAGGAGGACATTAATGGCAGTTTGGGTGGGGGGGTGAAGGAAAGCTTTTCAATCTGTTTAGAATTATCAAATGGAAACACATGTTCATGAAAGAGATATAAATGTGTTGAGATGCAATGTCAAAACAACGATAACCAAGGTGTGAGGAGCTGTAACCAAGAAACACACATGGAGAGGAATGAAAATCTAATTTATGATTGTTATAGGGACGCAAAAAAGGAAAGCAGAGACACCCAAAAGGACGTAAAAAATGATAATCAAGAGACCATAGAAACAAACAATCAAATAAAGATCTATTTGCAAGAACATGAGTAGGCATGTGATTTATAAGATAAACCGAGATTTCAAAAGCAGAATTCCAAAATCATAATGGTGCTTTGCATTGCCCTAGAAGAGTAAGTCCTGTTTCCACAATATGCTTATGGCGACGTTCTACTATGCAATTTTATTCATGAGTGTAAGGACAAATCAGACGATGTTGAATACCAAAAGTCTTAAAAAAAATGGACAGTTTATGGTATTCACTGCCCCAATAAGTTTGAACAGATTTTATTTTTAATGAAAATTGACGCTCAACGAGAGTCTGTAATTGGTGAAAGACAAAATAAATATCAGACTTGGCAACAAGATGATAATACCATATATATTTTGTTTATGCATTAACAAAGATAACAAAATAACGATAGTCATCCAAAGAAAAAAGGGGAGCAGGACCCCATACATCACTAAAAATTTATTTAAGTGGAGCAAAGGTTTTGTGACTCGTAGGTCCTAAAGACGAACACGATGATTTTCCTAATGGACAACTTTGACATTGAAGATTAAGACGTTTGTTGTTATAAATAATCTTATTTTTTAAGACTAACAATTGAAAAACACGAGAGATAGGATGACCTAACCGACGATGCCATAAATTGGCAGAAGCAGAAATGCAGAGAGGCCAATAGGCTAGAGGAACTAACGTGAAGAAAGACTTGGACAAAGTATAAAGACCATCTTGAATCTGACTTGAGAGAAGGACTTCATTGGTGTTGAGATCCTTGACATAAAACACAAAAGGGTGAAATTCAAAATAAACATTGTTATCAAGATAAAATCTCTGAACAGAAAGCAAATGTTTCCTGATTGCAGGAACATGAAGAACACTGGACAAAATGAAACAACGATGAGGTGTATATATTTTTGAATGACCGATATGAGATATGGGGAGTCCCTTACCATCACCAACATGCAAATTATCATTACCGAGATATGGTTATGAGGCAGCCAAACCTGCAAGGTCAGGTGTAACGTGTTGATTTGCACCGGCGTCCGGAAACCAATTGGCAATACCTGTTGAGGAAATATTACGCAGTGCCAGATTTGCACTAGGTTGTTATCCATAGCCCCGATGCTGGAGTTAAGAGCAGTGAGGGGTTGTATTGCCAAATGTTTGGCACAATTGGCAGCGTGGATTTTGCCTCCTGCTGCACTGCCAATTGCCCTGCCAGTTGCCTTGCCTGCCATCATTGTTGGAGGAGCTAGGGAGGCTGCGGAAATTAGGTCTGGACGTAGCAGACCTGTGCCCATTGATGTTGAATTGGTTGGGATGCCATCCTCCATGGAAACGGCCTCTGTTGCGGCCAAAATTTCCAAGAGACTGGCAGTGAGAAAAGAAGACTGCAGGAGGGGTGTTGGGCTTGGGCAGCAGAGGTGTATTGATGACAGCAGACTCCATGGATGAAAGGGATGTTTTGTGAAGGAATTTATGTGTTAGAAGATGACTATGAAGATCGACGTATGAGAGAGGCTTTGCTTTGGTCACAATACTTGTTAATAAGTCCTTAAACTTTCCTCAAAGGCTATGAAACACATATTAGTTGAAATCCTCCAGCGATACCGGAGTCAGCTTGCAGTTGGGATGAGAAGTCTATAGTAGAGAGAAGAGAAAATGTTTTACTTAGTTTAGGGCTCTCATATTAAGTTGAGAATAAAAAAATGGCCTAAGTTGTACCTTAGCCAACTTATCCTATTTATATTTATGTGGCAGAACACGACAGTAACTATAGGGATTACAACATTGGAATAATCCCACATTAGTTTCATATTCATATATATATATACATGCTATACATTTTATAATATCAATCAAGCATATTATTAGTATAATTTCATTTAATTGTTATCATCAAAATACATAAAATATTAATGTGACCCAAAAGTCAACACACTATTCATATGAACAATGAAAATCTTATTTTTTATTTTTATTTTTTAATTCTACCTTCCAAATCCTTTTCTTCTAATTTCATCCTTAGCATTTTATTGATCTTGAACTGGTCATAATTTATTTTAATTTATTTTCTATGAGATTATTGCATTCCTAAATTAACATTTTGAAATTTGGTTGATGTTTAGTTTTTGCAAGCGTTTATTTTTGTTATCATATCATTAAACAAAAAAACTATTTTAAAAGACAAAAATCTTAAATCCATTGGAGTTTATGATTTAGGTTGCAAGTTTTACACGTTAAGTTGCAAAACATGAGTTGATTAAATATGTCGTGTTTCAATAGTAAAAAAAAAAAACATATCATCTTAAATTTTTTGTAAGGTCAAACTATATTTTTACAGGTCATTTGATTTGCTTTTGGATACACCAAGTCAACTAGGTCACATAAAGTTAATTTCCATGCCGGTTAATTTTAAACCTGGGTCGGACAAGGAGTTGAGATGAAAGGTTTTAAGGTAGCCCATCAGGTTCAGTTTAATAATAATACCATATAGTTTTTTTTTTTAAAATTCCATTCCTTTCTATTGAACCTTTTTGGATTTTGTTATCAATTTTGTCCTTTAATATTTAGTTGATTTTGAATTGGTATTCATATTTTGTTTTGGTTTGTTTTCTATGAGGTCATCTTAGTCGTAAACAAATATCTCGGTATTTGGCCGACGCTCAATTTTGCGATCTACTTTTGTCATCACATATTATTAAGTAAAAATAATTTTAAAAATTAAAGTTGTTAAACCAAAAAGAGTCCATGATCTGAGTTGCAGGTTTGACGGGTTGAGTCGCGAAACCTGGGTCGATCTAATATGTCGTCTCGATATTAAGAAAAAAGTCTTATTTTATTTTTGTTAATTCAAACCATACTTTTTACGGGTTATCTAGAATTGCTATTAGACTTGTCAAATTAACTGAGTTGTATCGAGACAACTCTCAAGTAATTTAATTTAAAACATTTGCTAGGTAAGAAGTTAAGTACAATTCTTTAATCATTCGGAAGGGTTGATCCAATACAAAATTGAGAATGGCTCAATGAGTCGATACGCGATTTGATCCAATCATAATTTAATAAAAAATAAAGGAATGGTGTGATATGAATTGATCAAAAACAATTTTAGCATTCCACTAGTAAGTATTGTCGCACGTGTGCGGCGTCGCAGCGAAAACATCCATCCTCAAAATTATCTAAAATGTGGCAAATCTAGAAAATATGAGGAGACAAGGAATTCTTGTCTTTTATTAGTGGAAAAATGGAATGGGAGTCGCCACCTAGTGTTTTAGATAATTTAATTTAGAAGTTAAGTACAATTCTTTAATCATTCGGAAGGGTTGATCCAATACAAAATTGAGAATGGCTCAATGAGTCGATACGCGATTTGATCCAATCATAATTTAATAAAAAATAAAGGAATGGTGTGATATGAATTGATCAAAAACAATTTTAGCATTCCACTAGTAAGTATTGTCGCACGTGTGCGGCGTCGCAGCGAAAACATCCATCCTCAAAATTATCTAAAATGTGGCAAATCTAGAAAATATGAGGAGACAAGGAATTCTTGTCTTTTATTAGTGGAAAAATGGAATGGGAGTCGCCACCTAGTGTTTTGGTCACTAGGAACCCTAACTGGTCTCAGAGATCGGGTACGGGGACTGGTTGCGTAAAGGGAAGGTATTAGCACCCCAAATACGTCCTACCTAAGGTAAGCTGCATTGTTTTATTGTCTGATAAAATCTAAGGTCTTGTTGTGTTTTCTAGTTGTTGGTCCGTCTACGGTTGAAGAAAAGTTCTCTTCAGTAAAGAGATCCTTATTTTATCAGGTAAAACCTAACCGTTCTAACGTCAATAAAAGAATTTAATATCTGAAATACGTCTTACGTATAAGGTCGTACCCCAGATACTAAAAAAACAAAATAATTTTTTTGGAATTTTTAAAATATTAACCTAGTTCTCGTGACTTTAATAAACTGGTTATTAAAGCCAAAATGCATGCTAAATATTTTTTGAATTTTTTCTTTGATGTATGAAGGTACAAATTTTTATTTTTATTTTTGAGAGACTTGGTCGTATGCATGAAAACAAAACATGTTATTTTTTTAATTTTTTTTATGTTTTGATGAAAACCAGGTATTTAATACCGGATTTGTATCTTTACAATATAAAAATATACACCAATATTAATTAAAATGCAGTAAATTTTTTGCGGAAAATCACAGATTTTTTCAAAGAATTTTTTTTTATTTTCGGGCTGGGCCCAACCCGGCCCATATGGCAGGGTTGGACCCAGCCACACGTGCATGGTCACTGGCCCAAGCCAGTGACCCAAACAAACCATGCACGCGTAAAATTTTACGTGTGCATGGAACAGTGCGAAGGTAATATAATTACCTTCGCACTGTTCATGCTCGTTTTTGCTGATAGCAAAAACGAGCCCCTGTTTAAAGTGCAGAAGGATTCTTGTAGTTTCTTGTTTTTTCTCTCTGTTTCTGTTTTTAGACTAACATGCGTCAATTCTTGTACAGACAGAGAAAGGAAATAAGCATACCTGGTTCTGAAGAAAATGGAGCCTATGGTGGTGATGGCTTACTCTGTTGTTTCCTTCGTTCTGGAAAAGAAAGAGCAGATGGTGGCTCAACTCTGTTGATGTTGCGTTTTCTGCCGGTCCTCGGTTCCTCTGTTGGTTTCGCCTCCTCTTTGTTTTCTCTCTTATCCTGCTCACTCCCTCTGCCTCTCTCTTCTTTACACTCTCTTCTCTCTGTTTTTTTTGTTTCTGCTGTCTCGTTCTCCCCTCTCTTCTCTCTTTTCTTATCTGTCTTGTGTCTGTTTTTTTCCTGTGTTTCCCCCCACAGTTCTGCTCTCCTCTCGTTTTCTTTTCACTGTCACCTCTCCTCTCTCGTTTTTTTTTTTCTGCCCTCTCTAGTGCAGTACATCATCTGGCTTTTATAGCTATAGGATACAGGCGTTTTCCCTTTGTTGCTGCAAGGACGGAGTAACGGCCGGCGTGCATCATGGTAGCCGTTAAACATGCCCCCTTGATTGAAGCAAATTGTGCCTTCACCGTCGAAAACTTTTCTCGGCCAGCTCACGTAACGTTTTCTAAAGAAGATAATGAACAGTGTTGAATAAAACGACACCGTTTTGCAACTTTAAATAATATTTCTGATTTGGTCCTTGGATGTTTATGCAATTTTGTAATTAAGCCCCGGAACAATTATAACTAGATCCTTTGCTTTTAGCGCATTTTCCGGTTTGGTCATTGATTTTGGATTGTTTCAATTAAGTTTCTAATTGACCACCAAACTTCAATAATCATGCAATTAAATCCATGATTTGATAAAATTAACTTTTCAAAATTATAATTGGACCCTAAAACTTTAATTTCATCCAATAAAAACCGAAATTGACTTAAAAATCAATTTTTCTTGTAATCAAACACTCAAAAAATTCAATTAAACCTTAGATAAGATTTAATTGAGTCCATAAACATCTGATTTTGGACTTTTTTTTTTCTCAAATTGAATTTTTCTTGTCAATAGGGTTCTCACCAGCCAAAAATATACTGTCAAATTTCAACCTTTTGCAGTTTTGAACCTCCTCAACCAATTTTGGCTTTTTTTTGGTATTTCTACATCATTTTCTCGCTCCTATTATTTTTTTGTTTTCTTTCGAATATATATATTTTTTTGATATATATTTTTGTATTTTCTTATTTTTTTTTTGGGAATCCAAAAATGGGAACAAGTGTTATCACATACCATCAAATATCCAGCCATGAATTTGCTCTTTTTACAAAAGCATCATTGCTCCAATAACTGGAATGGAATTTTCGCACAACAAAGAAAAAAAAGATTTACCATGCAGTACCATAAACAACTAATGCGTTCGAGTTGGGAATTTCTTGACTCTTGATAGAACAAAAACAAGCAGCTCAACTCCAGAGAAACTTTCCCCATGAAGTCTCAGCAAATTCATCTTTGTCGGTTTGTCCTGCTGAAATTTGTTTTATGGTCATGAACTTGAAATAACAGGTAAAAAATCTGCAGAGATGCTATCAGACAGGTCACCATTTGTAATGTGCTGTGGAGGAATGCTCTCAGAAAGTTGATCATGACTGGTGCAGTTATATGCTCCAGAAGAGGACTTGTCATCTTCTCTACCAGCTTGCTTCCTGCGTGTGACCAAATTTGTCAGAATGCCAGTGATTAGTAACAGATGTAATCAATGTGAACTGCTTGGACTGAAAATCTTAACACATGAATTCCAAAATGTCAACAAATACACATGTGAACCCTCTTCTGTCAAAAGTATAGAACCAATCAAGGGAAAAAAAGCAGCAACTGATAAATACAGCTATCAAAATCATTTAAAGCCTTGCATACAAGCAACACCCTAATTGTTCTAACACAGGGGAGCCTACATAATGTGCCCTCAAAGAAGCTACATGATAACATGCATCTGCCTAACAATGCAAAGACCTGATTGTATTCTTGAAGCACAAGAACTTCAAGTGGGAATTGCTCCTTCCTATATTAGCAACACCATGAGTGGATAACACATTACCTTGACATCTTCAGCTGTTCTCCTTTTCCTACATCCTTCAGCGAAACAAAGGATGGTTTGTATGCAATTGCATATTTGCTTCCCTGAGTCTGACATATTCTAATAACATTCATGAATTTCCTTCTTGTGTCATAAATAACTAAACGTTCATGATTGTTCATCATCAAGATCAATCCACTGTTCAAGAAAATCAAGGGCACATATAGGTTTCCAAAAGCTAGGTTTGTACCGGTAAACTGTTTGGTCCAAGACTGCCTGTTCCCATACTCCTTCATAACCCATATTTCAAATTGAGGATCAGAAGAGGTGTTGAAGAAAGACACGCCCAGACAACCTTCAAAAACTGTCAAAGTAACAACGCCCTCATCATAGCGAGGCGGCAAGGACAATTGGCTAAATTGCTCATTCTCAAAGTTAAAAGAACCTATACCATTCACAGAAGTGTCTTCATCACGAAAGACCCAATGGATTGATCCGCAGACAAAACTATCGAACATGAAAATATCAAGACTACGAAGAGCTTTGTAAATACCTCTCCATTTCCCTGTACCAATCGTGTATATCTCAGCCTCAGGTTGGGAATCAGGCCCTTTCTTCGAATAAAAAGTGTGCAACACTTTGTATTCTTTAGTAATGGCACTGTATCCCAAACTGAAACTACTCTTATGCCTGGTACCTTGACCAGCAGCGAGTGGAATGGAGATATACTCCCCCAAAATTGGATTGCACAAATAAATGTCATCATGGGAGCCGTCTTGGAAGGTTTGAGAAATGCAAAGAAGCCCATTACAAGAGTTTTGAATCAAGAAATCATTATTATAGGGTAGGTTGATTTCCTGAACAAACTTCATTTCTTCAACAACACGGAAGCGCAAACCAACAGGCTTTCCAGTTATTTGGACAAGCTGGACGCTTCTTGATTCAGGATTGTTGGATATGGTTTTGACTAGCAAGCTGGTGGGTGATCTTTCAAGATGGAGTTTGGCAAAGAAAGAATCTGAGATGTAGTGAAGCCAAGTCTTGCAAACACACCGGCAATTCAAGATGGTCTTGATGGGCAATCTTGATAGTATGTCCATTATCAAACAGGATGGAAGCTTATTCATTAGACATTCACTGCTTGCAATGACAATAGGAATTTGAGAACTTGATGCACTTTTTCTTGGATTATCATCCATGGAGAGGGTGGTTTCTTGGTTTTCTTTAGACTGGTTTGCTTCAAGAAATTGAGAATTGGAGGCGACAATACTTGAGGATTGGGAATGACTTCTTTGAGGGGTTTTAAGTGGCTCATGCAACCTTTTTCTTCAAATGAACTTGGTCAATCTTGGGCTTTAATAGCAATTTTCCCCAGGCATTACGAGGATGAGGGATGGATATCACTCTTAAAATCACTAGACCCTTACCTGAAATCTGATGGTGCTGTCCTAATTTTTGCTTTATTAAAATTAAAATTAAAGAACTGATCCTAGAGTAGAGTAGTGTAGTTTGAAACTGATGTTATTATTTTTTTCTAGACAAAATTAATTAACTTGTTATTGAAAGTAATAAAATATTTATCAAGAGCTGTATTTATTTGCAATTATTATATTGACTTGATAAATCCGTTTTTCAACATTTTATTGGCACAATAAAATAACTAAATTACTTTCAAAATTATTATTTAAAAAAAAACTAGTATTCAAGAGCTGTAAAATCAAAATTTAAACACATTTAAAATAACTAAAATATCTTTAAAATCAAAATTTCTTTAGCTTGTATCAACGAGTATTTTCATCTTTTCATTCTAATTTCTTTATTACAATCAAGCTCACTTAAAAGCTATTTAGTAATTTAATAAACATAAATATTATTAATAAAGGTTGATGACTCAGCATGCTTTTCAGGGGGTGCATTAGGAGTCATTGGACAATCCACTACAACATTATACAGTTTTACCGACGGACTAATTCCGTCGGTGACAGTAATGCACTCCGTCGGTAACAAATAATACCGACAGAGTCACTGACGGATCACGTCCGTCGGTATAATAGTCGTCGGTAAATCCCATTTCCGTCGCTAATTCTGTCGCAAATAAAAAAAACCACCTACCGACGGAAACACCGACGGATACGCACGCGCCAAAAAAAAGTTTCCCGCGGGAACATTACCGACGGAATATAGCCGTCGGTAATGTCAAGGGTAATTACCGACGGCATTACCGACGGAAAACCCGTCGGTAATGATGGCATGGCTTGTAATTTTTGTTGCAACTCTCTGTGAATTACCGACGGATATTATCCGTCGGTAATGCCGTCGGTATTAAGTCACCGACGGTTAGTATCCGTCGGCAATCCGTCGGTGAATGTGGCAAAATCACGTAATTTTTTTGCAACTCTCTATTAAATGCCGACGGATACTATCCGTCGGTACTTATTTAAAATATTAAAAAAAAATAATTGATTAATTGTAAAAAAACCTTGATAAACAAATAAAAATGCATTAAACATTAAAAATGTAAAAGTAATAATATTCATTACAAATTTAATGTGTTTAAAAAACAAAATTAAACTAGAATAGCGGCGGAGCTGGAGGAGGAGGCGGAGGAGGAGGCTGGTTGTTCCTGGGACCATACAGCCAAAAAGAAGCTGCACAAGTATCGTCACCCATCTTTGATCTCATCTCCATGACTATTTGACGGAGCTCATCATAATTCGTCGAGAGTTGTTGATATTGTTGTTTCAACGCAATG
>Ga0325404_1002267_pt1 | contig 20610 bp, 10 predicted proteins | sample PopdelMetagenome_18_FD_205664 | JGI IMG/M metagenome (GOLD analysis project Ga0325404, IMG submission 205664) | Populus deltoides microbial communities from Bellville, Georgia, United States - Xylem-Control-R1 | ecosystem: Host-associated > Plants > Phyllosphere > Stem > Wood/Secondary xylem... | reverse complement strand
CCGTACCATAGAATCTCTGTTGACCAGTTAGGGTTCCTAGTGACCATAATACTAGGTGGCGACTCCTTAAACAAGACATTTTCCCTAAAAGAACAAGATGCCAGGAATCTGTTCTTTTTCCACAATCAATTAATTTTTAGGGCCGCCGCGATGTCGGGTGCGACACTCTTCTTCCCTGGTCACCAAGAAGACAGAGCAAGCCCTCCGTGGCTTTTCTTTTCCTCTCTGTCTTGAAACCAAAACCGCCATCTTCACCATTTGTTCTCGTTTCATAAACAAAGAAGAAAACCATAATCCCTCCCCTGGTTGGGTTTTAGCTCCATCACAGTCTCCTTTCTCTTGTCCACCACGCGACACCAGCTCCCCTACAGTTCGGCCGGTGCTACAATACCCTCTCTTCTCCCCGGTGACAGCAGCAGCAACGCCCTCCCCATGCACCGTGAGCATGCATGAGTCGTCCAGCATGCGCTCCTCCAACAACAGCAGGTTTCCAAAACATGAACAGTAGCTTTGTCTTCAACCGTGGAAGTCTTTCAGTTCAAACCCAGCACCTGGAGTTTTTCTCTTCTCCATTGAAGCAGTGACAGCGGGTGCTCCTTAGCCACCATTTCCTCTTTCTGCAGCAGCTCAGTCTGGCAATAGCAGCGGCTACTGTCTTTCTTCACAGCATCATACGTAACCTAGTTGGAACATTCAACAGCAATCCATTGGTGCAGTTTCTCAGCAACAAGAGCGCAGCAGAACCAGAAAAAAAAAAAAACGGAGAGGCAGAGTACAAGCCGAAACAAACACAAGGGGGGGACGAGCTGGAGGACATACAGAGACAGAGTCAAGAGAACAGAGAAAAAAGAACACAGCAAGGGGAACAGAAACAGAACAACAGAAAAAGAAAGAGCAAGGAGCATGAAGGAAGCTTGAAGACAGGAGCTTCGCCCAGCGCCTGTCGATTCGTGCAAAGTCTCTGCAAAACCGGTCTTCCTTCACCAGCGTCTCCATGGCCAGCATCAGATAAGTTCTTTGCTTCCCTCCTCCTGTATTATAATTCACGCTAGCTGTGAATTATAGTGCACTTGCTACTGTAGCAAGTGAATTATAATTCACTTGTTTTGTTTTTGTAGACAACGCATGCCTGCTGTGACCAAACCAGGGAAAATAAATAATAAAAAGAGGTTTTCTTTTCTTAAAAAATTCAATTTTTGCGATTTTATTTACTGACGCCAGAGTCAGGAATATTACTGCACTTTTTTGGGTTACACAATATTTACCAACGCCAGAGTTAGAAATATTCGTTGGCGAATATTCATTGACACCAGAGTCGAGAATATTATAGGATGAACATAAAAACAGAACAAAAACAAACCTTTAGCAATTTAAGACAAAACCAGCAATGCAGCCTGTCTCAAGCAGGACGTTTAAGGGGTGATAATATCTTCCCTTTTACGTAACCAGTCCCGGACCATAGAATCTCTATTGACCAGTTAGGGTTCCTAGTGACCATAATACTAGGTGGCGACTCCTTAAACAAGACCTTTTTCCCTAAAAGAACAAGATGCCAAATATCTATTTCTATTATCCATATTTTTTTTAATTGGTCGTCGCGATGTCGGGTGTGATACTCTTAGTGAATTCTCCTCTGCAGACTTTGCTGAAGTCTTTTATTCTCCTTTAGCTATCAATCCTGCACAAAAATAAAGTAAGCAGTGATCATAGATGTAATAAAAACCAAAAGGGTAAGGAAGCTGCATACTTTGTAATAGGGCCTGATATTGCCCTTTAGCCATCCTATTGACTTCCTACTTGGTTAAGGTCGACTCCAATACAACATATATGTTCTTCTAATCTGAGCTCAGATGACGTCTATTATTGACATTAAAGGGAGGTGCCCTCCAAAAGCAGGAGCAACTAGAAATTTGTTGCATCCTATTTTTAGGTTGACTAGCCTGTTACATCTTACTATTAGCTACCTTCCCCTTTATTTTTTGACATAGGCAGGTTTTCCTTACATGGTTCCCTCCATAGCTCTAGTGGGTCTGTTGGTGAAGATAAAGAACCAAGGCATGTCATTATCATCGTCGGTGCCAGTAACCAAATGGTAACAAGTTTTAAAGATACTAATTATAAGCTCAATTCCAACGAGCCTAAAAAGCTTTTCAAAGACGGATAACATTATCCACCTATTAGAATGCCACCGGCCTAAACCCAACTAATAATATCTAAAAACGTCTCTCATAAATCCTTGAAGAGAAAAGGTATACCCCATTGCATACATGTAAAAAGTGCTGTAATTTTAAAATAACTCTGAGTAGAGCCCAATGTCGCTGGGATGATATGCTCAGCCTCTGCATATATTAGATTTGTGTACTCTCCTACCCTCTAAGCATTAACGAATTCTATATCCTTCACACTTAAGGTGCTTAGGGTATCATCTTCAGGGACCTGAGGCAACTTTCCTCTCCCTTGAGATTCATTGAAAATAATGGGAGAACTACTTCTTTTATGGAGAGAACTACTCCCCCCTACCTAAGGTGGATGCTGGGACTCCGCCCTTTTTAGTTCTGAGGCCCAGTATAATAGACCTATATAACCTACTTCTCCTCTTCATCTTAGATTCAAACCTGAACTCTTTTTTAGAGGCAATTACATCCCTTTTTGTAAAGACAGATCTGACAATTTTAAGGTTTATATTTCTGTTTAAAGTAGAAAAGGAAACAGAAGCTTATGGTGAAAAATACTTAGAATGAAATTTTCTTCTTGGATTAGAACAAAACTAGCTCGGGGTTTTCAACATGGTAGTTTTTAGAAATTATAAAAACTTACAGTAAAAGAAAAGATAGAAGCAAGAATGGATAGAGTTATAAGAAAAATATATTTTCACTATCACAGTTGGATAAATGACTTTTCAAGTCATCTCATTGTTTGATGAATGACAACAAAACCTCTTACATTTTTAATATGAGATGAAGTTCCTTTTTTTTTCAATCTACTTGGCATAAAAGCTATTATAACATAGCAAACATATTCTTTCCAAACGTGGTTGCTTTAACTCCTTTCCTCGTATTCCATACCGAAAGCATCGTCTGAAGCGTTGCTTGGGCATTGAAGGTTTTTTTAGTCCATGCCGACAAGACAGAAAGATACCTTCTCCTGGACATCTTCATTTAGATATGCAACTATCTCCAATTCTTCTTCTTCTTCTTCTGATTCATAACCTATTTTCCCTTTGTCTTTTCACCATCGGTAGCCTTCGATATAAGAAAACAACTAGTAACCTAGAGAGAGTGAGTCTATGAAATGGAAGTATGGAACCACCTTTATTGTAAACAGGTTGAAGGCCTGTCTAAACGAGACAAGAATACCTGCAAGTAGCAAGACAAAAATAACCATCACAAGAAAATATCTAGCTAGAGAGAACCTGAAGTTAAATCCTAGTGCTTCTAGGATAGACTTTGGATGGAATCTTTTCAGGTCACTTTTTATTGACAAAATTGTTATTGAAGAAGATGAATGAAACAGGAGAAACAACTGGGATTCAAGGGAGAATAGTGAATGTTTTCATCTAGCAAGTCCGGATCACTAGTCATCATGGTCACCTTCATTTCGTTTTGAAGTCTTAAGATTGGGAACTTTATTTCAAAGCGTTTCTCGAAAGAATTTATCGTCTAAAAAACTAAAATCAATTGAACATGCCATTAAAATAAAGAGAAAAAAAAGCTTTTGGGTAACATAATTAAGAGCTTTAATTAATGTAGTCACGATAACCTACAAAAACTTTAGGGCATTAAGCCATACAAATATTAGTGCATGGAGCAAGCTAACAAAGTTTAGTACTGTGATTTATTATGAGCTAAATATAATTCTATAATTAACTAGGCAGCAGGAGCATAATCGTCGTCTCCATCATCGTCATCGTCACCCTCCATGGGCGCTGCAGGAGCATAGTCATAATCACTATCATCATCATCTCCGTCACCTTCCATGCATGCTGCTGGTGCATAATCATATCCATACTCACCACCATCGTCTCCATCTGCATGACGGTGAATGGTACAAATGGCAATAATGGTCTTCGACAAGGGACTCATTTTTCAATGTACTGAATTTGGAGAGAAGAAAGGGATTCGGACTACGAAGAAAGAAATGTTGGTTTTGCTGTGCTTTAGATGTGGAAGAGACGTGGTGCTTATATAGAGGAGGAACTAGTGAAGAGAAACTGGTGGACTCATTTGGACACAAGTCAACCACGTGAGGATTGTGGACGAAAGGATAAAGGGTTGTGCTGTGTGCATGGCCTCATGCCTATGACAGGCGGTATTGCCCAATTGTGGGGCTTTTTGAGTTAAGAGTAAAGGCAATGCTTTTTACTAAATTGCTAAAAAATGTAAAAAGAATGAAGAAAAACTTTCGAAGAACAGCTTCAGATTAGATGCATAAATCGAAGCATTCGGTTTAACAAATTATTGCAAAACCTCATATGTTAAACATTATCATTTAGTCACCAGTTGTTTTGAATATCTAATCTAAATATCGGTTATATATGAACTTATACTCAAAATATTAAAACTAGTTCATGAAATTTTGTTATGATCGTACGCCTAGAAAAGGCACTTGAAGGCCAATTATTTTGAATTTCTCCAAAAACATTTCGGAAAACTGACTGCCATGTGGCTCAGCCACCTAGACATCCAAGTGACAGTTCAGCAGCGCCATGTCATTGGAGCTCGTATTTGTAGAAGGGGATTGCTTTTGGTCATGTGAGAGTAATAGAAGAAGCATCTTTGAGTGCGTGGTTTTGTCAAGAAAAAAAGGTTAGATTTTTTGGCAGGAAGGTGGTTGGCTGCTGTTGCAATATGTCGCTAAATTGATAGTCAAGGCAGTGGTCCAGTGTATGCCTTTAGCTGGCTTGGAAATATTTGTGGTCGAATAATATCTTTGGGAATTGTGGGTTTTAATAAGCACTAAAGAAATACTTATTAATGGCATCATTCATCAAAGATATGTAATATATGGCCGGCTGATCAGCTGATCCTTCAGACGTTTAATCTCGTTTTTTTTCCCCTTCTGATCACAATTTTTTTTTTAATCTGGGTATTCTCATATAATTTTTAAAGGATAAGAAAAATCTCGTTTGATATTTTAATCATAAGTCAGATTAATTATTTTATTTTAAAGTATTTTTTTTAAAATTTTAACTAATTGCGTGAACAAATCAGATAATAATCTCTAAATCATTACCAGTAATTAATTGCAGGTCTAGTTGCTATATATCTTCTCACATTAGTTTGCATATTAAAAATCAATAATAATCCCATTCTCATTGCCTAAAAGTCCATCCTTTACAGCTCAAATCTCTGATTGAATCATCCATACGAAAATGGTTGAGCTACATATTTCTTGGGCCAAATTGTAAGAACCCCATTGCATTTAAGTGGGGAAAAAAAAACAAATACTTTTCTAAACTAAAAAAACTCTTATTTTGCACCCTAAACATCATGTTTTTTCAATGCCTCCCTTTATTAGGGTTGTCCTGGAAAATTGAAAAAGAAAATCATAAAAATCATCCCAATTCCTCTTGTTTTCTCTTTTAGCAAACATATTTTTCTAAGTTGGTAGAAAAAAGGAAAGGAATTGAGAGTATTTCTATGAGTGTTCATTGGAACAATCTCATGTTTTTTCCTTCCTTTCACCCAAAAAATTTAACAAGGGTTTTTAAGGGCATTGAAGTCTTTTGATGTGGTCTATTTGTCTTTATCAAATATAGTAGGGACAAATAAATATTTTCTCTTTTTGATTGCACAATGAAATGACTCAAATATTTTTGAAACAAAAAATTAAACTTGACATCAAGGGGTATTTTTGTACACAATGGTTTTTTAACTATTATAATTTAAGCTAAGATGCACTTTGGTATTTGCACAAATACAAAAAGTAATAAATAATTAAAATGCATCATGAAATTACAAAAATACCCTTAAAAAATAAGCTTGAGATCAAGGGGTTTTTGTTGGCTTTTTACATTGGTTTTTTTATATCTACAAATTCAACTCAATGGAAATTCTGTATTTTGTAAAAAATTTTAAAAAAAATGGGTGCATATGTACAACACTCGTGGGTGGATGGGAGGCGCTTGGGCCTTTCAAACTGTGTGTGCGATGCCTTCTAGAATCCAAAAGTGTCTTTTCATCGTGTCGTTGAAAGCGTTATCGTGTTCTTTTCCTGATGGAGTTACAAGTGTTTCCATTGGTGGTCTGATTTTGCACCGGTGAGCTTTTTTTTTTCCCCTTCTTCTCTCTCTCCTTCCTTAAAAAATTACAGTTTGGTTCAACTTCAATCCTTGCCCTTTTGATTTCTATTTTTTGGTCTCGACCCTTTTGTAGATATTTTATCGGTTATTGATTTCATCACAATATCAATTTACCAAAAATTATATTCTTCTATGTGGTACTCATTGTTTGGATTTCTAATTTTTTTCTTGGCTCTTTTTTAAAAGTTTTAGTGGTTTTTAATTTAATCTTTCAATTCAAATTAATGATATTATGTTTCCAATTTGATCCTTATTGTTTTTATTTCTAATTTTTTTTATTGGCCCTTTTGTAAAACTTATTACTCTTTTCTATTTCACTCTTTAATTAAACATTGTTTTTATTTTTATGTTAATTTTGATCCGTATTCTTTCAAAAAAATTGATCATTTGACGAAATTGATGTTTTTTCTCAATTCCACCCATCAATTAAAAATTAAATTTATTTTATATTTTAATTTTGATCCATATTCTTTTCATTTGTATTTGTAAATCCTTTTGTATAATTAAGATTTTTTTTTTTATTTTATCCTTCAATATTTATTTAACTGGCAATTGAATTTCATAGTTTTTCCAGATTAAGTGTTTTGGATCTAATAACTCGGGTTATAAGTTTAAAACGTTAACATGATTTAAAAAAAAAAACTTCATAATCTTCTTTATTTTTTTTAGTAGTGTCGCACATGTGCGGCGTGAAGGCGAATATTTCCCCTTTAAATATAAAATGTGTAATATCTATATCTGGCAAATATGGGGAGATAAAAAATTCTTGTCTTTTATCAGTGAAAAATGGAATGAGAGTCGCCACCTGGTATTTTGGTCACTAGGAACCCTAACTGATCTCAGAAATCGGGTACGGGGATTGGTTGCGTAAAGGGAAGGTATCAGCACCCCAAATACGCCTTATCTAAGGTAAGCTGCATTGTTTGATTGTCTGATAAAAAGCTAAGGTGTTTTCGTATTTCTAGTTGTTGGTCTGTCTATGGTTTAAGAAAAGTCCTCCTCAGTAAGGAGGTCCTTATTTTATCGGGTAAAAACTTAACCGTTCTAACGTCTATATGAAAAATATATTTTTAATATCAGGAATATATTTTACGTATAAATTCATAATCCAGATACTAAAAGAAGACAAACAAATTTTTTAGAATTTTTAAAAGATTGGCTTAGTTATCATGGCTCTAACAAACTTGTTGTTACAGCCAAAGTGCATACTACATATATTTTTTGAAATTTTCTTTATTGTATGAAAATATGATGTGATGATTTTTTTTTTGGAGAGACTAGGCCGTATGCATTAAAACAAAACATTTTTTTTATTTTATATTTTTTGATGTCTTGACAAAAACCAGGTATTTTAATACTGGATTTGTATCTTTACGGTATAAAAATACAAACCAGTATTAAACAATTTTGATAAAAATATGCAGGAAAATCAACCAATTGTTTAAGGATTTTTCAGAATTTTTAATTTTTTTAATATCTATAAATATATATAAATAATATAAATACATTATAAGATATAATATAATATTAGGTGGGCTGGGCTGGGCTGACCCAACTAACTGGGCCGGACTCGGCCCAACAATTCTCTTTTTAGTCCGGGCTAGACCTGGCCCAGACAGTAGAGCTGGGCCAGAATCAGCCTGGCCCACAAAACATCAGGGCTGAGCCAGAAACAGTCTGGCCCAGAGAAGGAAAGCCACAGTGTTGGGCTAGAACCAACCTGGCCCAGCAACAACAAAAAACCAACGGTGGGATATTATTTCCCCCCCATCCTCCTGAATGCAGAACGAATGTTCTGCATTCAGGAGGAAACACAGACAACAAAATAAACGAGGGGGGAGAAGAGTTTACTTGGCGCGTAGGAGGCGATGCCTTTCTGGTCGGACTGCGTCGCTGGCAGTGCTGTGATGGAGGCCGGTGGAGGTGTCGTGGCTCACGGACTGCGGCTCTAAGCAGCGGTGCTGCTGTTTCAAGCGGCGGAGAGAGAGAGTCTTCTTCTTCCCCTCTCCTCTAATTTTTTTCATTTTTTTTCTCTGTTTCGTTTACCAGCGGTCCCCCTTGTCTTCTCGGTTTTGTTTTGTTTTGTTTTTGTTTCTAAATTTCCCTCCTGGTTTCAAGCCTTTCCTTCCCTCCCTCTATTTCGGTTCCTCTCCTTTTTGGTTCGTTCTCTCCTCTCTTCGATTCGTTCTCTCCTCTCTTTGGTTTGTTCGGTTTTCTCCTGTGTTTTTCCCTTTTTCCTTTGCGTTTTTTTTTGTTCCTCCTCCTCCCCTCGCGTGCTGACATTGGGGGTATTTATAAGGCAAAAGGGAGCGGGGGCGTCCCTATTGCCACCCTATGGCAGCGCATGGGGAGCAGGGCTGGCTGCCTTGCCACAGTGCCGGGTTGGCTGGGCTGTGAGCGTGGCTAGCAGGGCACGACTCCCTTGGTGTATCATTATGAGAGTGTGTGGGGTTTCGGGAGGTGGCAGGCATGTGGCGTGTAGGGTTCATTGAAGAAAGAAGAAAAAACTGCCTTCCCCTGCTGCACGTCCAGGGGAAGGGGAAAGGGGAACAATGTTGTTCAAAACAACACTGTTTTGCTTTTTTTTTTTTAACATGAAACGGCGCCATTTCATTTAAAGGTGGCGCCAGCATTTGTTTCCCAAATCAGTCCTTAATTTATCCTTTGTTCTTTTAAGTCCTCACAATGTAATTTTGATTTTAAGAAGTAATTCAATTGCATCCTTGCCAATTTCAGTCTCCGCCCCTATAGTTGGTCGCGCTTTTCACTTCAGTCCTTGGCCTCTGATTTATGCAATTGGACCTTCAATTGATCAATAAACTTTCAATTTCTTCAATTTGGCCCCTGATTTTGTTAATTACAGTCCCTATATTTACACGCCTTTTCCAATTTGGTTATTGGTTTTGGATTTCCTCAATTAAGTCCCTAATTGGCCTTTAAACTTTAATATTTATGCAATTAAGCCCCTGATTTGACCAAATCAACTCTTAAAAATTATAATTTGATCCCAGAACTTTAATTTCTTCCAATTAAAGCTCAAATTGACTTAAAAATCAATTTTTCTTGCAATCAAACCCTCTATAAATTCAATTAAACCTTCAATAAGATCCAAATAAGTCCATAAACATCCAATTTTGGACTTTTCTCTTCAAATTAAATTTTCTTTTCCTCCAAGGCTCTCATCATTCAAGTATATACTGTAAAAAATTTCAATCCTTATATTTTTGAACCTCCTTAATCAATTCTTCTGATCCTTTTCTGAGCGCTCCAACCTCCTATTATTTTTCTAATTTCTTCCGGCTATATATTTATATATTTATTTTTATTTTTGTGTGGGGACCCAAAAATGGGTTACAACAATTAGGATATTCAAATCTTATGATTTGGATAGCGGGTTTGCCTGGATGTCCCAGTTGCATTGATCGGGTTACATATTTTTCATAATGGGGTTTTTTATGTCATTTTTTTTACCTTATTTCTAAACATCATTTTTTTGTACAAAAAGAATATAGCCCTGCCCCACGGTGAGGTGCACACACCAAGGCTAGTATATATTAACTAACTAAAAGATTTGAAATAACAATACTACTACTGTAATTAATTAATTGTTTTTTTTTTAAAGCTAAAACACAAGGCAAATTCATTATTCATAGACATAGATCACTATTCACCATGAGTTCTTTATAATTAAAACACCTTCAAAGTATTCATATTCTATATAAATATCAATTAATTTTAGTATATTAAAATGTTTAAAACCAAACTATAAAAACTTCTTAACTCTCAAAATAAATTCCAGTTTTAACTACTAAATTTTACTAATTAGAAATAATTTTTTAAAAAGTTGTAAAAACTCTCAAAAAAAAAAATATTAAAAACATACTAGAACTCTTTGGTAATATATTAAGCAGAGACAACAAACTTTGAGGCTATAATATAAAATATTCGGGTGAATTTCACTTTTTGGTATGTTACTAATTAGAAATAATTTTTTATAAAGTTGTAAAAACTCTAAAAAAAATAATTAAAAACACACTCAAACTGTTTTGTAATATATTAAGCATAAACCTTTGAGGCTATAGAAGATGTGGATGTGTGTGAATTGCACTCCTCGGTACGTTATTTGCTAGATACGCATCGATCCACTGTTATAGAGAATGCAGCGGAAACATAAATATTATATATGCTTGGGAGAAGGAAGTTAGTATTTGGTACTTACACAATGCAGGAGAAGGAAGTTTGAATCTTGACTGGCCAACAGGCTATGACATATGCCTGCAAGTAGCAAGAAGTCTAGCTTATCTGCATGAGGAGTCAAGGATTCGAATTGTTCATAGAGATATGAAGGCCAGTAATATTCTGCTTGATTCTGATCTCATTCCAAAAACTTCAGATTTTGGTTTAGCCAAACTTTACAATGATAAGAGAAGACCCGTATAAGCACCCGTGTTGCAGGAAAAATGTGAGATCTTGAACTGCAAAACCCTTAAATTTCTTTAAATTTAACCAATCATCCTTCTACTCAAATCATGTCTAGAAGCATTGACTGTGCAACCATATGTACTAGTGTTATTGACCCTGTCAGTACTAATTTAGTGGATCTCTTGCTCCGGAGCATGCGATGCCTGGACACCTGACAGAAAAGCTGATGTATTTGAATTTGGTGTTGTGGCTCTGGAAATCATAAGCAGAAGGCCAAGTTCGGCCTCGAGCTTGGAAATGGAAAGGATATACCTTCTTGAATGGGTATGTTATATGACACTTGTAACCCACTTACTGCAAAAGTTTTGCCACATTTCACTCTGGCCAGTTTATATCAAATCAATTGCTTTTCATCAATACAAGTGGTTACTTTCTTTTCAGGCCTGGCACCTACATGAAAACAACCGTGAAGTTGAGCTAGTAGACTCCAGATTATCTGAATCTAATGAGGAAGAAGTAAAACGTTTGATAGCAGTTGCTTTTTATTTACTCAAAGCATTTTATGTACTCAAACTTCACCTATGCTACGGCCATCAATGTCGTGTGTCGTTGCTATGCTATCTGGTGATATCGAAGTGAGTAGTGTAACGTCAAAAACTGGATACTTGAATTACTGGAAATTTGATGATACAAGCAGCTTTATGAATGATGGTGCTACGAGAACATCTGATACTAGCCACTACAATTCATCTACAAGCACCAGCATTGAGAACAACACAGAATTTCACACCAAACACCACCGATCCCATGCTCAATAACAGTATCGGACAGGGCAGATGACGATTTTCTTGTATCAGTGCCAGTACATTGTTTCTTCTTCTTTAAGGCTTGTTCTGAAAGTTCACATACCTGTTCTATTAATGGATTTGTGCAATCATGTACATAATTACAAGACACACAACGAGCACTGTTTAAAATGAGCTTTCCTTTTTGTATTTTTACTGTTTTTTTCTTGATGCATGTAAAGATAGGTTGGAGTCTTAAATCTTGTTACTGGTGAAATGGAATTTCTTGAAACAGCTATAACATTATCATTGATATGTAAAGAGGAGGTGGCGATCCTTATTTTAGCTACACGTATTTTTCAGCCCGTCCAGATCCAGCAAGTTCCTAAAGGAGTGATTTGATTCTGATTTCTTCAGTTTTATCAGATGTGTTTAGGAGATGTGCAAGATACTATTGTCATTAGCATAGTTGATCTCTATGTTTCCTTTCGATGTTGAATGCAATCAAGGCTAAAGAATAATAATTCTGTCTGGAATGGTAAATGGGCAAGGAAGTTGAAATTTTTCTGAATTTTGGTAGGATGTTTTTTAACTGCATGTACTATGAAACCGGACTCTGTTTCTGTTGCCTTGTGTAGAGGAAAACCATTGTCCCTCATAGAACGTAACATGAAATCCATAAAGAAGCCCTAGCAAATAAGAGGTGGTGTCGACTGAAGTATTTGAAAACTCTTCATGCGGTGGATATCTATACCTTTCTTCACCCATGAAGAGAAGAGAGCTGATTTTCATTTAAGCCTTTGCAGCTATCCGTTCTGGTCACTGTTATTGACTTATTCGGTGTGGCTGTGTCTCAAACTAGAGAAAAGGGAAAGGAAAAAAACAGTTGCAATTAGTATTCTTAATTTCATGAATAAAACAGATGGAACTGTTTTTATCTATAATCTACCGATACTCCCAGCTAGGTAAACAGCAGCTGCATTAAGCCTTAAAAATAAAGAAGAACAAAAGAAAACAGATGGGCTCTGCAATTCAAACTTCAGTATTTCATTTGCCAAAATTCATTAAACAAATCACAAATTAGAATCATCAAAGAGCAAGAGATTCGTACTTGTTTTAACATTAATTCTTTCAAATAAAATTTTCCCAAATTACAGAAACAAATTAGTTTCATAGCTCCCCATCCACTTCAATGACAGAAACAAAGAGTCTTCTGCCATGAAAAACCAAATTACATAAAAAAAAACCCCATTTTGAATCCAATCCGATCAATTACACAAAATAATCCTTGTCAACCCCAGAACAAGACAAGACACACTAAAGAAAAACAAAGTAACAAAATCCCTAGCAGACCATTTCCTTACAACCTTTGTTTCTACTCTCAAACTCTTAGCTCTTCGAAGTGCATCAACTTCTTTCAAGAGATCAAACTCCCCTCCTTTCTTCTTCAACTCCTCAACACACTTAGCCAGCAACTGACCATCTTCTTTCTCTCTCTCTAACAACTTCTCTAAATGGCATTCAACATCAGTTTTATATCTAACAGCCCAAATAATCCCTAAAGAACACAGAAGAGAGCACAATGAAGGGATCCATGATCTCTTGCAAGCTTCTGACCCTTTAGCTCCAAAAGGGTCTTTCGAGGATGCGTTGAAGAGAAGAAGCAAAGAAATGGAGTGGAAAAGGAAGAAGAATATGTAAAGTTGAGTGATTTCTTTACAGACTGAGTCGATTTGTGTTTCTTTGAGAGAGATTCTGTTGAAGATCAGTTCTTCTTCTTTTAACCATTGTTTTAAAAGAAGCTTGTGCGTCGGTGTTTCTGCAATTTGGTGAAGTGGGTGTTGTTGCTTTGGCTCCATTATTGACGACGGGTTTGCGCTTTGATCTGCCATGGATATGTATTTGTAGAGAGAGAGAGAGAGAGATTTGAGGTTTTGGAGAGAGAGACACAGTAATGGTGACTTTGATTTTGAAACGGTAGGCCTTTGAAGTATTTCAACGCAACGGTCGAATTGGGAAAGTTTTTGAATAAGTCTGTTATTGACAAGAATGCCCTTGGTCGGTGATTTAAGAATAGGAGCGTGGCAACTGGCAAGGTTTTGCAACGGTTAATTTTAAGATGTGAGTGATAGAGTATGGCGAGAGATGATGGATTCGTTTTACGAGACTTGTAACGGTCTTCTAAAATGTGAGATATTCTTATTCTTTTTTTATATATTTTTTTCTTTTCTATTGATCCGTTTTGCTGGGAAATATACTCTTAAATCCACGAAGAAGAAAAGAAAGAAATATAACCTTTATTCAATTAATCAAAATTTCAATTTATTTTTTAAAAATCATCAATTTAAGTATCACAAATATTAAAATTTCTAAAAACTTATATAATCATAACTTTAGAATCTCATAAAGTTAGTCGAGATTCATATAAGTTGGTTCAGACATCCACATTAATTAAAAAAAAAACATAAGCTTTACAAAATAATTGTGTTAAGGGTAATTACTTACTAGTTGATTTATTTAAATAAAAAACTGATTTAACCATTTTAATAAATCATGGAGTGGCAATAATAGTGGAAGGAGTGAATATAATACTCTTATTTATTTTTATTTTGTATTGGAAGAAAGGATTAAAGTCCTAAAGCAAGAAAATTACGGAAAGCACATTTTTGAAAAACAAAGCATTTTTGTGTCTTTTAAAAGAAAATTAAAGCAACCTCAAATGCATGAACATAAGAATAAATGTTCTTGTCTAAAGAGAAAACACGGTTCCCTATCATTCAATCAGCACAAAGATTTGCTTTCCAACCTTTTTGTTTTCTAGGATGGAAAAACATGAAGAAAAAACTGTGACAAAAACAATGATTAAATATGTGTTTAAAAGTGCTGTAAGAGTTGATTTTTAAAAAGATTTTTGCTTGAAAATATATTATAATAATTTTTTATTTTTTAAAAATTATTTTTAATAACAGCACATTATCACAACTTTAAATGGTTCAAAAATATATAAAAATTAATTTTTATAAAATACCTTTTCAAATGATTACAAACTACATCTAATTAAAAAAAAGGATTAAGTTAAACTTAAAAAGAGTAAATGGATTTATACATCATTCTTCTCACACCTCACTCGTGATTACTATGTAATATTTGATGAATTCAAAGTAAAAGCGCATAGACTAATCTCATCATAATTTGAGGTTTGTTAGTAAAAAAAATCATTTTTACTAATAATTTTTAAATTAATTTAAAAATTATTTTCAACATCAGTTTATTAAAATTAATTTAAAAAACACACTATTGAAATCTTGTTTGATATCATAGACAACTCTTTGAATTAAAACTTAATTTTGAAAAGGGCAATACTGAGCTATCAACAAGATATCAATAGAGTCTCCATATAAAAACCTTTCCCATTCGAGTCCCGATCTATTAATAATCATTACCCAATTAATGCCACTTTTAAATATTTTGCTTCTAAGATCACAAGAGCCGAAGCCCTATTTGTCTTGAAATCACGTTATATTTGTGAAATAAATTAACAGCGGAGATTAATTGAGTAATGTTTGATGGATAGGGTACCTGATTAGGAATTATTTTTGTTGAGGGACCTATTTGAGAATTTTGTTGTACTTTCGGAAGCATCAACTTTGCTACGAGAGCCTCGAAATAAATAATATATTACACCGTTGTACACTGACTTGGTTAATCGATTGACCCAATTAGTTCAAGATATTAGACCCAGCCCACTGGGAATTAATTTACTGTCGGCCGAAAATAAAAATAAAAGGGCCCAGCTCACATATTTAACGAGAAGTAGCTCCTGCTTGGACTTTGGAAAGTGCACGATTGGGAGAGAACATGTCCATCCGAAGATTCATCGTGTACATGGGCAAGAGAACACGAGACTGTTTGAAATTAATGGTTATTTTTTAAAATATTTTTTTTTATTAAAAATCATTTTATAAAGTTTATTTTTAATATTAAAATGATTCAAAAATATTTAAAAAATAAATTTAAAGTACAAAAATAATTTTTTTTGAAAAGCATGAGAATATAAAAGCTACGAGGAAAATGAAAATAGAGTTGTCAACAATAACAATCAACAACTCAAACGGGTAAATTACAATTGCATTAAGTGTAACCCTCTCAAATTTCAAAAACTCAGACGGGCAAATTACAATTGCATTTAGTGTAACCCTCTCAAACTTCAAATATATTAAAATCTTATCGTAGAATTGTTAGAGAATAATATAAATTATATTTTGAGATTTCACCTAATAGCTTAATCTTTTGAGTTGAATTGGTTCTTTAATATGATATCAGACCTTTAATGACCAAACAGTCACGAGTTTGAATATCATAATCCTTATTTATTTGATAAAAATTAAGCATAAGATAGTGTGTATTTATGCAAATTTCAAGTTCAAAAATTTTTAAATTGAAAAGATATGTTTCGCTTTTGACAAGCTCACAAAGCTTGGGTTTAGGGGTAGGAAAATCTTTTTTATATAATTCATTAGTCACACTACCAGAAAACCGATAAATACAAACGGAAATACTGAGGGAATATTTCCGTCGGTAAATTTCCGAGGGATTTTACCGATGGACATATTCCCTCGGTATATACCGAGGGAATTACGGAGGGATAAAAAAATTAAAACAAAGCAAAAAAAAATGATGACGTTTCAGGATTTACCAACGGAATTACCGACGGAATAAATTTCGTCGGTAAAATCCGTCGGTAAATCCGTTGGTAAACTTGTTTACACTGTTCATCATGTCAATTACAAAGGGAATCACTGACGGACAAAATCCGTCGGTATTTTCCAGAGAGCTCCAGAACTGTTCACTTTCCAATTGCATTGTTAATTGTTGTTCTTTACGGACAAAATCACCGACGGATTGAAAAGTCGTCGGTGTTATTTGACAGTTTTTTGAAAAAATTCAATTGATTTAAAATTTTTATTTAAATATTACAGACGGAATCACCGACGGACTGAAAAATCGTCGGTAATTGTTGGCGGTTTCTAAAAACTTTTTATGAAATTGAAAATTTAAATTAAATATTACCGACAGAATTACCTATGGAATAATTAAAAAATATTAATATTCAATTATCAGTCGGTAAATCCGTCGCTAATTCGCTCCAATAAAAAGCCCGAATCTCTTATTTCACAAGAGACAGACTTATTTCTTCTTCTTCTACTACTTCTTCTTCTTCTTCTTATTCTTATTCTTCTACTTCTACTTCTTCTTCTTCTTCACTATATGTAAAAAAACATCAATATCTATTTCTTTCTCTCCTCATCTCCTTCTCTTTTTCTCCATGCTTGGGTATGTCTTCTTCTTCTTTCTTCTTTTATCCTCTTAGTTTTTTTTTATTAATATGCTTTACAAAAAAAATTTTCTCTCCTTAGCTTCACTTGCAACTACATTAAGGTAAGATTTTTCTTTTTTTTTCATGATTTTTTTCACTATATTTGTTTTTTATTTTATTTTTAATTGTTTTTGTTCTTAATAATTGTATAAATGTTGTTGTGAGATTTGTTTTTTCATATGAGATTAATTTTTAGTTGATTTATTTATAGGATTTTTAAATTTTTAGCAATTGCAACTTCATTTTTTTCATATGAATTTTTTTAGTTGAATTTATTTTTTTATTTTATTTATTTGTTGCAAATTTGTTTGAGTTGATTTTCTTATTTGTTTTTCAAGCATTTTGAGTATATATTATACAGTGTTGATTTATGTTAATTTAATTATTTTATAATTTTATAAAATGAATTTTTTTTTACATTTTTTTAAATAATTACTGACGGAATTACCGATGGAATTTCCGTCGGTAATTCCATCGGTAAATCCGTCGGTAATAAAAAAATATTATTACCGAGGGATATACCGACGAAATGAAGTGGGTAATTTTATTTTTTTTATTTATGACGGATTTACCGACAGACAAAAAATTACCGTTGAAAGATTCACCGACGGAGCATTTCCGTCGGTGATTTTGTCGGTAAATTAATTACCGACGAAATATGTGTCTTACGCCAACGGAAAAATTCCGTCGGTGAAACTGTTAAATCTTGTAGTGTCATTATAGAAAAGGAAGGGGTTAATCGGTATTCTCACATCTTTTTTTCATATTGTAATTACTTAATCACTGTTGAATGAAAAAAAACTTGTTCGTTGAATCAAGGGGCTTTTTGGGTTTTTCAAATTTATTTTTGTCAAATGAAATCACTTAAATGGCTTTAAAGAATAATATTTCTTAGCTATGAATGCAATGACACTTTAGTTATTTTGTTATGATTTTTTTTCTTATTCTCATATGGAGTCAAGAGAATTAGGTCTTTTAAAATATATAAAAAAATATTTAAATTCAAAAGTGGTTGCCGTAGTAGCTAGCAAGTGCCCCCTGCGCCTTTCGAGTGGCGTTTGTGGACCCAAAACAACTCTAAAAGTCAGCGTTCAAAATGATTTCTGATGCATCTTACTGCCCTTGTCACAGTGGTGAGACAAGGTAGTGAGGAGCATGCAGTGATCAGACTGGCGGTTGAGCTCCAATAACGTGTTTTTTCTTCCCTCCTTCTTTCCTCTCTCCCCTCCTATAAATAACATGTTGGCCATTGCTAAAAAAAAAAAAAAAGCAAAGAAGTCTGGTTATTTTTTTGTTGATTCAAATTAGATCTTCATTTTTTTCCTTTGCAATGTATTGGTCTTAAGTTATTTATTGAGTTAATTTTTTTAAAAAAATTTATCCATTCACATTTGATTTTTATATTATATTTGATCCTATTCTTTTAATTGTAATGTATTTAATCTTGAATCCTTTATATTATTTTTTTAATACCATCCCTTGACATTTGATATTTATATCAAATTTGATCATCATTCTTTTGTTTATTATTTTTAGTTTTCTTATCATTTTCTTAATTGAAATTATTTTTTTTATTTCATCCCTTATAATTTTTTTATGTGAAATTTAGTTCTCATTATTTTCAAATCTACATTTTTTTTTCTCTTCTATCCCTTTTTTAATTTGTTTTTTTCAGATTTATCCCTAATTATTTTGGTTGGTTGGGAATTTTACATTTTATTTTTTTTGTTTGCCTTTTATGTTATGATTCAGCCGCATGATCCTTATCACAAGTTTAGAAGGTTGGACCGGATTAACATTGGTCATTTTAATTTTTTTTTAATTTCTTTCATCATTATTGAGTTCGTTAGAAATTGGTATTCTTTGTTTTTTTACTTTTTTTTTATAGAGTTATTCCAATATCATGCCTCGGGTCATAGATTCAGCAGGTTCACCAGATTTGACTCATACCTATATTTTTTTCATTGCTTTTATATTTGGATTTTTAATATTAGGTTGGTTTGAGAATTGAGTTTCGTGATTGTATTCAGTCTGTTTTCTACGGAGTTATCTCAGTCCAATGACTAGGTTACAAATTTGGTTTGATTTTTGCTAAAGTTAGATCATAAAAAATTATATTCACCTATGTGATAGCCTAGACAAACTCACATACTCAATCAATTTATTTTTTTTTGTAATTTTTTTATTTTGTCATTCGTCATTTTTATTTGCAGAGAATTGAGATTTATATATATTTTTTTAATTTATCTTTTGTTTTTATAATTTTGTCATTCGTCATTTTTATTTGCTGGTAATTGAGATTCATATTTTTTTCTATGCAATCATTTCATTTTAATTTAATTTTTACTTTGTTAACAAATAAGATTATTGAGACGTTTTAGGAATATTGTAAAGATGTATTTTCATAATATTGCAAATATTCATCTTTTGCATGAATCGTTGTTGTTTTTCTGCTTTACTTGTTGTCGATATCTTATTTTTTAATCATAGTATTAAATAAACTGAGTTTATTAAGCTCATTTAAGTAATGACTAGAATCTAAGATTGTTTTTTTAAAAATATTTACATCATTTTGATATATTTTTTTATGGTGAAAAAAATATATAGTACCAAAGAGCTGCGTTCTATCTAATATCTTCTAAATAATGTAATGTGATCCCTACCATCTTTCCCAATCACATGAAATCCCTGTAATGTATCCCTGCAATCTTTCTCAGCTCAATTTCCCTTGATAGCTCAGTCTAACATACTATTTTAATAATATATTACAACAGACTATTCAATATAAGTTGGATTAGAACATGAAATATAAAATTTGCTCGCTTGCCTAGGATTAGTTAGTTATTACAGGGCAATGAAACTACAGCAAGCAGCCAGAAATTTGAGAGGCAAACGATGACTGGAATCATGCAATAAGCCCAGACAGCACTGACCCTATAACAGGACACATTTGAGTGATGACGAGCAGCAGAAATAGTAGAACTCTCTTCAAATTGCAAACAAAACAGATCCCTGGCCTCTTGAATACAAACCCAAGCCGCAAATTTTTGTGTATCTCCCACACTTTGCTTGAGTACAAACATGTAAAACAAAGCCAAGATAAGTAGAGAAAGAAAATAAAAAACCTTGGATGAATTGAAATATATGTAATAAGCCACCAATGTTAGATAATACATTGCTTCAAGAGAAAGAGAAAAATAAGAGAGGAATTCGACTGCTGAAATGAATGAAAAATGTGTCTTTTGTGATGTTCGTTTATAGTGGTGGATGTTCAGGTAATATAATCTCTAGTGCCACGATTCATGTGGATGTAAGTGGTGTGTGGTTAGACCACAGACCCACCAGTGCCTTATTTATTTCTTTTCTGCTACAAATGGCTCCACAGAAGCCTTTGCATTTATTTTGGGTTCCCACCTTAAATTCAGTTCGGTTTATGTCCGGTCCCTAAAATTTATTTTAAAAAAAAACTAATTTTGGCAGATATTGTTAACTTGTATATGTTATTATAAATGCAGAGAAACTGATTGAGAGAAAAGAGAAAATGATAACTCTCGTTATATTCTTTGTTTTCTATTATTCAATACTCTTTTCCCAGCTGTAGTTAGTTAGTTATATATATACATGCAGCTGTAACAACTTAACTGCATGTAACAAACTTTGCTAACTAACTAACTGATTGACTAACGGCTAACCAACTAACAAACTTAGTAATCAAGTTTACTTAT
>Ga0325404_1002266_pt1 | contig 20613 bp, 8 predicted proteins | sample PopdelMetagenome_18_FD_205664 | JGI IMG/M metagenome (GOLD analysis project Ga0325404, IMG submission 205664) | Populus deltoides microbial communities from Bellville, Georgia, United States - Xylem-Control-R1 | ecosystem: Host-associated > Plants > Phyllosphere > Stem > Wood/Secondary xylem... | reverse complement strand
TGTGATATTTCCAAGTTGTAAGGTTCATTTAAGTGAGATAACTTGATCATATATATTTTAGTGTCCATGGTGGATTAAGGGTTAGCATATTTTTGTATTTTAAAGAATTTTTTTTTTTTGCTTTGCTTTAAATTATTTTTTTAATGTTTTTAGGTTGTTTTAATGTACTGATGATAAAAATATAGTATTTTAATAAATTTTTAAATGAAAAATACTTTAAAAAACAACTATCACAACCAAATAAACTCTAATTATGTGACCATCATTTGCAAGGTAGGTCAGTCCTGTAACCTAAGCTGAGTGTTAGCTAGTTGGATCATTAATGGTGAATTGGAGAAACACTAAGCATGGGTTAAGGTATTCTTGAGACCATTTTGGCAATAATATGTAGGCTTAGTGCATTTGCTATTTGTGTGTAGACTGTAGTTAGCTTGGCATTGGAAATAAGCTATAGTTATGGTAGCTAGTTAATTATTTCATGGAAACTTAGCCCTATATACTACTAGTATTAAAATCTTGGATTATTCAACAGATAACCATTAATTAGCTAACAAAAAATCAGGACTTTTCTCCTCTCGTTTTTCCCTTCATGTAATAGATGTTCAATCCTCGAAAGGAGCTTATTAATGCACAAAAACCAGGCATGGAGGGATGTGTTCATGGGGGCAGGCGCAAGCCATGATACAAAAGGGAAAAGATACGAGATCCTGTGTGTGGTAGGGGATATACAAAGGGATGTTTTGTCTAACAACTAAAGTTCATTTTCTTACATTAGGTTTGTTTTATTAAAAATAGTTTTCTTTATTTGTTAGTGAGAAACAAATACTGAAATATAAATTAATATAACAAATTTATAATCAATTCTTGAATAATATCAATTTTAATCTAACAAGACAAAGAAAATTTACACTTTAATACTATTAGTTCACAATAAACAATCACTTAAATATTTTAATTATCATTTTCGATCAGCATTAATATCATCACCACCATGATAATAATTATTATTTTTCTACTAATATAATCATTATTTTATTATTATTCTATCATAAATCCTTCATTATCACCATTATAATAACTACCAATATTATAACAACAATCATCATCGTTGTTATTATTATTGTTGTTGTTGGTATAATTATAAATATTATCATTACAACTATTCCTGGTATTATCTCTACTTTTCATCGTAATTTTTCTTATCTTATTATTATCAATAAAATATTATTTATTTAATGAGAAAATTATTTTTTTATTGATTTGTTTTTCCAAATTTAGCCATCTGTTTTAGAGTCTAGCAATAAGAATGTGACGGGAAGGAATTCAAGTTTTATCTTTAAAAAAAAAAAAATATTGGACGAGAAAAGCACTAGACAGAAGATGTGTGTTAATTTTACTTGACCAAAATGCCATGCAAATGGTGGCTCACAATGTGGGCTTGTGGCATCTACATCATAGTCCTTGACCACCCAACTGAGCCTATAAAAGCTTCGAGTGGGCTGGGTTAATTGCTTTTGGACTGGAAGTGGTTCTTGCCACTGGATGGTCGTTTGGGCCGTGTGCTATGGCTTTGTACGTTTGGGCTTATTTGCCCAATATTAATTTTTCAAAGGCCCATCAAGTCAGAGAATTACATACTATAAGGCCCACTCATACTCGAATTTTTTAAAATCACAACTACGTCGTTCATATTCAAATATAAAAATATGTACCGTATATTCTTTTTTCTAGCTGTCACTTCCCATTTTTCACTTCTTTAACGGTTTGCAGTTCGGCGAAGCACCCTGCCATCAGAAGCGGCGATGTCGTCAATGGCATCGAAGATCAAAGCCTACAGCGTCCCTCTCTTCCTATTTTCCCTCTCCGTCTTCTACCAGCTCGTCGTCCTTCCTCGATCCTTCCCTGCCTCTCATTACGACGGTATTGATTTACTTGTGTCCTCCTTGTATCTGTATACTATCAATTGCATTTCTGATTTTTTGTTTTGTAAACGAACGTAGTTTTGGGGATAAAGCGGTATAGTTCTGTTGAAGAAGTGAAAGAAGCATACGACAAGTTGTCTTCTAAATGGTATTAATTCTTTCAATTCTATGAATTATTTGTTTAATTAATTTTTAATTTAATTAGCATCAATCGTAATTAATTTCAGGAATTCAGAAGCGGGAATTCCTGCCACTAGTGATTTTATAAAGGTAATCTAATTTCTTTTTTTTTTCTCCTTTCAAGTTTTAATTATGAAGTACTGTATCATTCTACTTGCCAAGCGGGTTGGATGGTATCTAGAGGTAAAGTTGAGTTGAGGTGTTAGTATTACCATCCTTGAAAGGCTGGTTCCCCATGATTAGTGTTTGAAGCAGCGAGGAAAAAGTTTTTAAATGTGAGGAGGAGTGAAAATATGGGAAAACAATTATGGAAATTGTGATCGCAAGTTTTGAGATGCACTTTGCAGAAGTTTTCAAACTGTTTAGAAGTACTCATTCTCATGTGAGTTTCAGTACACTGCTTCAGATGTAATTCATATAATTAATAAACTGGAAAGTGTTCTTTGGTACATGTTAAGCTTTGAGAAGCAACGAGCCTATTAAAATCAAGTTTTTCAAGATTTCTCCACTAGTTGGCTACAGACTGATAATAAAAATGACATAATGTATAAGATCTCTTTCTGCAAGCCTTTTTAGATGACAAAAGCTCAATTAGGTTACTACAACTCTAGCAGTTATATCTCTTCTTCTTGTCTGATATGCTGATTCTGCAACTTTATTACTGGTATGTGATGGGTTATTGTTATGTTTTTTGGTGAATCGTTTTCTAATATGTGGTTATTTCAGATCCAATATGCTTATGAGCTGCTGACGAATCCTTTATGGAAAAGGGACTATGACATATTTGGCATTGATGAGCAAGCTGTGAGTAGTTAACTCTTACACCATCGATTACTATGTCCAGTTTTTTTCCCCCTATATTTCTCCAACTACTTTGTTTGATCTAGATCATGAGTTTTTTCGTAAGTGACTAGATTTTCCTGGCTGCAGCATATTATGGACAAGATTAACTTGCAATATGCTGGGGAAAGCATTTCAGGCATAGATCTTCCATTACTAGAAGCTACTGCTTTTGGTTAGTCAATATGCTACTACTTTTTGTTATCAGACCTTCAATTCACTTTGTAAAAACTTTTCTTCTCGGTTTTGTTTTCTATTGTAACTAGATTATTTCTATGTGTATGATTTTGACTCTTGGCTGATGAATGAATAATCTTGTCTTTCCTTCAGATCTTGGATTTCACACATTTAATGAGTTTACATCTCAAGAGTTTGCACCTATGTCTGATAGTTCTAAACCATGGCTGGTTCTGGTATGCTTGATTTCTAGAGCATTTTAATATACTATTTCTGCAGATTAGTTTTTCCATGCTATGGGATGATATTGATGTCAAATTGATACCTTGTTCTGTAACTTGTAAGTGGAATTGATTTTCTAAAATGTGTATCATTTTCAAGTATTATTACTTTTCTAGCTTTTGAAGACAGGAAACTAGCAACACATGGTATTTGGATTATTTTTTTTTATTTACACTTATTTTCTCATTAAAAAAAAAGATTTCTACTTGATTCTTGATGTAGTGTGGAAAGAGGAAAGCAACACAAACAGAAGTATGGCTGAAATATAAATAAAATTAATTGGAACAATAAAAGAAGAAGAAGAGGAAGAAGAAGAAGAAGATTGATTGGGGGGGGGGGGAGAGAGATGATTCTTCCACATGTCCTTTGTAGGTGGTTTAGATTTTAATTAATATCAATTCTTGCCAAGTTTTTGTTAACAATATTGTGTGTGGAAATTTCAATTCAGGTATATTCACTTGGGAGCAAGAAATGTGCTCAATTCTTTTCTTCGTGGATCGATATCAGTATGTGTTTCATTTGCTAAATTATCAAAGTTTTAGTTAAAATCTGGGTTGATCGGTCATTTTGTGTAATTGTATCTCTTATTATGCTCATTTATTTATATGTTTCTTCAAAAAGATTTATGTTTGTTGATAACCTGCTGAATTTTATGTCTTACATTTCTGATTTATCATTTGTACTTAGAACCTTTCTTATATCCCTTCTTGAACTCTCATCTAGACTTGTAACCTTAGCTGTCTGGATTCTTGATTTACCTCTTCTGAAGTTTTATTCCAATTCTGATTTTGTCATTCTGATTTTTTTCTCATTATCAATATTCGAACAGCTCAATAATATGGATAAATTAGTTATTCATATGCCTCTCATTCATGGAATCCAATTCTATGTCTCTCATTCATGGAATCCAAATGAAACACTAACTCATGTGGTGGTATCTTAAATATTTGTTTAGAAGGCCATGGTAAAACCATTTGGACCTAGTTTGCTCCATGCAACTAAGATAAGCTTTATACTTCTTGGCCTCTTGATAAAAAGTCTAAAATATGTCATATATCACAGTGTGCATCCTTTCTAATACATTGTAAACAGGATATCATCACTTCTTTTGAAGTTTAAAGTTTGTGGACTTGAGTGTCTAATCGAAGCAAAAACTGCTCAACAATATTCGGACAAGTGAACCAGAAAAGTTTAGGTAGAACCGCATCTAAATGTTGGCTAGGTAAACCTCTTGTAGTAGTAGTTATGAACCTTGTAGACCATCCCCATGTGGTGGTGAGGGGAGGGTACCAATTGGTAGAAAAAAACCATCAACCCCTTGGCGTTGTCCTGTACTTGGAAGAAGAAGTAGAAAAAGGAATAAATATAGTGAAAATTTGATTCTTCATCATCGTGTTGGGTTATTTTAAAAAGTTTTAGCTGGTTATAAATAGATAAAGAAACTAGGTTTGAGGTATCTCGGAAGTTTAAGACAACTTTTAAGTTTTTTTTTTTTAATCTAATTCCATGTTGACTTTCATTGCAATCATTATCTTAAAAGACTTATTTTGCTTTTTACTTTTTCCTAATGATCCATCTCTTATCTATTTTGAATGTTTTTTTAAGAGATCAATTTTAGTATGATTCACCATTTGCTATTTCATTTTTCTATCTGCTTTGACATTCAGCTGGTCTGTTGGATGGTGTTGCCGGTGTTGGCATTTTGGAACTTGGTGAGCTTCAACTTGCAATATCTCTTGCTGAGAGAAAGCCAACTGGAAACTTTTTCTTTCGGAATGGTGAGTGTTACTTTTAGTCATTATTCTACTCCTTTAATTGAACAAGTGTAAAACAATGAACCCAAAAAAAAAAAAGAACAATTCAATGGATGCAATGTAAAATGATTAGAAATGCTAGTTTATTCTTTGATATACAGATGGATTGGATTGGCAGACAGAAAATGAGTACAAGTCATTTGCTTCTACAGCTGAAATTTTAGTGACAGGAACCTGGCATTTGATTTTAGGGGCATAATAGTAAATTAGCAATCTTTTTTGTATAATTCTGCTCCTTCCCTGTCTATGTTATATGTTGACATTGTTTGTTCCATGCCAAAAGCTTCCTTGAAGGCGATTATGTTGTGAATTTCTCATGCTTCTGTCATAGGTTGATGCTTAGCATATTGCTGAGTTGGAGAGCAACCTTGTTACTACCTTCCGTGCTAGACTTGTCTTTTATTCTCTCCCTCTCACAAAAGATGTCCTGTTTGACCAAGAATAGCTAATAAATTTTGTGCCAATCATTTTTTTTATTTCCAGATTTGTCCTAACAGATCAGTAGCTGGAGAAAAAGTGTGGAATTTAATTTTTAGTGAGGGAAGAAATAGGGTAGAGAATTAATATTTGACTTTTTGATAATGGACACATCTTTTGGATAGAACAAAAGGCAAAGGAGTATGCCCATTGTGGGATGGAGGGAGTAGTACTTAGATTGGTCATTAAAGTACTAGTCAGAAGAATTAAATGAATTAAGTCAATATTTCATTTTTTTTATTTCCAGATTTGTCTTAACAGATAAGTAGTTGGAGAAAAAGTGTGGAATTTAATTTTTAGTGAGGGAAGAAATAGGGGAGAGAATTAATATTTGACTTTTTGATAATGGACACATCTTTTGGATAGAACAAAAGGCAAAGGAGTATGCCCATTGTGGGATGGAGGGAGCAGTACTTAGATTGGTCATTAAAGTACTGGTCAGAAGAATTAAATGAATTAAGTCAATATTTGATGCCAGAAATTTTTTATTCTTGCATCTCTGAACTCATTTGATCCTTTATGCCAAGACACCTTTATTATTTGCATTTATGCATAGTTTTTATTTATATATTGGCAATATCTTATTCTTGATTTGATGTGTGCCTCTCAAATTGCATGTACTTTTGCTGAATAACTTTAGCTTCAGCATAACTTGTTTCTTATTTTTAATTTGATGGAAATGCTTACAGGACTTCCTTCGCTTGTTGCTTTTCCATCGGGCTGCAAAGCATCAGCTTGTCTTGTTAGGTAGGTTGAAAATTAGAGATTGAATTAAAAAGTGAGAAAATATAAAAAAAAAATCACACTGCAAAGCAAGGAAAAGCAATTAAAAAAGATGGTTTGGTGGAGGGAGAGAAATTTTAAATTTTGGAGTCAATTTTAGAACCTTTAAGACTCTGCATTTCATTTGATACCAGCAATATCAAAATCTCTTAAGGTGTTATACAGCTCCAAGTAATATTTAACTGACTTGACAATAGCATAGTACTAAAGTTGGTTTTCGTGCTAGGTTTGAGGGTGATCCCTCCACTGATGCAGTCATTGATTGGTTTGCAACAAACGTGCTGGGTTTACCTCGCATTTTATACTATTCAAAGGAATCACTGGTAATTCAAGGCACTTGCTTATCATAATCATTTTTAATGACAAATTTTTTTTTCTTGCTTTCTATTATTTCGACTGAAGAAGGTTTTTGCATGAGTCAAAGCATCATGCTGTAACATGAGAGAACCTGTGTGAAGAAAAAGTCATCAAAATGGACCACAACATTGCATTCTCAAGTAAATTTGTGGGTCATGTGTTGCACAAGCTATCTGTCACCATATGTCGTCTAGCTGTTTCTGCATGGTTCTTTTAGACAACCTGCTGGATTTTTTGAGTTGCTTAATTATTTTTCATTGTTACTAACCATATTGATACATAATGCTGAAATCACTCTTTATCATTATATTCTATGCAAGTAAAAGGCATTACTGTGTTTCCTTTCTTGTTTCATATATATTATCTTTCTTTTGTCTCCTAGTCTCTTTACTGCTTGAATGATATGAAACTTCATTATAATACAGGGACAAAATTTTCTGGCAAAAAGTGGTCCCCACAAGGTAAATTCTTTTTCAAGTTAATTTTATCATTCAATCTATTATTTACAATGTTATCATCTCGATTTTATATGATTCTTCTCTTCAACTTTGATTCGTGGTCAAGTTTGTGTTGAAATTAATGAGTTAACTAGTCATTTCTTGAGACATTGTGATAAAACTTGTCTGTAATTTGGACTTCAAATTTTCAAGAAATATTTTTGTTTTTGAACTTATCAGAGGATTTATTAATCTCTCAATTTCTGCTGCTTCCATGATAGATTGTCATGGAGGAAGAAGCTTGAAGTGATTTTTTACGTGCTTGCCTGTCAAGATAATTTATGTTGCTAATGCTATATTTTTTTAACTCAGGCCTTACTCATGTTGTTTGGCTAATTTATGTTGCTAATTCTATATTCTAAAGAAATCCATTAACAATGTGGTCCCTTCATCAACTGCTGTTAATAATGATGTTTACATGTCTTACTTTAGTTGTTACATGATAAAATTAAGACTAAATTAAAGGGAATTAAATAAAAAGTTCAAAAAAAAATGCTTTTATAAAATTAAATGAAGACATCATAAAGAACCAAAATTATGAATACCCCCCCCCCCCCACCCAATAATAATAATAGAAAAACCTCCCTCTCAAATCACTTTCCTCTAGTTATCATCCTTCCTCTCTTTCTTCACCACAGCAACCACACTCTTTCATCACCATCACTTCCCTATGCATTTTGTCATTACTGAGCTCTTTATTTCACATCCCGGCAGTTGGCCTTGCTATCTCTCTTGTCATTACTCTAGCCTCACAATCTCCCTCATCACGTTGAACTCTATCCTTCATAACCACCAATTTCTTCAACCACCCAAAAGCCTTTGATCATGCACAACACACCTCTCACACATTATCGACACAATAAATTATTGCTTAATTCAGATATTGCAGCCTTGTCCACTGGTTTTAGGTTCTTGTTGAAGAGGAAAAGAATGGGTGTATATTCTTGAGACTTTGAATATTTTAAATGATTGCTTTTTAGGACCTTTTAAATCAGAGAAAAATGATTTTGATGGTTTTTGATGAGGTTTAAGGGCGCTACTAGCTTGTGAAATTTTTTATACATTACCTTTTCTAATAGGATAATATTAATTGAGGAAAGATAACACTTGTAATAACACGTCTTAATGGGAAAATAACACTTTTAATAACGGATATGGACAGATGGTCTTAATAGAAAAAATATAGATGGTCCACACTAAGAAATATCAGGAGTAAAGGGATGAAATATCTGATTATCTCCATGTTTGTACATTCTCCTAATGGAAAAATAACACTTTTAATAACGGATATGAACAGATGGTCTTAATAGAAAAAATATAGATGGTCCTCACTATGAAATATCAAAGAGTAAAGGGATGAAATATATGATTATCTCCATGTTTGTACATTCTCCTAACTTCTAAGTTCTTGATAAAATTTGTATCTTGGAATGAGTCAACTGTATGTCGTCACTGAATTTGATAATGCCTATATGATAGCCATGTTAGTTCATGCTAGAAACTCATTTATGTGAAGTTTGGCTTGTTGATTTTGTAATGTTTTTTGTTGATAATATGAAGTACTATTGAATTGACCCTACTGAGCTGAACTCAATATGCAAGCAATGAACTGTGAAATCAGATCTCAAGTAGATTTAGAAACCTGGAAATTAGGTTTTGCACACTAGTGTGATATCTGAATTGGATTCTCGTTTATAACATTTTACCTTTTGGAGTATCTTTTTCTGTGTCATATTAATAATCGAAATTGATGTGATATTTTTTGTTGGATATTTCTTTGTGCTATTATTATGCTTCTACATGTTATTTTATTAATTTCATTGTCATTATGCAAGCTCTTTTCTCTATTGACCAAGGACCAACTTTGTGCAGTCAAAGTGAGTATGAACCATGTAGGAATTGTCCAAAAAATTAAGTTAACATAGTATGAATTAAATCTTATTATGAATTATGTAGGGATGTAATTTTTCTGAGATTTTGATCTTTTTAGACAAGTAAACATCATGGAATTAACTCCTAGTCATATGAACACAAGAGACTTCAAAAGCAACTATTTGGTTCAATTATCAATACCACCAACATGGGTTTTATCATACTGCAATAGATTAGAGAGATTTTTGGTACTTATAAAAAGAGGTGCAGTGTTGTTGTGGAGTCAGAAGTTTCTAGTCTCTCGAATCCATCACATTTTTTTCCACAGGTTTAGAATCTATAATCTTCTCTGTTATTCGGTGCTTGCTTTTAATTCCACTTGACAGTCTTCAAGTCTAAAAAAAATGCACATTTTGGCATGCATAAATAACATTTTATTGTTAGGATATTTGTCTCGTTGATGGTATCTACATAATTGGAGTGATACACTATATATCAAATAACAAATGCATATGCAGTTCAATGCTTTGATGACAACGAGTATCATTCTTTCTCATTGCTTGACTGAGCCTTGCCAAACACACACTCAATCACTCATGTGATGTGAGGTAACCTTGGTCTTGGTTCCTTTGAACACCTGGCTTTGGTGAAGGTGTGCGGCTAGCCCCTCCATCCCAAATTTTTATAGCAAAAGAGAGAAAAGAAAAGGAAACAGAAAAAAGATAAAAATAGAAACCAATTCTATGGCTAGATGTTAGTAACTTTGAGTTTGATTTGTAATTTTAATATCCATTCTTTGATGTGTGTATAGCTTTGATGATAACTTTGTAATCGTACTGATGGTTTTGTGCATGTGAATTTTAGGTCAAGGTCATTTTCTTCTCAAAAACAGGAGCGCGTGCTACTCCATTTGTACGCCAGACTGCTAAAAGTTATTGGGCTTATACCTCTTTTGCATTTGTGTTATGGCGGGAGGAGGATTTCTCTGTATGGTGGAATGCGTATGTGGACTACTTCTTTCCCAAACACTGTCCTGTTATTTGTTTGGCCATGGAGCCTGCAATTGTGCATTCAATTTCAGTAACTTGCCCAGCCTTTTGCAAATTGAACTAATACCTTCTTTTAACAAATACCACCTGTGCATCTATGATTGTTTAACCTGGAAAAACACTATATTGTTCACTAATTTCTGGCATAACATGCACATTGATGGATTCATATTCATGGGTAACAGATTTGAGGTGGAATCTGCCCCTGCTATTGTTTTTGTGAAAGACTCGGGGGTGAAACCTGTTGTTGTCCATGGTATGTCTTTCTTTGATTTTCATACTTGGTTTCGATTCCTATAGAACTTTGCGATGTGGTTTCTATGCTTCTTTCAGCTAACTTAGCATTGTATATTGTGTTGCAGGAATGGTCAATAATTCAGAGTTTTTAGATCTTGTCGAAAAAAATAAACAACAAGGTATTTTTCATTATTTTTTTATTACTAGTTGTTTTAGATTTTCAAAATAAACCATTGGTGTTTTGAGTCGATGAGTTGTCATCGCTAACATTACCATTGGATTTTATAAATTTTTTAAATAATTTGTTGGCTCATTGATTTTCTCTTATTGCCAATGTTTATCTTCTCACATTAGAAAATATTTTGGTTTTCAAATTGTAATATTTTCTATGCATTCTTTGCTGGGGAAATCATAATGTTCTGTATGATTGGTTTTGCTTCCATTATTAAATATTAAATTGACATGACTGCTCTGTATACAAGTAAAGGTTGAAAAATTGTCAAAGTTATGAGCTTTATAACTATGATGATATGACTTATAGTCTCTTTGAGATGCACTCACCTGCTTAAATTAAATTCCAAGTATCAATGAGATGCACTCGCCTGCTTAAACTCATCAAGCCTTGAAAACTAATAATTAAAATTGTAGATGCAAGGTTCTCTTATGAGTATATGCATGAGAGGAGATAGTGTGACATGCAAGTAATGAAACAGAAATAAAGAGAGCAATACTTGGGCAACATCATTAGGCAATACTTGGGCAACATCAAACTTCGTTGACAGTGAGAATGTCAAGTGATGTTGGGGACAGTGGAGAACTAAGTGAATGGATGCAGTAGTGGAGTGGTGCTTTGATCTCATATGCATTTTAGAATGGAGATAAAACTGAAATTTGTCATTGTTGTAGTTCTCCCAAGAGTATTGTTTTTCCTTTCCAGTGGAAATTTGGGCTTGTTAAAATCCTAAACGTATTGATAAAGTAATTTGATAATGCAATTTACATACTTGATATCTTCATTGTTCAAGTTATCTTGAGTCTTGAAGGAAGAATGAAGCAACATTATAATTTTGCATAATTTCAAGCTTTCCGTGAGATGTTGAAACTCTCATAATATCAGTAATGCTATTTAAACACAACTTGGTATTGAAGCAATGTTTTATATTCAGAGAAGTTAAAGTGATTTTCATGTGCAATTTCAGAACTTCCTCAACTAAGAAGTGCAACATCAATGGAACTTGGCTGTGATGCCCGAGGCCATTCTCGTGCTGGAAATGATACCATATCATGGTATTGTCTTATTCTAGCAGGAAGGCTGGGCCCAGAACTTAACAAGATGCGTGAAGTAAGCATTTTTTAACTTTTTTGTGTTCAAGCTGTAATTGTTTTCTGAAAACTTATTCTACACATTATTCTTTTAATCAACTGGAAGTAGGACTAAAAATCAATGTAGCTAGAAAAGGATTGTAAAGCTTTTAACTGCCATCCTACAATTCAGATGATATCTGTTATAGATTTTCATATCTATTCTTCTATTTGTCTCCAATTTTGTTTATATTATTAAATATTTAATAACATTTTGAATCAATCCTAAGTCCGTGACCTCTTTTCTTTTTCAGCTCTGTAATGTATTTATTTTTAAATTGAAGAGCAGACACAATTAATTAAGAACTAGTTTTGCAATATTTGGATTTTTTTATCTCAATGGGTTGGGTGAGGGAGCAAAAAGAATAATAAAATGTGCTTTTTATATTGCTTTGTTTCAAATACTCATTTTTTGTCTAATATTCTAATATGAAAAATATTTCCTTCATTGGAAATGCTGCCTGTTTTTCTGGAAATTAAGTGAATAAAATAAGTTCATAGATTATGCGCAGGATACAAGAACGATTATCAATAGATAGTGAATCAAGTGAAGCTGATAAAGAGCAACCATTAGCATTGACTGGTGCATTTAAAGGCAAACGATTGACTTTTACTTGGCTTGACGGGGAAGCCCAAGAAGTGAGTTCTGTTACATAATCTTCTTTTTCCAAATATGCTGTTGATTTTGCACTTAGTTCAGTTGAACACAGACACAAAGTGGTAGCAAATGAAAGCAGTTCTGTGTAGATAATTTTTTCTTAAAGCAAATGCTTTAGTCATTAAATCTTGTGATTTTAATACCTAGATCCTATGGAATATTTTCTGTGATAATTCTGCCCTATTTACTTGCAGCCCATCTGGGCCACAGTGTATATGTTATTAGGTGGGGATTTTATATACAGCAATGAAGAAATTGACATTAATGTTTTAAAGGAAAAGTAAAATTATCTGTTAGCTTATCTACTGAGAAATTTTTTACCTCAAATTTATGTTCCTTGGACCTGTATAGATACCTCCATTTACGTATGTTGTTTTAGTATTAAGACTTATTATGAGGTGGGAAAAGTCTTGGGTGGAGTCTTGTCGTGACCAGTTCAAGGCTTCTATGTCTCTCCCAGACCATGCTATGCATCTTAAGAAAAACCTAATCTACTACTTTCCCATCATCCATGAGAACAACACCCCGATATGACTTATGACCTTTCTCATGAAAAAGGGAAAGAGACTACATTTTTGTGTGCAAGTTAGGTCAACTGACAAGTTATGCCTCCTTATTGTGGTGTTACAACTTGTAATGATGTATTCTTTGTTTTATCTTTGGAGATGCAATGTTCAAATATAGATGTAGTACAACTGGCTCAAGCACAATTTTATAGAAATTATTCTGCCCTATAAAAATAATCTAGCTGTCCTCTCATGGAAATTATTCTTCCCTATAAAAATAATCTTGCCCTCCATATCATTTACATATATTGTTGATCAAAGATTCACAGAATTGTATAAATATTGATAATCGCTTACCACTCAAACAACAAATGAATATTTTCATTATTCTTGGGCTCAAAGTCACTAACAGTTCTGATTTTCATCCAGAAATATTGTTCCTACTACCTTCATTCAGAAACCAGCTATGATACGTGTGGACCAAGGAGGGATTTGATTGATGTACCTAAGTTATTTATTGTGCGCTATAAAAGGAATGCTTCTGAGGATGATATCAAGGTTGATACAAAGCCAAAGAATATATTTAATGTATTTGAAGATGTGGACGTGGATCCTGCATCACAACTTGTTGCCAGATACAATGGCTCAGATGAAATTTCACAGGTATAGCCCTTCTCTAAGGATTTGTTGGCTACTTTCATTACTTCTTTAGTTCAATATTTTGATCTTTGCAAAAACCCTCAGTTTAGAATTTAAGACCATGTCTTGCTCCAAGAGTTCTTTGCACGTGTTTCTAATTTGGTCCTATGCATTCAAATTGTGTCGACGGTGAGTCAGGTAAACCTTTCAGAAATGCTAAGACACATGTAATGATGTGGCTTTTTTTATTTTTTTTAAGGTAAAAAATATCCTTGTAAAGAATTTATATTCAAAAAGAGCATCAAAATATTATATTGTATCTATAAAACCCCAAATAAAATTTTGGTATTGTACCATTCCTCTTTTCAATTTCTTTCACTATAATCCTCTCTGATCCCCCACCACTTCTCTATCTTCAACTTTTAAAAATCCTTTTAAATTGTTACGTCACAAGTTTCTTTGTAAACTTGCATCAATTTTCTTGGAAATGAAGAAATCAGCCTTGAGTTCCACCTCAGAATGAAAACAATTCTTATTATGTTAGTTTTCACACCATCCCTTGGTTTGGTCCAATATTTTATATTCCTGAAATCCACTTCTGCAATTGCACTTGTGGGTATCGATTATTGGTGAAAACAAGACAATAGAGAACAAGAAAAGGATAACGCAAAGTTATAGGAAAGATATCTAGTAGTATCCTGTGAACGTGTGCCCCTGGAATAATCTTCTAGTCACATAATGATAAAGTCTCCATATTCTTTTTAGATTTGATGGGGGAGGGGGGGTGTCCTGGGGCTTGGTTTTTTTTATCATATATTTAATCATTTCTGTCTATTTTATTGGGGAAGGTTTCAAATGGCAGGCAATTATTGCGTAGACTCACCTTTTCCATTTTTTCTCCGTGTTTTATTTATTTATTTTGGTACAGATCATGCTATGGATGTCTGAAATAATCAGGGATGGTGACACCAGGAATCTGCCCTTCTATGTAAGCCACATAATTTTTGGCCTTGGCCAACGCTGTAAAGCAGCCTTATTTGTGACATTCACTTCAAAGCGGGGATCTCCATTATGAAGTGTCGCTGTAAATTGCATATCTAGTGTAATATACAGTGGTATAATGGTATGGAATAGACTAGTGCATTTCAACTTTTGCTGGTAAAGTTAATCTGACACTGCACAGAAACCAGACCCCTTTTAACTTTAGCTTGATCCTACAGTGGGATCGAGCACTTCACGAAGGGATGTGAGTTGACCCGTTGTCTTATTATTATATATGTGCAAACACTGTTTCATGAAGCCTCTACATGGTTTAGTGGTGATATTTGGATGTGAAAACGTTCTTTTGGAACATTAGTAGATGCTTCTATTTAAAACATTCAATTCAATTGCTCACACATTTATCCATTTGCAATGCAGAGATCAAAAACTCCTGCTCTTGTTCCTGAGGATTCAGAGCCTATCTGGTCAAGAGGTGCCCAAAGCATCTTTTCCAAAAGCATAGGAATCAAGCAGAGGATCTACAACAATATTAGCAGAATTTACGATTATCTAGGGGATCCAAGAATCGGCCCAATATTACTTTTGGGAGCCTTGATGTCGTTTGGTACCATATGGTTGATTAGGAGCCAGTCAACTCATCCTACTCAAGCAAGTCAGCCAAGCCAGTCAAATGCGAAGGTAAGTGATGACACTGAAAGTGTCTGCCTGTGAATGCTAGTCAGCTTGTGTGTGTACATGTTGTCCATGACCTATGCAATTGCAAGTAGGTGCATGAATGGTTAGGTATGGGTGGGTCCAAGATGGGTAAGGTTACTCTTAACATCTCACCTCTTTGGTCCCGTTCATTTTTTAAATGGTACCTATGTCCCTAGCTTTGCTCGTTAATATTCCTTTTCATTGTCATCACTCACCAATCAACCTAACATTACAATAATCCATAATTTCATATAAAAAAACAAATCCCTTAAAATCTTTAATTGACTACAATGACCTTATTGCTGATATCGCGATTTTCGTATTACTTACTCCACAATAGGTGGTATTATATGGGCAAAGCATAAGTATCCAGTTTTTGCTCCTGCATGCATATGCTTTATAAAATGCTAATAAAAGATATGGAAGTTAGGGAGAGAGTTCCCAGCCTAAATATTCTAATATGGATTGGTATTTTTCACTTCAATGTTACTCACTTTTTTTTATCTTGACATGTTTATTTCACATATAATACTTGTATGCAATAATTCAAACAGCTTAAAGATTTGTTAAAAGTGTTAATAGAAACTTAAAACAGCTCACTTCACCCAAAAATCTAACATGGATTATTACTCTATTAGACTAGCTTTTGATCTCCACTCTTTTCAACCCTAAGATGAATTAAAAGATAAATAATTGAGAAAAATAATACTATTGACTGCATGTTACAATATATAATGTCAGGTTACTCCTTTATAGATATATGAATTTTTATTAAAAAGTACCAATAATTCTGTCACCTTTAAAAGTTTGTTTCACCTAAGATAAACAATTTATTATATAAGTCTAAAGTAAAACTACAATTAAATAATTGATCTAGATACTATCCTGTTCTATTTGTTGTGTTGTCCTTTTATATGCAATGATTCTAGTTTAAGAGAAAGAATAGACACCACCCAAAACTGATTTCGTGAGTCTTACAAAAATTAATTTCGCACATGATGACGCACCCCACCTCACGAGTGCATCTCATTTTGAAGCAACTTGTGTCTCAAATTAAATATCATTGGTTATTGGTTAGAGAATGTTGTGATTAATAGCCGTAGTCCTCTTTTTATTTAGTTTGTTTGTTTTTTTAAGAATTTTATGGTTTGGATGATATTATTCCCTATTTCTTTTTAACAATTATTTTTTTGCTTGTTCAATTCATTTATATGGTTTTACTTAAAAAAACTTAAAGTTATGAAATGATAATTTGAATTTGGTGGAAGGAGGAAACAATCGGTCTATTTGATTACTAAGCAACCATAATATGCTGGTTTATCCTATAAATCATGCTGGTTTATCCTATAAATCATGATAAAAATACAAGATACTCTTTTTTTTATTGGTTTGATTTTTTCATAGATTCATAGATTAATTATTTCGCACATGTAGAGAACAGAAAATTATTGAAAAATTGGGAAGAGGGTATTTTTGTGAAGACAAGAAGTATGTCTTCTTAGTATAGAAACAAGAAAAAAGAGTGCTGATAAATAGAAAAACCTTTCATAACATTAGAAACTCATGAAACTTGAGTAATCCACTGTTGTAAAACTGAAAATGGCTTCGCTGAAGATAATTATTGTTAAAGTAGCAGAATATCGATTAAATGAAAGTTTTATTAAAGTTAAAGAGGACGTTAAATAATTCAATTCAAAGAAACCTTTTTATATATTCCTATGTTGAGGATGTAACATTTCAATCTCCCTAGCCACAGAAGAAGGTACGATGACTTTTTATTGTTATCGAATTAGTATTGATTTTATTTTATTTTCATTGAATTGAATTGCTATATTATTTTTTTAATTTAAAAGATGTAATTTAAAAAAACTTATCGATACAATTATGAAGCATGTGCCATGCAAGTTGTATAAAAGTTGTTTATGATCATCCCTTTGACCAAAATTTAACTTAGTTGACCACCCTGACCCTGTTCATTGAAGTTTTGTTAAATATTTACCAGCTTGCTTTAATCAATTTTTCATTTAACTACTGCCACCACCGAACATTTACCACCACCATTATTACTAACATTTCAATCACTTGCCCGACTATCAACACTCCTACCTTAAGAATTATGATCCACCAAAATACCACCACTGCCCCTCAACCTCCTACCACAATGCCACCACCACATTATCATACTACTACAATCACCTATAGCATAACCACCAAATCACCAGCACCTACCTCCTCCACTGTGACTTCCATTTTTCTTCCATTATCACTACCTCCATCAATACATTTTGCAATACTTGAGTTTGTAACTACTCGAGTAACCAGTGACATCACCCACTTCTCAACACATTGTGGTTGTACCTTGGAAAGATTGTGTTATGAAGTGGTGCCACTAATTCTCTCATGTAATTATAGTTTGAGTATTTTATAAATCTTCTTTGCACCACCACCTCCTCAACCAACACTATTGTGCTACCTGCACCATTTACAATCAACTTTGATCGTTGGTAATGGTATTTGTGGTGGTGCTGGTGGAGATGGAAGAGGCAGTGAAGGGGGTTGTGGATGGCAGTGGCATAGTGGTGCAGGGGGGGGATTAAGTAGTTTTAGCCTAATGGTCAAACATAGTCAAAGATTGTCAAAGCTGGACTAATTGGTTGAGATTATGATAGTCAACTTAGTCAAGAAAGGTCTACTTTGTCAAGTCGATGTTTGGTCAAATTGAATACATGAGTGCAACTATTGATAGAAAATCTCAGGCTGTGTTTGCTTTTAGAAAATTGTGTTTTTGTTTCCATCTCTAGTTTTCTTATATACTCTAAAATGATTTTTTTTTTGGTGAAAGATTAAGGAAACATATTCACCAAATACAAATCTTCCAAAATTGAAAACAAGGGCCTTGTTTGGCTTAAATTGAAAATATTAAAAGGAATGATCATAAAATATTAGGTGAACCAAACAAGGTTTTTATTTTTATAATAGAGAATTTGAAATACAACCATTATTTTGTTTTTCAACTTTCTAAAAGAATTTAAAAAAACACATTTTTCTAACAACATATTTTTCATTTCCAGTTAGTGTATGCTTCTATTTCTTAGATAATTTTTATGAAAAATTGAAAAAATTTAAGCGCAACCTTAATATTGCAAATGGCAAGGGGGTTAATCGGCAACAAAACTTATCTAAACCTTATAATTTTGTTACTATAACATGACCATTTATATACCATTATATTGTAGGTGACTCATTTATAAAACATTATTGTATATTATTGCCTATCCATTTGTGACATGCAACAATGTACCCTACATTGTTTAGGTATGGATGCCTTATCTATGCGCTGCGAGAAAGATGACGAAATGAAATAAATCTTTTTTGTTTGTATCATGCCATAGAATATACAGAATATGATAGTTATCTCCAGCAATTTTTGCTAGCACAGGCGAAAGTTGTGCTTGTTAATCCTAGCAAGTTGCAAACAATAATCATTCTTCGTATAATTGTTAATCCTTTGAATCTTATTTCCTAATAGAACTCGAACTGTTTTCATTGTTGTAATTCTGTCTTATTCTTGATTTATCCTTTCAAATATCCATTTAGTTGCCTTCAACTCTATGTGATGCATATGTTATTGCTGTTTGCCTGTACTTCACCTTTGTATCTTACCCTTTGATTCTAGTGTCCAATCTATCTGTCTAAAGCACTTTGAGAAAATTCTTGATGTGTATGTCTCTAGGATGAAACTAGAGCGAGGCGGAGAGATAGAGAAAAACACGCAGCAAAGAAAGATCGACCTCCTTCCATAACTGATAGCGAACCAAAAGGTGCTTACCAGATGCCGCTGTCAGACTCTGAATCTGATTAGCAAGCACAGCAATAGAGAAAGGAAGTTACCACAGGTTGTTTTTTTTTAGCTTAAGTCACAAGTAGCTGTTTAAAAATTTCCTAATCAGAACTACCCCTCCCCCCAACATAGCATCAATAAAATGAATTTGCACTTTGAGTAGGGATCTTGATGAGAGAGAGAAGAGGACAACTCTTGATTTACTTAATAATATCTCTTTTTTCTTTTACCATTGGAACCCTCTCTCTGTGTATGAAGCTTTTGGATCCATTTTTGGTAGGTTTGATTCTATCACAAACTAAGTAATAGCCATGAAAGTGGAAATTGAATTTTTATTTTTTTTATTTATGCATTTATGTTCTTTTTTTTCTTGTTCTAGTTCTTTATAATTTTTTTTAAAAATATATCCTGAGATTCAGTTTTCATTTTCAAATTGGTAGATTAAATATGGAGACCAATCATACCAAAAATAAATAAATAAAATAAAATTGATGTGTCCATTTGCTTTGTTTGGTATTGTAGTGTATTGGCTACTTTATTCTTTCTAGAAATTTGTGTGTTAATTTCTCCTTTGTTTTTCCATTTTTCTTCCTTTTTTTTATTTTATTTTATTCTATTTTATAGCACCTTTATATCTTTATATGCTATTCTAACCCTCCAAAAGTAAGTTCGTGCAGTAAAGCAGTCGTCGACATTTGGAGAAAGCACGTGGCCAAATTTGGTCGGTCCATGTGAGAAAGCGATTTGTAAACTTTATTTGTAGTTATTTTAAATCCAAATCATTTAAGCTCCACGCCCGTTTTTGGAGTCCGCCTATGTTTTAATACCAAAGGATACAAACTCACGGGCCCTTCAACGAAATTGTGTTGAATTCCACAATACTTCGATCCTAAAAAGTCATCTAGGCCTGCTTTTTCCACACCTTCTTGTTTTGAGAGAGAAAAGAAAACTTATGTGACAAACAACAGGTCACCCAAGCACTCAAACCACCCGTGACCTTCGCCTATTTATATTAGGCATTAAGCAAGTGAGTTATGGAACAAAATATTTTGAAAATATTAAAAAAATATTAATTAAAAATAAAAGAAATTTCAAACTTTTTAAAAAATATTTTTAAAACATAAAAATAAATAAGATCAAATTATCATGAAAAAAAAACCCATCTATAACCAAATCAGACGGTCCCTCTTTCCTAACCATCATAGTGACCAGAGAAAAAATCATGTCTACAACCATTTCAAACAAGCTCCTAGTGTTAATTTTTTTAATATTCTGATAATTTCAGCTTTTTAGATTATTGAAAAAATATTAAATTAATTTTTTTAAATATTCTTTAATACTTCAATGTACTAATACAAAAAAACTAACATTTTCATATATTTCTAATTAAAAAAATCCTAAATAACAAACATATTTGGGAGC
>Ga0325404_1002265_pt1 | contig 20615 bp, 22 predicted proteins | sample PopdelMetagenome_18_FD_205664 | JGI IMG/M metagenome (GOLD analysis project Ga0325404, IMG submission 205664) | Populus deltoides microbial communities from Bellville, Georgia, United States - Xylem-Control-R1 | ecosystem: Host-associated > Plants > Phyllosphere > Stem > Wood/Secondary xylem... | reverse complement strand
GGCTACTTCTTATTTGGGTGTAAATCGGGGCTTAAAGCTCAAGAATTAAATTAACCAATATCAACCTTATAGGAGATGGTTTAGTAGTAGTAATTTAAAGTTTGATCACTGTAATTATTAATATAATAATCATTAAAATTTATATAATTGTTAATTTTAGAACCCGTGAAATTAGTTGAGATGGACGTAAATTAATTCGGATACTCATATTAATAAAAAAAAATAACTAAGATCCAATTATATTATAACACAGAATCGAAAACATGTGGATGACTAATAATCTAGTCATCTCTAACAAAAGAATTTCTAAATTTGTTAACTAGACGGCCAATCTGACCTCCCAATTTTTTAGACAAAATTGTGCAATACTGGCTACATGTTAGTTGGTTTCAGCAAGGAGAGTTTTTTTCTTCTTTTCTTAAATGATAAAGAATATTTTGAGGTTGTCTTTTCGGCATATTCAAATCAAGTAGACTTTAGACAAATCGCAAGCTTTAATGAATGTTTTTAAGAGAAATCTCGGTTAAAATCTCTCGCAATATCGAAATCAAGGATAACCAAAAGCTTGTATTTTCCTAATGAAGTTAAAAGAAATTAAAATATTGTACTTTTCAAAAGGAAAAAATGAGTGCTTTTTATTTATTTAATCCGAGCATAAAAGAAATCTTTTTTCTTGTCAGCGGAAGTCCGGAACCCAACCCCTTGTAAGCAGGTGGCATACACAGTTAACTGCAGTTGTGCAGATGCTTAAAAAAAGAAGCAAGCATGCGTTGACCGATTGATTTTGTTTGACTTTGACGTTTTATGTGTTATCTCTCTTGTAATTAGTAATGACTTGCTTGCTGCGGGACTATCGCTGCCTCATTTCTCTTGACTGTCTTTTGGCAAGGAAACATGTGGGGATGGCTGTGAAGAGTACTGCAAAATTGAGATACCCAGAGGTGCTGTTACCTTCTTCATCATTCAGTCGTCAAGAGACTGGTAAGATTGAAGCAATCCAAAGCCAGGAGGAAGCAGCTGCAGCACCTGCTTCTACTCGATATCAGGCTAGACGAATGAGGCGACACTAGAATATAGAAGGAGACTTCTTTGCAGGTAACTTAACAATAGTCTCTCCCTCTCTCGTTCCCTTTTCGGGGTATAGCTGAAACGTAATGTGAGGCTTATATTTTCAGACCAATTTAGTGTTTGATGATGCTGGTGTTCATTCTATAAGTTTTGTTATGGGATGAGGCAACGTAGTTTATTTTCTTTCTGATTCGTTTTGCAGATCACACATGTATAGATTGCGATGCCTGCCGTTGGATGGCTCCAGTAATCCTTCTAATTGGTTTTTCTTTTCTAGTCCAACTCCAATAATTCTTTATTTTTAGTACTTTTTGTTTAACTGGATTAATATTAATTAGGATTACTGCATAGGTTCCATTCAACATAATAAATCGACAAACTTCACTCAAACGTCTCAAAAAAAATAAAAAAAATGAAATTGATATCTCAAATGTTGAAGATTTTGATAGCAAGGTGTTGTATTGATTTTTTGATCGACCATGCAGCAAGTATTCAAACGAATTGGTGAGATGTCTGCAGTTGTTTTGAAGCAGCCAACTTCTGGGGAGGAACGCCTCAAAGCTCTTCAGGTGCCTTTGCAATTTAATTCTTTCGTTGCTGTTTTAGCTAACTTACGTAGGTCATTTACTTTTCAGACAAAATTTCCTATCAGCCTCTGAATATATCGCCCCTCCCCCATCCATAGTTGACTAGTTTGGGAAGCAGTTATCTGCCTTGGTTGTTCAAGGAAATACTTTCTGGAAGGAGGGCTTTAAGGCTTCAAATCGAAAATGGTTTTGTAGTTATTGATGATGACCTGGAGTGGAAATTGGCTAACCTTTTATATTACATTGTTGTCCACATTAATTTTTCATTCAATCAAAGGAAGATTCTACTGTACGGAGGATGAGAAGAGTAAGAGATATGCTTATCTGCAAAAGTTGAGTTTCTGGATTTTCTAGTGCATTCTTAAGCCAGGGGTTTACGTACTTTGCCAACTTTATTCCATTTTTTCTAATCTTCTGCCCCCGATTTCTGTCTGTAGCACAATGGGCTTTACCTCATTTTATCCTACTGTAGCAAACCTTTTAGCTTGTCTTTGATCGGCTTGATAAAAGTTTGACCTTCAACATTACTGATTGCACAGAATTTGATCCAATTGTACTGGTCTAACTGTTAACCTTAAAATGTTTAGGCCTTCTTGTCCAACGAGTTCAATCCATACCGGGAAACCTGCTCCAGATTTGTTCAAGCACAGAAGACATTTCCTACACCAATTGATCAGCAGAAAATACCGGTAGCTTTTCTTCTGCATTCATTTTTTGTACATATACACTATTACTTGAAAATTCAAAAATGTCACTTGACCATCTATATCAGGTCCTGGTTTAATCATGACAAGCACAGTGTAATAGGCTTTGTACCAATTGTTCCAATCAAGTTGCATATCATATTGGTTTTCATTTTATGATCCATACATGCATACAAGTTAAACCAATTTTCATTTTCTTTTCTTTGTCTTGGAAATAACCTGGTGAAAATTCGTGATTTCTGAAAGTAATTGTCATCATATACTGTTGCAAACTGAACAAAAATTTGATCATCAACGAGATGATACCCTGTTTGTAGATTACAACTACAGATGCAGCTGGATTAGCTGTATAATATTATATATTGTATTTCCCCATGAGCCAAAGGTATGAGGTCATTGGTCATGAGTCAACCCAAGTGAGTTGGGGAGAGTTTTGAGGAGCTGTTCGTACTTCTGTTCATTCCTGTTTCTTCTATGTCCCTGGTGCATCACTTTGATTACAGTTCATATGAGTTGTTCATGCTTGGACATCGCTCAGTCCATATCATGATTTTTGAATTCTGCTTGGCTAACACTTAAACCAGTTAACGTTTCCTTTCTTGCTTGCTTCTCCAATTCCAAAAGACCACGTGCTTTATCTTCAAAGGCTTTGGAATGCTTTCAGGGTGTGCATCACTGTGGATATCATTCGGAGAAATCTTATGGAGCAGCTTCCTTCTTGATTGTTCGTCCTGAAGGAAATATAATTATAGACAGGTAACATTATGTATAGGTGCTCTCTACAGTTTGAGACACCTAAAGGTCCCGGCATATTTTTTGGAATCTGATACACTTCATTCAGTCTTATATATGAAATTTGTCTGACATATTTTATTCTACATTGTTATGCAGGATACACAGAGAGACTGGCGCGTAGCATTGAGATGCTGGGTGGAGCATGTTACATGTTTCTTACCCATGAGTATGATGAAATAAACCCATTGTATCATTTTTTCCCCATAAATGTTGCAAATTATGCTGAATTATGTTTTGTTGATTAGGGATGATGTTGCAGAACATAGGAAGTGGCCGGAGAGGTTAAACCGTGACAGAATTCTGCACTCAGAAGATGTACCTTATTGCTTATGTTCCTCCTGATGCATCTTTTTACTTGTACGTGTTTATTGTCATTTCCTAACCTCTTGCTACATTATAATTCTTTGTAAGGAATTGTTATTATACTATCTCTTTTTAGTGGATGAATAATACGTGGTTTGCAATAAATATATTTATGAAATGCCTTCAGGTTCTTTGACGTTTTTCCTCCCTGACTCACCTGACATGGGTGATGTGGAAAGTAACTGAATCCATGCTTAAAGAGGACGTTGGCTTCAACCACTAGCAACCCTAGAATATTTCACTGCATCTGTTCTCTCTACCACTGATCTCTGCAAAGGAGGGATTCGGTAGTTTGCATCTCTGTTCTATGTATGACAGCGCCTACGGAGGCACTAATTAATGATTATGCTCAAGAAAGTTGTGACTAACTCTATGAAGAGTAAGGTGACTTCAAAGCTTACAGGTAGCTGTGCATATTTTTCTTGCCAGGTTGACAACTCTACTGCTGATGTTGAAACAAAGCTACAGGGTAGCGGTTCATGGAAACCTGGCAAGGATGTCCAGCTTATACATACTCCAGGCCACACAGAAGTGAGTTGCTGGATCTTTTGCTTATTGGTTTTGTTAATTCACACTCTCTGCTTGGTTAAAGGCATGTGGAGTGAAGAGAAAGAGTGGGGAAAAGGTGAGAGTGTTAGGCTGTAGACTCATTTGGTTGGAAGGGAGGAAATGAAAGGATTGATTTTTCTGAATCTATGAAAACCTTCTTTCAAAAAATGAGGAGCAGAGGAAGGAAAGAAAAGAGATCACTTCTTTTCCTTCTTCATAAAAAGTAGTATTATCCTGGTGGATCTATACTTTTTTCCTTCTTTTCCTAAACGAAATGAAAGCAAATCGTCCTCATCCCCTTTTCCCTTCTTATTTCCTCGAATCTTTTTCTCTGTCTCAATTTCTGTTCCCTCTGTCTTATTGATATCTTACATGGTCAACCTTTTTCTCTTTTTGGAAACAAATTTCTCTGAAAGCATAGGTTGTACCACTGTAGTAATTGCTTCTTGTTCGCATAGCAGCGCTTTAAGCTTGTCACCTACTGATATATTGCTTCCAGTTAATTTCTGCATTAGATATCAATGACAGTGTCTCTATCTCATGGTTGGTGCAGGGATCAGTCTGCTTATTCTACAAGCCACTGAAGATATTCTTCACTGGGACCATCTTCTGATGACAGAAACAGGGCTGAACATTTGCGAGAGATACAATAAATGTTCAGGCAGTCTAAGGTCAATTATCCAGATTAGAAGGCAAAACCAGTTGTTCCAACCAGATGGTCATAGTTACCATAAAAAGTTAAAAACAACACTAAAAAAATATAAACTAACATCACTAAACAACAGTACTGGTGTGATATAATATTCCTTGAGTAGAATTAGTACTTGTTCCTAGAGAAGAGTAAAACTTTTCGAAAGGATAAATTTTCACAAAATTCACAACAAGGACTCTATCGCAGCCTAGGGTATCATTCTTTGAGCACAATAAGTTTTTAATAGCATCTATCTTAACAATCATATTTTATTACCAAGCTTTCTATTAAATGTGGACTCATATTATTAATGTGGCAGTTACAATGCGGCTAGATGGCGTCCTCAAGCTGCTAGGGCTGGATAATACCAGGTTGGTGCACTAGCATATCCATCAAGAAAAACTCCAGAGTTTTTTATTGTTGCCTAATAAAAAGACGAGTCTACAAGAATATATTTAAAGAGATTCAACAAGAAGATGTCTAATAAAAGTACAAGAATATATTTAAGGAGATTCAATAAAAAGATGTCTAATAAAAGCATGAATCTACAAGGATATATTTGAGAAGATTCAACGAGAATATGTTCAAGGTGGAAGGATTGATAAGTCAGTAGCTTTAAAAACCTTAATAAAAGTAAAGAAACAAACCCTTCAAAGAAAACTTTATGTTTTACCATATAAAAGCTTGTCCATAATAATGCAATTCATGGAAAATCAAATACAAGTTTAAGAAGTTATTTTGCTACGACATGGACCTTGTCGTTTTTACAAGGACAACTAACATGACTAACCTTCCAAGTGAAGTAATCAGGTCATTTTAAGCAAATATCTTAGCACCACCTCCAAGACATGTTTTCTTTTAAGAATCTCCTTCATACATATCACTTAGATCATCTTAGAATGCATAATCCTTGATAAAAATATAAGTTTCTTAAATATAAATAACTTATTCAAAATGACTTTTATTCTTTCCAGGTAATGGTTGAAGGCCTCGTAACACTTATCCTAAGAATGTGCAATTCTCTTAGAAAAGGATGAATGTAATCTTTTCAATATGCATCAATTTTCGAGGAATAGACATAGTCTCCCTAATTCTATATGAATCAATCTCCAAGGGATAATGTAGTCTCCTTTTATATGCATCAATCTTCAAGAGATGAATGTGATCTCTTCGATGCTATACACACCAATCTCTAAGGGATAGATATGGTCTTCCTAGTAATATATGCATAACTCACCAATGGATTAATTTAATCTCCTTAAGCGCAGTGGTCCTTTAAATTACCAAGGTACAGACTTATCTCTCCCTCCATTTGCACAACTCTATCTCCTCAGGGAAATAACCTCATTTTTCAAGGGATGTACTTGGTCTCTTTGATGCAATAGCAAATACCATCCAATCATCACTTTTCAATGAGGGGACTCTTATGCCCTGATAATAATGTTGAAAAAACTATAGGCTCTCACTATTTAAAAAACCTATAATTACTTAGAAATTTCTAAGTATAGGTTCATTCTCTTTGAGTTCTACACAGTCATTTAAGAATTTGTATAGATGATAGGTATGATATCCTCGATCTCTTAAAATTTTTCTAAGTATAAATTCTTGGTATTTTATATCTAAAAGAATTTTTTTCAGTCCAGATGCATATTTTTTTTGCATTTTTTCTAACTTGCACTGCCTTTTTATACGAGCAAAACTCATTTATCTACCCAAATTGAAAAATTAATTAAAAGTGTTCACATATTATTTTATCACAAAGACCGAAAGGCTAATGATGAACAAAGATTTCATCAATATATCTTTACTAAAAAAACACTGGATCAAGAAAAACTTGCGGGTATAAATTTTTCAAAATGCATTAGGTCTGGTGCTAGTCAGACTCGGCCACAATTGAGCTTGGCAGTGCGCCAAGCACTGGGCGCTGGGTCTGGTGTTGGCCAAACTCGGCCGTGATTAGGCTTGACAGTGTGCCAAGCCCCGAGTATTGGGTCTGGCGCTAGTTAAACCCAGTCACAGATGGGCTTGGCAATATGCCTAGGCCAAGCATGTTAGGTATGGGGCTGGTCAAACTTAAAAGATGATTGAGTTTAACACCATCAATTCTGTAAATTTTTATATAAAATCATAGATGAGTTATTTTTCAATAAATAAGCTTTATTAAACAAGTCTATACTCCATCAAGACTATTAAATGTATTAAAGTCTTTCATGACCAATCATTTCTCTATCTTTTAGCTTTAATAAAATACAACTCATAATGCAACTTAAAATATCACAAAGATCAAATTACACTCCAACCTCTTTTCTCCATAAAAAAATAAAATTCATGGGTTATAAATACATCATGAAACTTTCAGAATAAATGTTCACAATTTTTATTATCTACCGTATATATATTTTATAGTATCTTTCTCTAGAATATTATTGCATTTTTTCTATCTAAAAAGATACTTATTTAAACATCGAAGAATTCTTTCCTCCACTAAAAGAGATATTTTTTAGTTAGTTTCGTCATTATCCAAGGATAAAATTGTTTACTATTTATTTTGGTTGAATATCAGCTAATTTACTTGATTTTGAAATTAATCCAGCTAATCACATTTTTTTTATCTATTTAATTATTTTTATAACAATAGAAGATGAATTATGGATCAGAGGAAGCAAGACAGGGGATGCTGACAGCGTGCAATTGCCCAAGGAAACGTCATCGAAAAGATAATAACATCAATATCAACACCATGAACGTGGAGATCAATGAAACTGACATCATCGCACTTGAGGGTTTAGCCGCTGTGGTCAATTGTGTGAGTTGTTCCGCTCTCGTCCCAGGTTCGACCTTCTATGTGCACCCTGTCACCCCCGCGGTGCCTTACCTGCTCACTGAGCTTGCAGGATGTTCAGTGGGCCGTGGGGAATAGTCGTGGTGCGCGTAAGCTGGCCCGAACACCCCACGCTAATAAAAAAAAAAAATGAAACTGACATCATCTCCCAATTGCCCGAATACATTACTCAACAGATTGCCTCCTTCCTGCCCACGATAGAAGTGGGAAGTACATCAGTCGTGCCCAAAGCGTGGCATCATATATGGATTCATTGCCCGTTTTCACAATCCTTGTTTGGACTAGAAATGTTCGCTTTTCCAGGGACATATGAAGTCAATAACAGGACTGGAAAATTCCTCAATTTCTTGCATAATTCTTTGGTTAGACAATGCCTATAGCAGTTAGCATTCAGAGATTTAGACTATCTGTGGAATCCTCAACAGAACTGGGAGCTTGATCTCGAATGTGAATTTCACGGTTTCGATTCCACTGTAATTTGCCGGTAGCCATCTTCTCTGCCAATTCGTTTTTCTGTTATTGGTTTGGGTAGATGCTTTCTCTGCCCCTCCCAAGAGAAAACATAATTTGGCCCTCTCTAAGAGAGATCTCTGTGCTGCATTGAGGTTGTTGATGATATTATTCAGTCCCGTCTCTCTCTGCCCTTCCATGGAGAATTTCGTTGTGTTTTGGTGCCAGGGGCTCAAAAACCTTGAACTTTCTGGTTTGATCAACCTCGGTGACGTTGAAGTGTTGAACATTCTATATCATGGCGAGAATCAGGAGTGCCACATTGATCTAATCGCTTGCAAGAAGAACATTGAGGTGGTGAAGCTGTGTTCACCTTGCTTAACAAAAAGAGCATGTAAAGAACCTTATTTAATCCCGAAATCCCTTCCCTTGCGCTTTGGAGTGGTCTGCCTAGACGAGTTCAAGTCAAGGACCTGAAAATCTCCGTTTAAAGACTGGTGGAAGGCACCATTGATACTCCGGATGCACTCCCGTTCAAATATGCAGTCTCTAAAACTTTCTATTTGAGATTTCTGAGCGCACCAAAAGCTACTGCAAGACTTTTCTCAACACAAAAGCTCGGTGCTTTTGTTTTCTAAGAAAATTCTTGCTCTGTATGATATGATCGCTTGTTTCCTTGAAGATTTGATATGCTCAAACTTGCTTTGCTGGTATCAAAAACTTGAAGCTAAGAGTCAATCGATCAGGATGTAAAGATGTGGTCCTGGCAGGAAAAAGATACGACTGTTGGTGGATGGCTTGCTTGGATTACTAGACTGGGTTGATGATGAATTTGAAAAGATCTTCGCACCGACGCTAATGCACATGGCTAAAAGACAAGATTGCTGCATATCTCATAGTAAATGTTGACAGCATGACGTTGAAAGGCAATGAAAATGAGCACTACGCAAGGACCGGAGATAGAAAGGCACTCGGAGCACTTAAATCCACGTAAAAATGAATGAATAAACATTTTATCAATTGCAGAGTGCGATTGCGGCACTCTGCAAGCTTATGGAGCTGAGAGCCGTTATCTTGCGGAGTGGCAGCAGCATCACCCGCAGATGTGCTTCTACAAACATGTTGAACAACCACAAGCCACTACAGATATAAAAAAAACATATCAAGAATTAATAATATAGTGCCGTGTAGCGAAGCAGATTCTTCAATGCTGCTGGCTTTTATATTGTCACATAATGTATACAGCAAGTGTCCTCGTTAACAGGCAAAATCAATGCGGGAACGAGAGCACTGGAGTTTTGTACGTGCATGGGGAAAACAGGAAAAAAAAGAGAGCAAAAGGTAGATTACCAAGCATGATATAAAATTCTGAGGAGCTTGAGAAGCAATTTATGGGAGGGCAAACACAAACTGTCCTTTTTCTTCAGTAAATGGAGTGTGTGCTAAGAAACCATGACAACAGCAAACAAAAATCATAACATTGATTTTACAAAAGTTGTTCTTTTTTTTTTTTTTTTACATTGTATGCTTTGTAATGAATGACATGGAACAAATTTGTATTCCGTGAAACACTCGAAAACCTCTCTTGTCATGAGCAGAAAACCCTGAAAAAACCTCGCCACTCAAGCTGAAGAAGCAAATAAATTGGAGAACACTGGAGCTATGATAAATAACAATGCAAGGAAATAAATATCGAGAAAATTGAATACCATGATACAAAATTGATGGAAAAGAAAATAGTGCATTCACAGAATGAGATGTGGAGACAGCAGCAGGATCCAAACCTGTAAAAATGAGTGCATCTGTGTCAATTTATGCTAGTGGAGCAGGTATACTACGTAGCAGGTAAAAGTTTGTACTGATAAGAGTCTCTCAACAAAAAAAAATCTTTCTTGCCTGATACTACTTTTGCATCCTCCCTGAATTTAGCCTTCCAACTAAAAGACGGACATCAAAAAACATTTTCTTTGAGAAGCACACTCTGTAAAGGAAAACATATAGAAAACTAGAGAAGAAAGCCAACTGGCCAATTCAATCAGGCATCAGCTTTTGGGGGCAAATGCAGCTAGAGCACTGGCATGTGCAGGCGAGAGGTTACTTAATAGAGGTTGCATTTGATGACCATAGAGTGAAACCAGGTGTGAGAAAGCTCTTCCTACTTGAGCCTTGACTTCAGGTGTTTCAACTGGAGAAACCACAACCTGAGCAAAAAGATTGACCAACTCTGGAACAAGTGCAAGGATCTGCTTTTGCGTATATAAAGAACGAAAAACAAAGAGCACAGCTTTAGTGATCGAAATAAAACTAAAAAAGCAGATAAGATTAGTATATGTCTGTGTCCTGTTAATTTCACCACCTCAGAACTATTTCAATGATCTAATAAGTTTTCACCAAACAATCTATTAGCTGTATCCATCTGAATGATGTGTACACACAGACACAAAATTACCTGTTGATTGGATGACAAAACAAGAGTATAGACACAACTGTAGACAGCCATGGACTCTTCACGATCTTCTTTTAATGGAAGAACTTTCAGGAAAACTGGAAGGACCTGAGAAAATTAACCCAAGAGATTTAGCAGTCAAGATTTATGAGGAAGAAATAAGTAAGAATATTAATGGAACAGATTGGGATGTTAACCTGATTTAATGGAACGGACTGGGGATGCGCCATTATCATCCTTGCAACTGCACCAGCTGCATTATCCCTGACAGCGTCATCTGGCTCAGACTCTCCAAATAATGGGAAGAGCCCGCGCAATGTATCACCATAATATCTGGTGTTGGTGAAAGAAAAAAGCTCCAGCAACATAAATGAATGTGCTATGTGATGATGAAATCAGCAACAAAATAGTTCCTTCCACCTTTTAAGACAACTTTCAACATAATTAATCACTCACAATAAACTGTAGTCCCACACTATCCAACAGCCACAACATAAATGTAGATTACAAAAAGCACAGCTCTTAACTATCAATCATGGCAACATAGAAAAAAGAGGGGAAATGGGTAAGTTTATGGGGTTATGCATGCATAAGGATACTTCAAAGTTGACTCCCCACCATTTTTGCACAATTCTCCAACACAAAATGCAGCATTCCTCCTGTTAGTTGCATTAGATGACGCGAGTTCTTTGATTGCTAAGGGCATCACTCTCTGAAACATGAGACGAGCTTTCAGAAAATATAGAAAAAATATCAGAACTGCCAAATAACCAAACCTAGAATGAACAAAAAAGTGTCATGTTGCAATAAAAGTACATCAACATAATCCGCAATTGGAGCACCCATGCCCTGAGCAACTTCTGCAAGGCAAGCAACCACCATAGTTCGATCTTGCAGAGGGCGTGAAGCTTTCTGCACTTTCCAACCATCAAAATGATAAGAATCCAGAATGAGTCTTAGCACAAGATGACAACTAACTTGCCAAGAGGATCAATTAATAACACACCGCAAATTTCATCAAAGGTTCAAATAGTTTTGCAAAGATGGGTGCAAAATGAGAACCCATGGACTCTGCGAAAGCAGGAAGAATGTCAGAAACAGCATCCATAAGCACTTCATCATGTTCAGTGTCATCATCTTCCATATCACTATCGTCTTCCAACTGCTGACAGGCTGACTCCTCTTTTAGCAATACCAAAGTCGCATCAACAAGCCGAGACATATCTATGATCAAATCACATTAGAGCACAACCCATTAAGATGTTTTATCTGCATCTAAGAACTTTAATTTCACGAGAGAGAGAGAGAGAGAGGAGGGGGGGGGGAGCAAATACGGCCATCCTTACACGGTTCAATAGCTGCATAACCATAATCCTTGATGATCTCTGCCACACTCGTACAAGCTTGAGCAACTACTTCCTTGTCATCATCTCCGGTCATAGTTTTGATGTAAATATCCATCACAGTATCTGCTTGTATGAAGATATGTTAATTGGAATTTGTTCACCACTTAAAACCAGGATATTTAATCCTGGCAGATACAGACACTTTATAAGCCACTATCAAGCCATGTCCTCACCAAGCATTTCTCGTGCTTTTGCCGGTCCATCCTGCATAACAAGAAGCAAGATTAACATTGAATTAGAACAGACAACCAACCATCATAGTCAGAATTGAAGAGAAGTGTATTTGGAAACTAGTTGTAAGCCTTTTCACTTCATCTTGTACCAAGGATAGACTGGAATTAAGTTGAGAATAAGGTCAGCAACATAACAAGGGAGGACATGGAAGAACTCATACAAACCAAAATGGCTCCACCGATCTATTTTCTTTTCAGGTTTTTATCCCAAGAAACAAATAAAATTCCAACTGAAACCGAAAATAAAAAATGCATGGCCAGATTGTATGAAAAGTGCAAGTTGTATGTAATATTCACAAGCCATCTGTCAAAGGGAAAAGAGATGGGCGGCACTAAGACAAGAAAAGTAAAAGATATTTCTAAAACCATCAAAGAAAGACAACAATAAGTAAAGGGCTAATGCATACTCACATTTTGACTCTGGAAGATTGCATGTGCTGCAGTCAAAATAGCTGTATGGAATCACATAATGGGATTAGTATGATTCCAGCGAGACTTACAGTGAGTTATCTATTGTTATCATAGAATATTCATTCAATCTCTACATCTTTGCTATGAACAATACAGGCTTACAGAGCTTAAATCCCACAGGCTGCGTGTAATAAGACAAGTCAAGTCATGCAAGAATTAATAGCAATAACAAACATCAGGGTGACATGCTAAAATTTGTCTCTAATCTTTCAGTCTCTTTTGAATTGCCAAGGAAAAAAGATGCCCGCATTTTCGTTAAAGTTCCCATCCACTCTCCTCTCCTAAGAAAATAACTTGTTTTTCATATAATTATTGTTATTGCTATCTCATGGTGACCTGCTTCCACTTTGTAAACTTACTTCTAAGAAACAATCAAAAGCGTTCAATTCGATAACAGACATTAGTTTGAATGGGGAAATGGAGCAGCTGGGTATGCATTAACACAATATCATCAACAAGCCATATGGTTGTCACTCACACTTCAAAGCAATGATAGCCTGAAGCCGAACATCTTCATGGAAATACCCTGAATGTCTCACCAGAATCCTTAATGTATCCTCCAAATAGCTTAAAACAATTAAAGAATTCAAGATGTAATACTTTATTTGTTATTTAAAATTCAAACCTCAGCATGATGCTAACGGAAAATAATTCTGGGAATAAGGAGGATAGAAAATGGATACGGAGAATAAGAACTCTTTGTGTGAAGTGCATATAAGCCAAGTGCTTGAGTTGCAGCTGCCTTTTCATCCAGCACTCCTGTTCTTACACTGATATTCCGAACTCTTGGCTCATCATGAGCTTCATCATCAGATGAGACTCCACCAAATCCATTGATATTTTCATCATCAGATTCAATGATGTCCACTGCAGAACCATCATCAAGATTGCAGGAAGCAAATGCCAGGGGTACGACATGAGGAAGATACTGTTCAAAAAAATATCATTACATGTGAACATGGGATTTATGCAAAGGACCATACAAGTTTATTTCCATGGAAATAATTAAACCTGTGCAAAGCTATCATCCATAATTTCTGCTACATTGCTAAAGAATCCATGAGTATACTCCCGAAGCTCACTGAACTCCAATCCAAAACCCTGAGAAAACACAGAAAAAAATAAATTTCTAAAAGAACATGCTGCAATTGTTAAAGAGAAATGGTAATGTCATTACAGAAATTGCAGCTTCCATGAAAGGGGGTAGAATTGGTTCCATCCTCACTCTCCCAGCAGACATGGCCACTATTCCTACAAGCTCAGTAGCCCTTGCTCGTGATCGGAGATCTTCATCGTTGGTAAGCACCATGAAGGATTTCATTAACTCAAGAACCCTTTCAGAATAAGGAATGAAAGCTTGCTCAGCAGCAGATGCAACTGAACCGATTGCAGACTGCAAAAACATTACTTGGTAAATTTATAAATATAACCAAAACAAAAGGCACAGAAGTTAATTACTAATTCAGTTTAATCACATGATTTGCCAGAGCACATGAGATGCATCTTCCTTACCATGCATGTCTCCTGCAAATTACGAGGGCTATTTTGGAGGGCTGCAAGAAGCTTCTGCATCAGAGGATCAAGGAAAGGAAGAATTTCTTCACCCATGTCCTCACAAAATGCTGCTAAAGCGTAGTATGACTTTTCCTATCCAAAATCAAATAAAGAAGATCATGTGGAGTAAAAGAGTACTGTTTATACAAGTGTCGTGCAAAATGTGATTTGCATAATAACTTGATGGTATTCTTATGTTTACCTTTACTTCATCAGATGCATCCTCAATAGCATTTAAAATGCAGGGAAGAACACTTTCATAGTGGGACATGATTTCAGGCTGTAAATGCTCTGCAAATTGACCCAATGCAAATGATGCAGCCCCTCTAACCATTTGTTCTGGATCCCTCAAAGCCCTTAAGACAATATGAAGAATGGGTTCCAATTTATCTTTCATCAACTCCAGACAACCCTCTGAAACAACACCTAAAGCTGTAACAGAAGCTTCCCGGAACTTTGGGTTCGCACTCTGACTACTTAGAGAAGCAAACTCAAAGACAGGAGGAAAGACTTGCTTTGAGAGGTTCAAAGACATAGTGTCAATAACTTCTGCAGCAGCTCGATCAGGAGCAAGATCATCATCTTCAACAGAATCAGTTGATTCTGCAAGCAAGGGGCACATCACTTGCAGAATGGGGATGACCAGCTTATACTTTTTCAGGGAACTGTATTTGTACTTTGCCAGCCATGAAATTATCTGAATAGCCTGATATGAAAAAAACAGAGGAAGTGGGGACAAGATTGACAAAACAAGGAGGAATTTCTGTGTCTCAACTACACATGTCAACTAAATTCAAATGTCTAAGCACACATGTTTTGATCCACCTATCTAACCTGATGACGTGTGTTGGATTCCAAATTTTGACTAGAGCAAACTTCAAGAGAGAACTGCACAATAGATTTAACAGAATCTCCAAGAAGAGGTGCAGGAGATTCAATCAGCTCATCAAAGATTTCAAAAGCAATTATTGCAACATCCTCATCACCAGATGAAAGGCATTGTCTAGCCACGTTTAAAATGCTTGGAATGAACTGGCGAAATTTGACCTGCACATATACATGGCTTGAATCAATGCTTGAAAATAGTGAGGGACAAAAATGAGCCTATCCAGTGTCAGAAATTTAGTCATCTCTTTTAAATTTCTTTTGCCTAGGATATTTAGACCTTTCAAGATTGCTGCTGAGCATTGAATAATCCAAAGCAGAGCACAGGAGTTGTGATTGATCGAACTCCTATTTTTTTACTTGCTCACTTAGAGTTGTATTTATTCCCATTATGTGATTGCATCATTGCTAAGATAACCTATTATCTAAAGGAGAGGGATTGAAAGGAAAACAGTGGTTCATTTGGGGCTGTTCAGGGTTCAAGGACCATCTAAACAGTACTTGTGAATAGCAAGGAGCTAATTTGAACTTTGATATGTTTTATTCTAGACATTAAGAGTCTTGGTTGAAATATTATGCATTTCATTTTTGAAGCATGGTAATAATACAGTGATGTGCAAGGTAATGTCAAAAGACAAATACTACAACAGATGACAGAGGACACAAGACAGGTGCAAATGGACTAAAATGATAAACCAGAAAATCAACAATTAAAAAGTAGTTGTCTAAATTCTGCTACGAGCATAAAAACTGACCACTTCATCCCCGTCATTTGTAAACTCGAGAAAAGATCCCACTGCCCTGGTAAAACATAATAAATTTTAGCAAGCAACCATACAATATTTGTTTGTTGATGAAAACAGGAGCACCAAAAACATCTAAAAAACGCTCAGCCATTACTTGAGAGCAGCAATTCTAACACGGTTGCTAGTATCATCCTGCAGACACTTGAGCAAAAGAGCTTGCAAATCTGCGAAATGAGGTTGAAATGCATTCCCGATAGTTTCAGTTAAAGAGCTGAAAAGGATCAGTGCCACCTTACATCACCAAAACAGAACACAACCAATAAGTAATCCTTTCAATTCTGGTAAAACAGTAGAGACACATAAATTATCACAGAGAGTGGGAGAGAGAAAATTACACACACACACACACTTGTTATAAGTAGGAACAAAAATGTATTGCCCTGATCATGCTCAACAATTCTTGATCGGGCTAATCTTGCATCAAAGTATCAACCAGGTAAAACAATGAATGAGAAAAGAAAATGTTCTTACTTCTCTATGATCTTCCTGTGCACTTTGGCTACATTGGAACAAAAAGGGCAACAAATCAGGCCACTCTCCAGCCGGAACTGCGTATTTGGCAATTATACTCACCACATTCGCACTAGCTCTCCTTACTGGAGAACTACAAGATTGAAATAACAATAATTAAAACAGTTTTCCATGATTATTATTCATCAGATTAAAGAAATGAAATGAAATAATCAATACCTGTGTTCCATGGTGATGCTTTCAATGAGAGATTGCTTGACAAGGAGTTTGAGTTGAGGAGGGAGTTTAGCCCAGTGGCCAGTGATCTTCTTGCGGAGGAGGACGGCGGCGAGTTGGCGAACATTGGGAGTTTTAGCGGTGCGAAGATGTTGAGCAAGGGCGGGGACCACTTGAGGATCTTTGGCTAGCCTCTTAATTTGCTCCTCTGCTTGCCTTCTGGCATCGTTGTCTGGCATCAAGAATTGAATCAGCAGCAGTTCAAGTGACTGTGACATCCTTCCTTTTCTCTCAGTGTAGTGTGCTGTGCTGTGTTGTGCTGTGTTCTGTTTCTGTAAAAAGGTGAAGAGAGGGCGGAAGGGTATTGCTGTTGCAGGAAAAGGGTTTTTGGTATGGGTTTTGCTTTGCTTGGTATTTAGGAAGTATTTGGCAGTTGGGACAAAATGATTGTCCATAATTTGATTTTTTTATTTTAAATGTATTTTTTTAATATTTTCAAAAAATAAAAATATATATTATTTTAATATAATTTCAAAATATTTTAAAATATAATATTTCAAAACAAACTCCTAATTGAGGTGGTTTAAATTTTTTTTCTTAAATAATTATTTTAGTCCTAGGTTTTCAACCTGATTTTTTTTTTACTGATAGTAAATGTTCAGCCAATTGTTAGAAGAAAAAAAAAGGCTTAAATTGTCAAAAGCACCATTTGATATTTGAGAAGATGGATGCTAGTTTTATGTTTATGGTTAGGTTAATATTACTATGTCTTAAAAAGTTTTGGATGCTAATTTGATTGATATAAGATCAAAACAAGTAACATGATTGGTCAACTTCTTTTATGATCAATAGTTAAAAAGAATAATACAAATGATTAACAATTAAACTTTAATTTAAGTAAATTTAGATTCAAAATAATTACTAGAGACAATAAAAACATGCTCGCGAGAGTGGAAATAAAATGAATTGTTGGATTTCTGTATGCTTTCAGTTACAAATCTATCGAGTTTGTTAATAACAACCTTATTTGATTATAGAAACTTATGCAAATTATTATATATTTTGATTTTATTTTAATCAAACTCTATTTCAATTACTTTTGTAATTTTAAATTAATCGAGTTGCCATTAAATGAAATGTAGTGATTTGAAGAAAAATTATATATAAAATTTAGAAGTTATTTGAGACGGTAATGGTGCTAAGTTTTAAAAATACCTTTTATTTTAAAATACATTATAATAATTTTTAATTTTTTAATATTAATATATTAAAAAAATTAAAAAATATAAAAAATATTCTGAAACAAAAAATTTATTTTTTTAAAACTCTGGTTGAAACACACCTTGTTACTCTAGATTGAAGGTTGCATCAATAGCCTTTATTTTATTTAATTTAAATAATTTGTATCATAGTTTTAAAATTTAATGTGGCTTGGTGCGTCGATTCGAGACCTGAAGCTAAAACCAGGCCGGGTTGATGAAAAAACAGAGAAAGAAAAAACTCAATATGATCCGGCAAGACCGGTTAAAAACTCCATTGCAGCTCAATGACTTTTTTTTTTTACTAAAATGATGTCGTTTTAATTTAAAAAAAATTGATTCGGGTAACCCGGTGACCCGGTCAAAACCCGAAGCTCGAGCCTTAAACCGAACCAGGTCTAAAAACTATAATTTGTAGTCATCGTTCATAAATAAAACTAAATATAAGTATTGAAAAATCACAAAACTGTAGATTAAATTTGAAACAATGAAAAAAAGTTAAAGTCACATTTTGCATTTTCTTAAATAAAATTCTTTGTATCCACGAGAAAAGTTTTCCATGCCCTCGGATTGCAATTTTTTATTTTTTTTGAATGATCTGAAAAGTTAAAACTGGAAGCATCCTTGAGATTTTAGACAAGTCATGTTAGAATGACATGGTCTGTATATGAGGTATGTTACTGGACCACAGGTAATGAATGACACAGTTTTTGTTCAATTTTTTTATTATTATCTTTATTGCAAATTTATATTATAGATGCTTGAGAAACATTTTTTTCATTTAATGTATTATATAAAAATATTATTCACTGGACACGTTAATTACAATACGATTATTTATATATTTTAATTTAAATATGAAAATATAAAATAATCTTATAAAAAATATGAAAATATAATTTAAAAAAAGGAGTTGTGCCTATAGAAGGAAAGGGTGTGCGATGCATCCTCGGAGTGAAGAGACGCGTTTTCTGTCATTGTCATTCACAGGAATCTAAAACACAGGCAATCACTTTCAGCTCAATATATCAGCATAATATCCTGAAATATATATCAAGCATTAAATAAATATTTTTAAAACTTATTTCACTAACATATTCAAACAACCAATGAGAAAATTATTTTTAAAGATGATATTTTTCAGAAACAAATGCATCCTTGGCTCGGGGAATATAGTTGATGATAATTCGATGATTGATGGGTTAATTTGAGGTTATACTTTTTTTCCCGATAAAATTTGATGTTTCACTCTTACTTCCCTTATAAAATTTCTCCAAAGGCAATTCTTGCATGGAGATTGTCAAGATCTAATAAAGAAATACAGAAAAACAGCCGTTGCAATTGCGGGACTCACAAAAATCGACGGCTTCACTTCTCGTGCCACGTTTAATGGCATTTCCCATAACAATCTGCCATCGTCGTCTCGCATTCCCGCCAAAACCCACTGCCAGAGCGAAGCAGAACCATTAAATTATTAATGGCTGCCTCTTAAAAAACAATCGTGGATTTCCTCCAACCAGCTAAGCTCCCTAAACTCTCTCCCTCTTCTCCTTCCCCAACAGATCCCCTAAATCTCTTAAACAAATCCAAATACAAATCCAGACGCAACCTCAAGCTCTGTTCTCAACCAGCCTCCAATTCCAAAGGCAACAGCACCCCTCACTTAATTCATTTTCAATTTTATTTTCCTTAATTTGTTTTTCATTTCAATCCAGGTCTCTCTGGTGGAGGACACGCGGCGAGAAGTGGTAGCGGGGGAGTTAGAAAAGGCGTATTTCAAGAATATGTGTAAATTTGTGTGAAAAGTGAGAGACCAGCCAGCTATATATCCACCGCATCATTTGATGATTTTAATGCCTTGAATTCAACTCAGTTTTATACGCTTAAGGCTATTATTAGTGGACAGGATCCTTATCGCGGTCTTGGTCAAGCTATGAAGCTGCTGCATCTGTTGCCCAGAGAGATGCGAATGCGGAGTAGAAGGCTTTCTTTTCCTGCTCCTCGAGGGGTTAAGGCACCTTGTAGTCTTGTTAATACATATATTCAAGCAGGATTTGGGGTGTTCGATTCCGTTTCATGGGAATCTGGAGAAACGGGCTGTTCAGGTTAGATTTTGCCCATGCTCTTCTGAACAATTATACGTGATTTGCTGTTTTCTTCTCTACAACGTAGACGTGCAAGGTTTAGATGTAAAAAAGAAGAAGAGGGTTTTGATTGATTTGGTTCTTATCTTATCACATTAAAGAGGTGAATTCGAAGCACGAATCAGTTGAGAAATGAAGTCAGTAGTAAACTCTGGAATGAAATTAAAGATTTGTTCTTTTGTTATGGCTTACTCATATTTTTTGTTTCAGGGTGATTGCTCAAGACTGTTCTTGATGGTAAGATTCTTCATCGTGCCAATTTATTTCACAAGGAGCTTATACTTGCTTCATGCTGATTCTTTCATTTTACTAATTTCTGATCATTGCACGCTTGGGATGAATTGAATCAGTGGGCAGAAATGCTCTCATAACCAATGCAATAATTTTTTAATTGTTAATATATATTTTTTCATAAATTAACTGTTAATAAATTTGTGTCAAAATCATATAATTTTAATAATTTTATTTAAAGAGTATTTTATAATAAAATAAACAGTTAAATAAATAAAAGGAAAGGAAGTGCAAAAAAATAGGTTAGGCCTACACGCTGTCCTGCTAAATAAGGAGGTGATTGTGAGTGTAAAAGGCAAGGTCCATGCATTTAGTCTATTATAATAATAATAATAATAAATAAATAAAACAAAAAACAAAACCTAGGTGTATCTAGGGCCTCTA
>Ga0325404_1002263_pt1 | contig 20620 bp, 14 predicted proteins | sample PopdelMetagenome_18_FD_205664 | JGI IMG/M metagenome (GOLD analysis project Ga0325404, IMG submission 205664) | Populus deltoides microbial communities from Bellville, Georgia, United States - Xylem-Control-R1 | ecosystem: Host-associated > Plants > Phyllosphere > Stem > Wood/Secondary xylem... | reverse complement strand
AGAGAGAGAGAGAGAGAGAGAGAGAAAGAGAGAGTCATGGCTAAGCCTCACGTCACCATGGAGGTTGGAAACGACGGCGTTGCTGTGGTGACTCTTATCAATCCTCCTGTCAACGCCTTAGCTATTCCAAGTAAATATCACCTCCTTCCTCTATCTGTTCTAACTATAAATTTGAGGTTTTTTTTTGTGATTGATTGTGTTGAGTTTGACGGTGATGCAGTCATTGCGGGATTGAAAGAGAAGTTTGATGAAGCCACCCGGAGAAATGACGTCAAGGCTCTAGTTCTTACTGGTAATTTATTTTATAATACTGACTGACTATTTATATATTTAATTGTTTTGGAAGATAAAGGATTAATAATGAATTGCGAAAACAAAATTATCTGATTATTTTATTTGATCTTTTTTGTTGGAGGTTTGGTTTATGTATATAATCATTTCTTCTTCTTCTTTTTTTTCCTTTATTTTAATTTTATTTATTTTTTTCTTGTTGAAGGCAAGGGTGGAAGGTTTTCCGGTGGATTTGACATCAATGTTTTCCAGAAAGTTCATGCGACAGGTATATTTATGCCTGTTTTTATAATAATTTCATGGACTATCGAGGTTTTTTTTTTTTTTAATTTTCAAATTACTTCGTTTTTTTTAATTTGAGTGTTTGCGGATATGATTTTATTGTGTGGCTTGACAGGAGATATTTCATTGATGCCTGATGTATCTATTGAGCTTGTGGTCAACACTATTGAAGGTTTTTATCCAACTTTAACCCTCGGAGTCTTTTTTCATTCATTTTGAATATTTAAATGAGAATACGGCAAGTTTCTTATAAGGAATGCGGTGTTTGTATTTATTTGTTTGTTTGATTTTTTTTTTTGTTCTTTCACAACTATAGATTGTAAAAAGCCTGTTGTTGCTGCCGTGGAAGGACTAGCACTTGGAGGGGGCTTGGAATTGGCAATGGTTTGTGTTTTCTATTATGAAGCAGCATTTAAAGAACTTTGTTTTGATTATCATCATCTTTTCCCATTTGATCATCTAAATTATCTTCATGAAGGGATGCCACGCGCGTATTGCTGCTCCAAAAACTCAACTTGGTTTGCCAGAGCTGACACTTGGAGTGATTCCTGGATTTGGAGGTCTGGCTACTTTTCTATGTAGAACTTGAATGTATCGACATGAACACATGCTTTCAAGTTCAGCTGTGTATTTTTTTTACCACAATGGACTGAAGTTGTGAAACTCTGTTTAATTGTTTAAGGTACACAACGTCTTCCAAGGCTTTTGGGGCTGTCGAAGGCCATTGAAATTATGCTGGTAAATCCTCTATTAATTTATGCTTGAAAACCTGTTAAATGAATCTTGAGATTATGGTATTCCTTTTAGGTGTAGAAAGATTGAGAAAAAAAAGCCAACCTTTAAGCTGTTGTTTAGACCTGGTTTCCCCTTCTATTAATGTTCACATTGGAAGTTAAATTTAATAGCCTTTCACTTTAGAAGGTTTTCATTAATTATTGGGCTCGTTCTTACTGGAGAATTCCAGGTAATCCAGTTCTTTGGGTTTTAGAGATGAGGTGAATTTTTCCTGAACTGTCAGCTGTTAGCCTGTGAGAGAGTTTTTAACAAGTTATATGTAAAAATCACCATTATAACATTTTTTTTATTCCCAGTTATGGGAAAGTGACTAGGCAAATTTTGTTTAACTTACCTGGCTTGCTGTGTATGTTAAATAAAATGACAAACCTCAATAATGTTACAAAACTTCAAACTGCTTAATATTAGGCCGGGGAAGGAAAACCAAAGCTTAATTTCATCCTTTGGAACTTGATGGTTTGCTATGTCCAACAGTTTTCAGAAATGCTTATTCAATATATTATTTTCTTTATCATATGGAACTACATCTTCTTTGCATGCTCATTCAACATGTTTTCAACTCTCTGCAGTTATCCAAACCAATCATGTCTGAAGAGGGGAAGAAGCTAGGTCTAATTGATGCTATTGTGCCTTCTCAAGAACTGCTGAAAGTATCTCGACAATGGGCTTTAGACATCTCAGAGAGGCGCAAACCATGGCTGCGTTCTCTTCATAGGACAGACAAAATTGGCTCGCTGTCTGAAGCACGTGAGGTACTGAAAGCTGCTAGACAACAAGCGAAGAAAATTGCCCCAAATATGCCGCAGCATCAAGCATTGCTTGATGTAATGGAGGAAGGCATCATTCATGGAGGATATAATGGTGTTCTAAAGGTACTTTTGAGTTCAGGATTTGCTGTTTGTAGATATAGATGTGAAGTCTTCATTAGAGAACAAAATGCTTTTGCTTTTAGTGGTTTGTGGCTGTTTTTCTCTGGAATGTGGCCTTTTTATTAAGTTTTTATTTGAGGTGTTAGCTTGTGCTGTAATTGACCTTTGTTATTTGTACTGTACTTAGACTGACAAGAACGTGTCTTTTCATAAAAAAGTGGGATCTGTCCATGCACATTCTAACGGAGTTGTTGTTGCAGGAGGCAAAAGTCTTCAAGGAGTTAGTTTTGACAGAAACTTCAAAAGGTCTTGTGCATGTCTTTTTTGCCCAGCGTATGACGTCAAAGGTACACCATATGAATCAAGGTCTACAAGATTTTAATAATTTATGAAAATCAATGGATTCATCATATTAAAGTGTTTGTGGATACTCTAAAGATTTTCAGATGTGATCCAACATAAATTCACAATTTGAATTGTTTGCTTTTTGTGTTTTTTTTTTTTTGGTAAGTGCTTTTTTTGTGTTGTCCCAGAAAATATTTAATTCTCTTTCTTGTTCTAAAAACATCTTTTGAATTTTCCTCCACTTAAAGGGAAAATCTAGGTTGCAAGGGAATGAAATTGCTCGATATGATCAAGCTTGTGATTGTGAAATACTTGAGGTGCTAGCATATAGATTTCTATTGATGCATCCTGTCACCACTAAGGGATTGTTCTAGTATATTTCTCTTTATTTGGGGGCTTATTCATAAGAACATGCTTGGTTTAAGAATTATTTATATAATTGTAACCTTATCAATACTGTGTTCTTAAGTAGTTTAGATAACATTGCATGTTCATAGATTTTAAAAACATTCTTGCAGTACATAACATCTGAATTTTATGTTTGTTCTCCATTCTGTTCTTGTTCTCGCTTCACAGGAGTCTCATGTCTACTGCTCTCTCTCTCTCTCTCTATGTATATTTTTTTGACTCTTGAAGTGAACTTATTGATATGCTCAAATAAGCAATCAGTATATCCAATTTCTTTCTTTCAATCTCATCATTGTTAACTTGGACAGATACCTAAAGTCACTGATGTTGGGCTCAAACCACGACATATAAAGAAAGTTGCTGTTATTGGTGGTGGTCTAATGGGTTCTGGCATAGCTACTGCTTTAATTGTGAGCAGCATACACGTTGTTCTTAAAGAAATCAACTCTGAATATCTTCAGAAGGGAACAAAAACAATAGAAGGTACACAAATGTGACTGACATTGACCATTAAATTATTGATTTAGTGCTATCAGGTCTCCATCTTTGAATGACTTCATATAAAAAAAAAAAAAATGAGAATAGCCTCAGCCACTTTTTAGGGATGGCCAGTGTCAAAAATTTACCTTTTCCCTTTTGAATTCAAATCCTTCAAACTGAATATTTGAGTTGAGTTTGGTCAAATGTTTTCCAGAATATGAAAACTACTCTGATATGTATTACTCTTGTTTTGTGTTCTATGGTTAAAAAAACTCATAACTTGTTATTTCACTTCACAGCAAATGTTCGAAGCTTAGTGACAAGAGGAAAGTTGACACGGGATAAGGCAGATAAAGCCCTCTCAATGCTCAAAGGTGCATTGGACTACTCAGACTTCAAAGATGTGGATATGGTCATAGAGGTGAGCAGAGCTTGCCGTCCCTAATGACTATGGAATCTTGAAATTTTGGTTATATTTTGGAACCTGCCATTGGAATGGGGTGATTGCTTACTTTGAATTTGATCTGTCCACACTTGAGATTGTTTATTCACAAATTGATTCTCTTCATTATATTACTGTTCAATGACATTGGGATGGATTTCCATATTTACGGTCTCTTTAAAAGCCATTTGAAATAGCTTCTTTGATTTGCAGGCAGTAATTGAAAGTGTTCCTTTGAAACAAAAAATTTTCAGTGAGATTGAAAAAATCTGTCCTCCCCACTGCATTTTGGCGACAAATACATCTACCATTGACCTCAACTTGGTTGGAGAAAAGACCAGCTCTCAAGATCGCATTATTGGTGCCCACTTTTTCAGGTTATACTCATTTTGATTTTCTCACTCTTTATCATTATGTTAGCCATCCAGAAATCAATAGAAAACATGTGAAGGTTTTTTTTTTTTTTCCTTCTATTTTTCTTAAACTTATCTCCCACTTTATATGAACTCTTGGTTGTTTGATTACTGAAATTGTGAAAATATCACACCCCTCACCCATGTATTTAGTACAAGGAGCAGCTGCATGCTGAGGGTTTTGTAACACCATTGGGCTTTGTTTGTGTTATATGATGTTTTGGAATTTCACCCAATTCTAAAAAACAATGACGTGACTAGTTTGTGGCAGTTTGCCTTTTAGGTTTTGTAAAAGTGAAGACATAAAAGAAGAGAGGATTATTGAATAGAAGTTATAGAACTACTGTTCCTATGTCTTTGTTTCTTTAGGAGAATACATGTTGTGAAAAGATACCAAATGACTCTTTTATTGGTGCCATGGTGCTCTGTGACATTGGATAATCCATTTAAATGACTCTTTTATTGTTATGTCAACTATTTTGAAGTATATTTTTTTACCGCAATGGTTTTCTTATATGTTATCTCTGACATGTTCTTTTATGGACAGTCCTGCTCACATAATGCCTCTTCTGGAGATTGTACGGACTGAGAAGACTTCTGCCCAAGCAATTCTTGATCTCATGACCGTTGGTAAAACCATAAAGAAAGTTCCAGTTGTTGTGGGTAACTGCACTGGCTTTGCAGTCAATCGAGCATTCTTCCCATACACCCAAAGCGCACTGATTTTGGTTCATTTAGGAGTGGACGTGTTCAGGATTGACAAGCTGATCAGCAGTTTTGGCCTCCCAATGGGTCCTTACCAGTAATGTTTTTATCCTTTAACGTTATAGTTTGCATTTGCATCACTTTTTTTCTTTTTTAAGGATGATTTAAAACATGCATTTTTGTCACAATCAATTGCATAAACGTAAAGTCTTCCAGATCTAATGCTTTAATGGGTAGAGATTCATAACAAACCTTTATCAACCGTGAAACTAATTGATTTGAATTTAAAATTCAGAAAAAAAAAATACGACCATTATTCATTTTTTATAAAATATTGGTAGCGGGTGAAGTCTCGTTTGGCATGTAGTATTTGTGCATTCATACATTGTTGAAATCATATTTCGTCTGCCAATATCAGGACTACCTTTTGCATCAATGTCTTAACAGAGTTGTCTCTAAATGTGTTCAAGTGCATTAACTTTTAGGGTACTTTAAATAGGTGATCATAATTTTTTGCACTGTTCCATGGTTACTCTTGCAGGCTTCAGGATTTATCTGGATATGGAGTTGCCCTTGCAGTTGGGAAAGAATTTGCTAATGCATTCCCTGATCGTACATTCCAGTCTCCATTAATTGATCTTCTAGTAAAAAGTGGAAGAAATGGTAATAAAATATTTGTATAGATTTATATTGGCATTCAAATGGCATTTGCTTCAATATATTGTGGTGATGCTTTGCTTCGTAATCTTGTGTCGGGGGTTCATACTCTCTTTTGGCATTTCAGGTAAAACCAATGGAAAAGGATACTACATATATGAGAAAGGAAGCAAGCCAAGGCCTGATCCATCAGTCCTACCAATTATTGAGGAGTCGAGACGGCTCGCAAATATTATGCCTAATGGAAAGGTACTTTTATTGCAATGAAAACTGCCATTTTGTTGAGATTCTATAGTAGTCTGTTTTAAGATGATATCGAGAACGCAAGAGTGCTGGAGACAGTGTCACAAGTACATGTTGCTTAGCTGAAGACTTCCTAATCTACCTTAATGGATTATGTGGCAGCCTATAAATATCACCGACAAAGAGATAGTGGAGATGGTTCTCTTTCCAGTGGTGAATGAGGCATGCCGTGTTCTGGATGAGGGCATTGTGGTTCGAGCTTCAGACCTCGACACCGCGTCTGTTCTCGGAATGAGCTTCCCATCTTATCGGTGAGTACATGTCCAATTTTCAAGTTTTTGCCCTTTGTTTAGTAGCTCTTCCAAGAGTAATCTTACTGAACAGATTCCCAGGAGGGGAATACAGGCCCGAGGGGTGCCACCCTTGATTGCTCCCCAAAATATTTTTATTATCAACAGAACCCTTAATTGCTCTATATTATTTCATATCCATCCTATTTAGTTCTTTGTCGGCCATTACATCATTCTAGTTCATGCGCTGCAGTGATGCATTATAGTCAGCAAGAAGATGAGTTGCAAGTCCTTGTTTTTTGCATTAACGCACCCGTTCATGTTAAAATCCTTTTCTAATATCTTACAGAATCCACGTGCAAGTCTTTTATTGGACATTGACTGCCCGTAATTTTTTGGACAAACCTGGCGCGGTTGTATCTAATGGCAAGTGTTTTTATTTGGCAGTGGTGGCATCGTCTTTTGGGCTGACCTGGTTGGGCCTAAACATGTATATGATAGCCTGAAGAAATGGTCTCAAAGATTTGGCGATTTCTACAAGCCATCAAAGTTCTTGGAAGAAAGAGCGACAGGAGGCATACCATTGGTAAGGGCCCTGTCATCTTTCTTCTTCTTCTTCTATTTATGCATTTATTTACCCTCAAGTGCATTAATTGTCAAAACGACCATGGAGATGCACGACATTAGTTGTAAAGGACCGCTGACAACCTCTCGCTCTTCCCTGCAGAGTGCGCCTGCTTCATCGTCTCCAGGGTCAAGGTCACGCATGTAGTCTACAGTTCTATGTTGAGTGGATAGCCCAGACGCCAAGCATAATTTCATCAAGAGTAATAAATTAAATGCTCTATTACCTTCCCCCCTCCCCTGTAAGCAGAAATCCGGAAGGCAATAGAATTTCTTTCAAGAAACTGTTCATGTTGTCAGTTGGTAATCGTTTTGGAACTCCTCGTGGATGGATGGTTAAATAAAGTGATTGTATTTCTATGGATAAACGACGCGTTGTGTGGTCAAAATCCCTTGTTCTTGATTTTCCACGCTTGTTTATACGGCCAAGGTTATCACAAGTTACAAACGCCTACGTCTAGATCCTGGACAAACGTAACATGTAAGAATTTCATTTATTGCTGCTGCATCTTTAAATAATATTCAACTTTCTTGTGTATTAATGCCTGGGCATTATTTTTCCTATAATTCTTTATACCGGAAAAGAAAAGAGAAAAGCACAGCCGATACTGGCTCCAAGTAGTTGACAGAGTTAACTCTAATGTGAATGGGGGTGGGAGGAGAGAGTTAATAAACATGCAATTAATGTGAAAATTGCCAAATATCTCTCTTTCAGCGGCCTCGAATTTCTAAAGCACGAGTTCATGGATCTCTTTTCCCTTCTTCCTCGAGTTTCAGCAATTATTTCAAAACGTAAGAATGCGAAGATTAGGCTAACTATCATCATGTTTCAACGCGCAGAAATCAAATAAAATGAATATGATGGTATTTTAAATGTACTTCTTAACATAAAAAAAAATCACAATCATAAATTTAAAATTTAAAATTATAAACTCAATTAAGTTCAATATTTTTTTTATAATTTTGTATTTAATGATATGATAAAAAAAACATTAACAAAATTGAGAACTCAATAAATATTAAAGTGATTGTTTGAAATCGTGATGAATTTACAAATATTAAACCAAAAAAAATAAAAGTTGCGGGCTTGGGGCAGCCCAAGTATCTGGGTTTATTTATTATTTTTCTGTTTTTTATGGGGAGGACTGCATTTTTTAAAAACAATAGCAAAAGATGCGGATTCCAGCAATAGAGGTTGCTAAAATGTTGGGGCATGAGTGTTTTACATCTAAAAATTTATTTTTAAACATTTGATTTTTACCAAAAAAAAACATCCTAGACACCTAAATAAACCCATTATGCCACCAAATAACCCAAAATACAGTTCAAAAACAACAAATCAACTGGGAACTGCAAACATCGTGAGATCAGATCTAATTTTTCATGCTATTTGAAAGTGAAATAATACCTTAAAAGACCTCTTCTCATCAAATGACCACTTGCAAACATTCTATCAAGTTTTGTTAATTCTATGCTAACATGTTCCTTAAGTTCAAGTTTCATGTGTCCAACATGTTAGACATGTCATATTTTAACACATAATCAAGAAAGAAGAAAAAAAAAAAAAGCCAAAATAGAAAAGAAATAAGGGGAAAAGAAAAATAAAAAAGAAAGAAAGAAAACACTATCAAGATTTTTGGGGATAAATTCCGCCCAACCTTTTTCTCCCTCTGTTTTTTAAAAGAGGTAGGGTTTCAATAAATAACATATTGCTCGATTTGTTCACCTAAGCAGCCAGGCCAAATCATTTGCTCAGCTGGGTAGATGATCTCTTACATCGTGAGAAACTAGAGCTCTGTGACCTATCAGATTCAATGTTTTTGCTTGACAATAGCATTATCTTTTCTTTTTTTCTTAAGAAGTCGACGCTGACATGATCGATGTGTTGCAGGACCAGTTTGTGTAGTCTGTCGGCGAGGGTGTCCTGTGCATGTTGTGCTTAGTTGCTGCTAAAAAACTAGTGTTGTTTTTGTTGGAGCTGATCCAGCTGTTGTTTTTTTTAATCCAGAGTTTGAGATCTTTTTTCTAAGCCATGCTTAGCCTTTTCGTGTCCAAACCATGCAGGTCCAGTCATGAATCTAAAAAAAAAAGTCAAGCTGCAGTGTCACTGGAACAAAACTATTTCCATCTTCAACACTTGTACAAGACAATTGCCCATGAAAAAGAAATGTTACTCGAGCATTCAGATCTGGTTCTGTTTTTTAAAACAAGGGAACATCATCGGCAACCAATTTGATGCCAAAATCATATCCAGGGCCACAGCATAGCACTGGCAATAAATCTAGTTATCAGCTAGTGTATAATCATTGAAAACGCAGCTCATAGCTTAGGGAAGAGAATTTGTTGAAAATCGGAGTAAAATATAGAAAAGTTGAGATCCAATGTATATAGAAAATATACATTCATATGCATACTTCTTTATGGCCTATATTGACACGAGCTTAGCATACCTTGGCTGATTGGCTGCGAAATTTCACAATTTCAGGGTTTAGGCCAAATTTATCAGTATTTTGCCCCCGGTGTGTCCAACTTGTGTGCAGCATCAGCAAGTGCCAAAAGTAGAATCACAGACGAGAAACAATGCTACCAATTGACAAAGGCAAATTTATCAAATTTAATGTATTGACAAAGGCAACTCCATCTACCTAGGTATTGAATGTAGCATCTAGATTGCAAAGACAATCAGCAAGTAGGAACAGTATCATTACACAATTAATAAAAGAACTTCTGCAGGCAATTCATGGGTCAAACTTGAAATTTCATATTCCATGAGAACTCGTTAAATTGCTCTTTGTTTTTAACAATGTGAAAAGAACGAGAAAATTCCTAGTATCTAAAAATACAATCTATGATGGTAACTGCAAGTAATAATATTAAACCATATCCTGTGCAATTGTAAGGCTCAGAAATTTACACCAGTTGAATTATGGTTGAAGCAGAAACACTACTATGTGATATATTAATTTCGTGAGAAATAAATTCATTCCTGGTCAGTTCCAACACCAAGGCCCAATACTACGTAGAGACTGCATCAGCATCGAAGCCAGAATGGGCATTGTAGTAGTATTATAGAAATTCTGTAGCATACCTCGGGCCAGTCTTCAGAGCTGAAATATCCTTGCAGTTCTTTTCAATACTTCAGTTTGTTATCTCCATTTTGTGGGAGGCCTGGGATTTTTTGAAGATCACTGCCAGAGGTGGAAACTATAGAAGTAACCATCTGGGTTGGTTTGGCAGTTGGTGGAACAACTTTAACAATCCCGTTGCTAAAGGGCCCTCGTTGACTCCCAGTTCCACTTCTGGTATTTGCTATACCATTGCTGAGTGGGTCTTTTTGATTCCCCAACTCAGTTCTGGCTAATGATGAACACTTTGTTTCTGTTGAAATTTAAATCTTGTCATTATTTCACTAATCAGAATAGCGAAGATCACAACAACTGAGAATTTGAAATCCATGTCACCTTACAATGGAGCAACTAAAGACAGCCCTTGCAAGTTGCAATAAAGAAACTTAAAACAATCACAATTGATTGAGCGGAAAATGAGAATCATGTAACAAGTGGTATATGTAATTACAGTAGCTGATTGTAGTTAATGCACATACACAAGAGTACACTCCAATGGTTTGATCTTCCTGTTCCAACTATGGAGGTCCTCAGTTCAAATTTCAAAGCCAACGGAGAATAATTGTATGGGGTGGAAGAGGGCTATTTCCCAATGTGTAACCCTAGGACCAATGTGCCTCCTAATGTAGAAATTCTAGTAAATGCAACTTTCTGATTGCAAAGAGATAATTTGTCTAGCATACGCTATTAGAAAACAACTATTTCCAACTTCAATTAGGGCAATATAATGTCAAACTACACAAACAAAAGGAGTTAAAAAGCAATGTTTGTTTCAGGGAAAAAGTTTAATAAAATTGGCATATTGGCAATGCATATTAGGACATACTAGTCTCTTATCATTAAACGTGAGTTTATCATCTCAAAATACCAGACCTGGCAGTTTCCATTTCTGGAACCATTAGTGTAAAAAATTGGAGAAAGGAAAGAGAAACTTGCCTTTTATTTCCCCGAATGTGATGAGCCTATTAAGGCAATCTCGAAACTTTGTTAAAACAATTCTTTCTTGCTCTGCATGAGCCTTTGCCATGCCTTGTCCACAAGGCAGCTGTGAAGAAGTGTTGCAGCCATGGCCCATCAACCCATTGGGGGAAGCAGCAGCCATAAGCATTGTATCTTGTTCATCGCACATCAATTCCAAGGTCCCAGGAGACATTGGTCTTCCTTTTGGCATATCAGCACCATCCGAGCTGGAATCATCAGGACCTACTTTATCAGCATGGTTTGCACTAGAACAATCATTAGCAACAATTTTATCAGCATCGGAATCCTTGTGGCTCTGCAACCTTTCTTGAGTAGATGAAGCAAGCAAAGTTTCTCTTTGATCTTCTACTCGCTTTTCCATTGAATTTCTTTGGTCTGGGCATACAAAAATATTAAAGGAGGCCCGTTCATTAGATATTGTTTGTAGTACTCACATTTTATTTTTATTTTTTTAACATTTAAATAATGAAAAGGAACGCCCTTTTGTCAGATCAGATATAGTTCTATTCAATTCACTCTTTATTTTTGGAGAAAAGGAAAGGCTACAGAGCATAAAAATATTTACAATGGATAAGTAGTTGGGCGTCTTCTTATATCTATTTAGTTAGCGGTGCTTGGTATACCATAAAAAAATTGCAAATAGTAACAAATATGAAGCTGACTTCTTGTCACATGGTGGAGGAAATGTGATAAATCACATAAAGTCCCCGCCCTCTTCCTCTAGCAAACAAACTTCTTGAAAATCTCAGAGAGAGGTTTATATATCACAAGCTAACCCTGAGAGCATAGTCAGCTAAGAGAGATAAAGCAAACCAAACTGGACATAAAAATGATAGATAATCTAATCAGTTCAGAAAAAACGCAGTCAAAAGAAACTAAGCTGGCATGGCTGCAAGCATCTCAGAAAGCTCTTGGAGGCCAAGAAGGGATGCAGAATGGGAATGACACTTATTACATGGAATATCAAGAGGAATGCAGACATGGAAGATGATATTTTGTTGCAAGTGGATAATGGAGACCCCTGTATGAAAATGAGGGGGTTCTAGTTTTAAAGAGAGCAAGATCCAGGAAGTTATATCACTGACTTGTTAGAGAAAGCTCAGAAAGCTAAAAACATGAGGCATTTCTATATTTCTTTTCTGCACTTATCCTTTTAAGAAATAAAGAGCAGACACTTAATGTTTAAATAAAGAGCAGACACTTAATGTTTAAATTCTGAAGGGTAGGACTATCTCCATATTCCCTAGTTTAGTGGGACTATCAATCTCATAACAAATTTCCTTTCCTCTTCCCAAACCAAGAAGCAAAAACCATCTTCTGGAACCTAGTAAGCTTCCTCTCTTCCCAGGCCAGCTCAGTTCAACATTGATGCAAATCATGAACTCTCAATAGCTTCATAGAGAAGGAAACATGTACCGAATGCTGAAATTTATATCATATTGATGTTTTTGGAATGACTAAATTATTCGTATAAAACTTCACATAAGCCTCACAATGATAAAATGCTTTCGCTTGTTCCACAATACATGTAAGCATTGTTGTCAAAATCGTGAGTTGATTCATAAAATTATACAATTTTACAAGTCAACATGTATTTAACGTGCAAAATCAAACTAAAAACTTGAAAACCAGTAAAATCGGACTTGATTCGTGGAAAATCGGTAAACCCAGTCCGATTTTACAAGTTTACTAAATTTGTGATATGAATCAAGTCAGGTCTGAATTTGACCTTAAAATGTTTGCTAACCAGTTTTACGAGATTGGACTTATCTCTCAAACCATCGGATCAAGCTGAGATTTTACAGGGAAAAACTGGATACATGAAACTATATAGTAGTAAATTTTCAAGTCAAATGGAGTTCGGGAACATTATTTCAGAGGGTCGAAGTTACTAGACGAATCTTGTCAAATTTACCAAACTAGAACTTAGTGTACTGTTTGGGACATATTAGAGCTACAGGTGGAATGTTGTTAGAATTCAAGTTGAGCTGGAAACTAGACATCTCAAGCTTTCCAACCATATATGGTAGGCCCAGTAATTCATCAAGACGAAAGAGAATGTGTTTGAAATCAAGATTAAAATATATCAAGAATGTGCGAAAATTGATGATTCAGGCTACATGAAGGAATTTTAGCATAAAGACTTTGTTTTTATTATCCTATTTTATTTATTTATTTAAAATTGAATAATTATTTTTATTTTGGGTTTGTTCTAGCACATTAGACATTGTCTAGGGATTTATTTCATTATTAGACTTAGGCCCCGTTTGTTTGCTGGAAAGTAGTTTCCTTTTGAAAAGTGAATTCCGAGAAAGTGAATTATTTTCCGATGTTTTGGTAGTGTAATGGAAAATAAGTTGGAAAAAACTTTTTAGTATTTGGTTGTCATGGAAAATGAGCTGGAAAATAACTTATTAATGTTTTATTTTTTCAAGTTTATTAAAATAATAAGGAACAAATCTTACAAATTAAAAGGTTGAATGGGAATGAAATAGAAAAAAAATATAATTTCATAAATTATCTCAAATAAAATAAATAATAATCAAAATAATAGAGATCAAATCTAAAAAATAAAAAAATTAAAAGATGAAGAAATTAAAATAATAATAATTAACATTTCATAAATTATTTCAAATAAAATAAGTAACAATCAAAAGAATAAGGACCAAATTTGATAGATAAAAAATTTCAATTAAAAAATGATAAGGGAAAAGCAAATAACAATTATAAAAATGAGGACCAAAATTAATATAAAAATTAAATTCTAAAGGGTAAAATTGAAAAACAAATATTCAAAACAAAATATACATAGCAATCAAAAGTTTGAGGACCAAATTTGATATAATTAGCAAATAATATGACATTTCTAAATTTTTCACAACTTCCGAAAAGTGTTTTCCGCCCAAAATAAAAGGAAAACACTTTCCTGAAAACCAAGCCAAATTTTTCTTTGACTGGAAAGTGTTTTCCGTTGACCAACTTTTCTAATGGCAAACAAACACAGGAAAGTTTGGAAAGTGATTTCCCGGAAACCACTTTCCGGGAAACAAACGCAGTTATGTTAGTTAATTAGTAATTTAGGCTCTTTAGCTTGCAACCCAAAAGGGGTCCATCGAGACTTGTTGTGATGGGAACAACCAAGTTGTCATCAAGTTCTTATGTACTTTCTACCATTCAATGATTCCCCCATGTATTGGGAAGTTTCGTTCTGAGACACTGTATTTCTCCATGTCATTAATTTCTTGATTCATACTATCTATCTCTTTCATTTTATTTAGATCACTCATTGATTATAATGTTGATGACTCTCTTCATCAAATTTTAATGTAATTTAATTTCTTGGCTGAAATTGTCGATATATAATTAGTTAAAAAAATTTACTTACGATTTTATGATACGAGTTTACATTGTATTTTCCATGTCATGCAAAAAAATATTTTTGACAACCTTGCATGTAAGTAATGCACGGTACAGGTACCCATGGATGCTACAATTAGGGAGTTGTAGGATCATCATGAAACCCATTCCTTGTCCAATTAACTTTCTTTCTAGTAATGCATATAAGCAACTGGCATATCCAAACTCACCCATGCAAATGTTCTGCATTCTACACTTAGCAAACGTCAACCAAATTAAGGCATGCACTTGTTAGAACAAGTCAAGAGTTGGAAAACATGATCAAGAGTTCTAATAGATAAACCATGAGAAACAATTTTGAGCGATTCTGATATTTTCATCAAAGATATATGGCCATAGGCAGTCATTCGGCATGCAAATGAAGAGATGCAATATAGAAGCATAATGAAAAGTTGTGCTTAAACATTCTGAACCAGAAAAAACTTTTTTTTGGACATATATGAGCATCGTTATACCTGAAAACGTCTTGGCAGCTTCTCCGGACAGAACCACCAAAACTGAGCAAAGTTCTTTTAAGTCTTGTGGTTGGATGATGTCTGCCAAGAGAGACCTGCAATCATGACATGAAGGTTAGTTTTGAAGACAAGAAAATTGGTAATGTTTTCATGAAGATAGCCACTATACCTGTATGTGATTTTTGAAGGGCCCAATGTTATAGCATTACCGGCACGAGCAACAGGATTGGAGGGCAATGAAGAGGAGGGTGCAGGAGGCCTGGTATGGCTTCCCTGATGAACACAAAAATCACACAGTAACACTGTCATGTGTTGTGAAACCAGTAACACTGTCATGTGTTGTGAAACCAGACCCAAATAAGATGATGTGGTAATAAATCAACGGATCTAACAAACAGCAATGTGGATGTATTTTGCAAATGTGAACCATGACTCAAAGATACAGAAGACTGACAGAAGCAAGTTTTATGATTATGTCTTTCTTCTTCTTTCTGATTTGACTCTACAAATACTAGCTTATTTTATGCATCAAATTGTAAACAGCTAAGATCAGGTAGCTTTAAAAAATCATAGTTGCAATAAAAAAAATTATCTTTGAAACCAAATAGGCTAAGAGGACATTTACCTGTTGAAAATGTCCAAGCCTGTCAAATGATTGATCCTTGACTGTCTGCCCAAAGAAAAGCTCCTGACCTTTTCTCTTCCTAGATACTGGAGGGGAAGCATAACCAGATGATCCAATAGCCCCTGTTATTGCAGCATTCGCAGCCTGTTGAATATATGCCATGTTGTTGCCGTGGTCACCATGAAAGAGTGCCTGTCTCTCTTCACTTCCTTCAAAGTTCTTGCAGTCCATGCATTTACAATTTTCAGAACAAAGAATATTGGCTTGGAAGCATTCACAGTACTTTTTGAGACATCCAGATTTCTTGCAGTGGCATCCCTTATTGTGCTTTACAAACACCAATCCATCCCCAGTTTCTTCCTGCAATTGTTTCCAACCATTTCATATGATGGTCAACAACACCAGAAAACAGTGTTATCTCATAAAAAAAAAGAACTCAATTGAATTCCAAGCAAAGGTAATTCCTTTAAATTCAACAGTAACAAGCAAGAAGAAATTAATTATTACCTATGTGTCTATCATAATGGTGTTGTGCTAATTTTCTAAATGAATAAATTCCACATACATAAAAAGAAACTCCACTTTACAAAGTTCAGCATATGAGGATTTATTTCAGATAAAATTCATAGGAAAAAGATTTGATATCTACTGAATATTTCGATAGAAGAAAATTTTATTAATAATGAAAAAAGAACAGGATAACAAAATAAAGAATAAGTCATCCATCGAAATGGAGAATGGGAAACGAAGAGAGAGAATATAAGATCCCTACAATCTCTTCCAATGTCAAGAGCCCTTCTGTCTCTTCTAATGTCAAAATTTGAACCCCCAATTATTTTCCCACTGTCCAAGACTTGATTATTTGGTATTACAAACTGAAAAGTCATTCAAGGCAAAAGGAAAATGATAAAAGGAATATTATTTTGTTAATATTGAAAATCATGTCACATCTCAAGTAGTGGTAACACTTTCATGCACAAGCAAGCGAAAAAGACAACCACCACTCAAAATCTTCACAATAAAAAATGCAACCTAACTATAGCTTCAGACACAAAAATTGTCATTTAAATTCCATCAAAATATGGGAAAGAGCTCTGGTTCCAAAAAGAAGAGAGGAACAACAAAGGTAAAGAAATGGCTATACATGACAAAGACTCCCTTGTGAGTAAATGTTGAGAATACCATAACAATTATTTCCATTTTTTGAACTAAATTAAAACAAAAAGAAACAACATCATGATTTGATATTGGTTAATAAACTTCATAAAAGCATTCAGCTGAAAAGCAGTCTACATAGGCATAACCAACATACCCGACTATCCCGTGTTCCATGTGGGCTGCTTGCAATTTTTGGCCTGAATGCATTTGGATTACGCTCTAAAGTAGCTTCAACAGCTTCCCGCCTGGCAGCCTCATTTTCAACATTGTTATAACAATTAACACAATTGCACCCATCACAGTATGTTCCAGAGGCAAAACACTCACAGTAACTGCTCCAGACATGAAAAAAGTTATATATCAGCAAATATCTTGTGCCAACCACTGCAGAACAAGAATTGACATAAAATTCCCAGAAAACCAGGAAAGTCAAAGCAAACCCGAAACCCATTATACAGAATGCTAGGATATCGTGCAAATGAAACACACATTATACAGAATGCTAGGATATCGTGCAACTGAAACACAGAAAGCAGGCACCGTATGTTTAAAATGATTTAAGCAACCTTCCTGGGCATTGTTTAAATGTATGAAAATCATTTCAAGCATATGGCATGAGACAAGCAGTACCAGACCTTCAGTGTTGCACTTAAAACATGTACTTCCTGGATATAAGAGTGGAAAAGGAATTCAATTGTTTCTTTTTATGTTGAAATAAAACTCTATAACAAATCGACACATGTAACTCCATTTTTTAAATTCTTAAATAGAAAAGCAAACAAGCACTAAATCCTACGACCAAATTAAGTAGTACCAAAATGTATTTGAATTAAATTTCATCAGAAAAGAAACAGTAAAGCTGACTCTAAAGCATAACTCAATATCATCACACTGATGAAATACTACGACGATGATGTACTTACAGCTTTAAGCACCGTGAGTGTTTACAGTTACACTGTCTTTGCTTCTTTGGAGTACCATCTTTCAATTCAATGTTCGGTATTGGTGTTGATTTTGGTGATTCTGGCTTCCTGAACATGGGGGGGAGCATTCTTAGACTCTTAGGAAAGAAATAAATGGATGAAAATTTGAAAGAATGTCATAATGGCAAACTAATTGTGTGTCTTGATCAATGCAGAGTTTCAAACAATGAAAACAGTTGCAAAGTAACTAATTTCATGTCTGTCTCTACCAAAACTTCTCTAAACTTCATGTTTACGGCAATTATTCACCAAATGCATCTCAGTTTGAAAATAAACACACCAAAATATCTTCATCAATAGGAAAGGAAAACAACTACCTAGTGAGGAATCACATTTACAAGACTGTCTCTTTTTTTCATTATTCAATGGGAAAAAAGAGTTCCTTTCTTTTAAGAAAACTAAGCAAGCAAATTATCTCCTTGGAAAAAATTTTAAAACCTCCACAAAAATGAAATTTTTTTATGGTTTCTAATTCATTACCAACAATTGAAACAAAAAAAAATGAAAAATTCAAAATTGAATTAATGAGAGAGAGCAGTGATAAGAACCCTCCAAAATTCGCAAATATGAAAACTTTGCAAGTCCAAAATCAAAACTTTCAAACAAAAATTTCAATTAAGCCCACAGATTGGTAAAATTCCATAATCAATTATTCCAAGAAAATTGCAAATTTAGTAACCTACACAACAAAAGCTACACATACCATCTCAGAAAGCAATTTTTTCTTTTCAAAAATTACAAATTGTAACTTACACAGCCCTGACTGGCTGCTGCTGCTGCTGCGTCTGCTGTTGCGGTACCACTTGAATCTCAGCCACCTGTGGCTGCAGTTGCAGTTGGGATTGTGGGTGGGGCTGGGGCTGGCTCTGCGCAGCCGCCGGGGAAACCAAGAGAGGCGGCTTCTGCAGTGGCGACGGCTGCGATTGAGGATGGTCAGGAAGTACACCCTGTGTAAAATCGAGCTGTCTGGCTAGCTTCTTGGTCTGAAAATATGCATTCTCCGATTGCTGCTGCTGCTTTTTTGGAGGGAATTCGCTTCCCTCACTTTCCCCCATCTCAATTCAATTTTTTCCCCAAATCACCCCTTCCCAGATTCTTTAACAAAAAAAAATGAATCCACAGAATTTCCCTCTCAATAATTACACAAATTCGAAAAATCCTCAAACCTTCAGATCCAAAAACATGAAAATAAATAATCCAGAAAACACAATTACTTAACAAATGTGAAATTAATCAGCTCAAAATAAATCCCAACAGGAAATTTAAACCAAAACTGGACAAAAAATAGAATTACTGATAACTTTGATCCAAAACCGAAGAGCGGGGGGGCTAGAGAGAGAACGAAAACGCGCGGTTTTAAGTGTAATTATTATTAAAAAAAAAAGTAACTGTAGGTTAGCAAAGGAGTGTTTTTGTTTTGTGCTCTGCTTTTGTTTTCGGTTCTGGTTTGGCTGGCGGTGTTGTTTTTCTCTTCTTCTTCTTCTTCTTCTTCTTCTTCTTCTCTCGTTTCGAGTGTCTCTCCTCCCTCTCTCTCAAGTGATTTTGAAATTCAATTTTCTTCTTTATTCAATGGTTGGATTTCCGTTTTGTTTCTAATCTGACGGTTTTTCTTGAATTCGATGATCTGACGGTCATATTTCATAGATAGAGAATCAGGTATCGTTGTTTCGCCGTTTGATTAACTATCTTCTAAAATTTCAACATTAATGGTGTGACTCCATTTGTCTAATGGGATAGTGTACACTGTGGTGCAGGGTGCGAAGAATTTACAAGTCCCAACCCACGGATTCATGCCACGTAAGGGAAAAGGTTAGTTGGCAACGTGTTATTGGATGGTTGGGTTTCGAGTTAAAAGAGGAGGGAATTTTTTTAGTGGGTTCTTCACTTCTTCTCACTCTCCGTGAAAAGTGAAAATAAGATATAGAATTGGCGCTAAACTGTTGACTTGGAGTTAGAGTTGGAGATAAGGTAAAGTTTTAAGATTTGGTGACAGATTTCCCAAGTAAATCTCAGCACTACAAGGTAACTAATGGATGGTCAAGATCTATTCTAGACACAGAGGAATATGAGCACGTGATTGTAACTTAAACGAGAAAAAAAATACATGGGAAGAAATTGTCTGACACCAAATATTGCTCATCAGCTAAAATAGGCAACTTCTTCTTCTTCTTCTTTTTTTTTTTTTTTTATTATCGTGGGGTGTCCGGGTCAGCTTGCGCCCACCACGACTATTCCCCACGGCATACTGAGCATCCTGCAAGCCCAGTGAACAGGTAAGGCACCACAGGGGTGACAGGCGTGCACATAGAGAATCGAACTCAAAACGGGGACGGAACAAGTTACACGATTGACCACTGAGCTAGACCCTCAAGTGCAAAAATAGGCAACTTCTTCAACTTTGCAAATGTTCTCCCATTTCATAAATCAAATTATTTTCTATGATAAAATCGGCTTCAGAAATGCCCGCCCAGCATTGAGTTTCATTTTTTTTCTTGTCTAATTCTTGATTAGTAGTATAATTATTAAACTTTACTCGGGGTACAAGATTCAAACTACTGAATAAAAAATTTTTAACAAAAATCCAAGTTATGTATAATCAAATTTTAATTAAATTATATATTAATCCGCAGAAATGATGACGTCAAATCAAATTTAACTTTTTGATTACTTTTCTATCACATGGACCGGGCTAAGAAACACCATGTTGAATCCGAGTCAACACACGATGTCCTCCTGTGTTCAATAAGGGTGCATAAATCAACCATTTGAAAACAAAACAAAAGGAACCTGTGTTTTGTGTTTCACTAAAAAAACATGAATCCACGGGTCTTGTCAACATTTGAAAAAGAAAGACCGAGTTGGAAAATTCTCTTGCAAAAGAGATGCTCGTGACATCTAAATTAAAATACAAAGTGATTTCCTATAAGATTCCTACAACCATCCTTGCATTCTCAAGTAATCAAAGTCGTGAACCATGGAACACGGCTGCATGCTAAATTGTAACGGGTCGATTTTCATACGAGCAGCAAAAG
>Ga0325404_1002258_pt1 | contig 20643 bp, 12 predicted proteins | sample PopdelMetagenome_18_FD_205664 | JGI IMG/M metagenome (GOLD analysis project Ga0325404, IMG submission 205664) | Populus deltoides microbial communities from Bellville, Georgia, United States - Xylem-Control-R1 | ecosystem: Host-associated > Plants > Phyllosphere > Stem > Wood/Secondary xylem... | reverse complement strand
ACTAGATGTATGAGGTTGGGTTTTACTTGGTGCCTCATAAGTTCCTGTAGTGTCCCAATTTTGCGCATTTTCAGCTAGCAAGTCTAGGTACTCCATTGCTTCATTAGGGTCTTTATCCTCAAAAGTTTCATTGCACATCAATTCAACCATTTGCCTATCTCAAGGAGTTAACCCTTCATAAAAATATGAAACTAATCTCCATGTTTCAAAACCATGAGGGCAAGTATTAAGCAAGTCTCGATATCTATCCTAACATTGGTAAAATGTTTCTCCTGGTTTTTGAATGAAAGTGATGATTTGTCTTTTGAAAGAGTTTGTTCTATGGGACGGAAAAAACTTTATAAATTGGTGTTGCATTTAATCCCAAGCACGAATGGATCCAGGTCTCAAATTTTGTAGCCATGTTTTAGCTTTATCTTTTAATGAAAAAGAAAAAAGCTTTAATCTAATGGTGTTCATGCTACAATTTGAATCATTATAGGTGTTACAGACCTCCTCAAAGTCCCTTAAATGCAAGTATGGATTTTCTAAATCTAAGCCATGAAAAGAAGGTAAAAGTTGAATAATGCCTGGCTTAAAGTTAAAATGAGATGCATTAGGAGGAAAAACTATGCATGAGGGTGCACTTGTTCTTGTGGGATTCATGTGGTCTCTAAATGTTCTCACTCAGTTATTCTCATTATTCTCATTATAAAGCGATTGATTATCTTCTTCGGCCATATTTTCTGAAAATGATGAGGATACCCTACAAAGTCTACCATTTAATGTACGTGACCAAACTCTTATGCACATGTAGGAAGAGAATAAAAGGAAGAAAAGAAAAGAAAAGAAAAGGAAACAAAACAAAAGAAAAGAAACAAAAGTTAGATACAAGAAAAGTGAAAAAGAGAAGATAAAATAAATATTATAATTTATACAAGAATTTACCTCCCCGGCAACGGCGCCAAAAACTTGACATGACTAAAAGATTGATGTCTTCTCCCAAGTGCAGGAGTGTCGAAGTAATAAATAACCCAGCAAGACCGGGGTCGAACCACAAGGAGGTTAACTATATAAATTATAGATAATAACAACAATAACAACAAAAATAATAATAATAAGTTTAAAGAGAGCTTTGAGATGTGATATTGATGTAAGGATTAAACAATGATAAAATAATTGTCAAGGTTAGAGGATCCACTAATGGTATTTCAAACAAGTATAGTATAAACTCTTTTTATTACTCAACTGGAAACCACACACAAAGGAGGTTCCAATCGAATTATAAATTGTTAACATGATTACATAAGTTATCTTATTCGAATAATGCTAATACTTGTAAATGTTGTCAGGCATTCATGATTATAACTTATGTTAACAACAAATCAAGTTCCTTTCATAGCACAGGTGTTGGTTATACCATACAGTTGGGCTATGAAAGTGCCAAGTATTTGTTGTACCAAGGGTTATACAATATAAATCTAGATTAACCATTTAACAAGCAAAGTAGTAAAAGTGAACAAGATAACAAATATAAAACATGTTAGTATCAAACATTAAGGTCCATGTTGAGTTTATATTATACTTATTCTTACACCATTAGTGTAACCTTTTCACCTTGACATGATAAACTTAGCTAAACATAATGAAAGAGAGAAACATAAATAAACAAGGAAAGGAAATGAAAAGCATAAGCAAGAGATTAATATAAGCAAAACTTAAGCATTACAAAATATAAAGAGAGAGCAAGAGCATGATCTTGATCTGAACACCAAGATGCCTAAATACATGGCAAATGCCTCCTTTTATAGGCCAAAATTTGGAACTATTGATTTGTTGACTAATTGATGAGTGGGTGGCCACATCTTGACTTGGTGACAATCCTTATCTTCTTGTCTGCCAAAAACGTCATTGATGACGTCATAATTTGAACAAACTTAAATCATGAAAGTTCTAGAGAATTGTCTCATCTATCCAGGGTAAAAATTTGAGATCATTTGGACTTCTAGAACTCGAGATATGGGCTGAACACTAAACAGTGTCTGGGCTGCAGGACAGATTCGGACTTCTTTATTGTTGCTGCAATTTGGACTTGAAAACGGCCTTTTTAAATCTTGGGCTTCACATGAAAGTTGTAGGCCTATGTCTTATCTTTCCATCCATATAAAATGGACCTAAATCCAAGATCTACAGCTCCAGATATGACCCAATTACCGAAAAGTATTCCAGTTTGGACTGCACCAGCATCTCTTTTCTAAGTTTGGCCATCTCTTTGTCCTTTCAATTTCAGTACTTCAACTCATCAATCAATTCTTTTATTTATGTGATAGGCCTGCATTTAAGATGAACATTTACCATAAATTAAAGGTATCTTATATTATTAGATATGTTATTATAAAACATGCTTTAGTTAAGAAGTTATTGATACTTCAAGTGCAAAATGATGATATAAAACCTTGATAAAAATGCACTTTTAAATACTAATCAGGGGGTTAGTCTATCTAGGAATTAAACAAAAGTAGACTTGATTCCTTTAGAGTTGCATGATTTTGACATAATCCTAGGCATGAATTGGTTGAGTAAATACAAGGCCCTAATAGATTGTTATGCTAAAACTGTTACATTCTAAACACCTGACGGCGAGAGGATGATTTTTAAGGGAGAGAGAATCCTCAAACCATTCACCTTAATATCGGTTGTAACAGCCCAAAGACTGTTGAGAAAGGGATGTATAGGATACCTCGCATACATCTTAAACTTTGATGATGAAGGTCCACGACTAAAAGATATTCCTATGGTGAAGGAATTCCCAAATATATTTCCCAAAGAACTACCGAGACTACCCCCAGAGCGAGAGGTAGAGGTGTTTATAGACACTTTTTTTGGAGTCCCACCCATAGCCAACAATCGTACCGGATGGCTCCGGTAGAACTGAACGAGTTAAAGACTCAACTATAGGAATTGTTAGACAAAGGGTTTATATGGCCCAGTAATTCTCCTTGGGGAGTGCCAGTTCTATTTGTAAGAAAGAAAGATGGAACCCATAGACTTTGTATTGATGAAAGGGTTAGTCTTGATGGTAATTAAAAAGCATAGGTGGTGAAAGATCTCCATGCAAAGATTCCGCAACAAATCAAAAACAAGAATGAACAATATACAAACAAAGCCAATAGGGGATTAAAATTGGTGAGATTTGAACCATGTGATTGGGTTTGGGTGCATATGAGGAAGGAAAGGTTTCCTGAACAAAGATCAAAGTTGATGCCTCAAGGAGATGGTCCCTATCAGATCATAGAAAGGATTAATGATAATGCCTACAAAGTGGATCTACCAGGTGAGTATGGTGTTAGTGCTAAATTTAATGTTTCTAATCTTTCTTTGTTTGATGTAGGTGATGATTCGAGGTCAAATCCTTTTGAGGAGAGAGGGGATGATTCGATCCAACCATCAAAGGATCCATTGGAGGTTCCAGTTGGTCCTATTACTAGGCTTAGAGGTACGAAGTTCAAACAAGCTTTCAATGGACTTCTTCAAGATACATGGGCTAAGGTGGACTTTAAGAGGATTTCTAATAGTAAAATGCAAGCCTTGATTAATCTGATTCATGTTCAAGAGGGGCTTGTTGGTGGAACGAAGACCATTACGCAAGGATTGAAAGAAGAACACTAGATTCGAATATTTTGACCTTACATTACTCTTTGGGTCATAAATGAAGCTACAGATATAATTTTGATGTGATTCCTGTTGGGCTGGAAACTAGACTTCCATACCTTTCCAACGGTATATGGCACGACTTTTAATTTATTAAGACGAGAGAGAACCATCCGTTTTAAGTTGGGTTTTCCTGCTATCAGACAGAATGCGGAAACAACGAACTTGTCTTATTTAATTAGTTGGGCTATCAAACTTTATTTATTTTGAGAGGAGACATTTTATTTAGGTCTTAGACTTGTTTATTTTGTTTATTTTAATTAGTTTGGGCTAGTTTTAGCTTGGGTTGATTATTATTTAAATTGGGCTTATGTGAGACCCATTAGGGAAACTAGGGTTTTGGCTTGGAGTTTAAATAATCTTTAGGAATAATTTTAGGGCAGACTTTTAATGATAATTTTTAGCATTGTAGCCGATTTTTGGTTGCTCAATCTTGGTTCTTGATTGAACTTTCAACTCTTCAAAAAATTAACCATTCTTTATTGTGAATTTATACTTCCTTTGCTCGTCTCAAGGTGTAGGCGTTGTGATCGAGTTGGTTTATAGTCTTGTTGCCTTAGAGCATGTCTTGGATAGTGACAAGCTCATTCAAATCTCAACAAACTTGGATTAGATTAAATTCTGCTAGGGTTCGCATCATGTTCGCTGCTGAATTTGTGTTGTATGTAGCGAATCAGGTGTTCGCTTTCGAATTGTATATTGCGCAGCGAATCAGGTGTTCGCTGTCAAATTATGTTGTCCGCAGCGAATCAGCTTTTCACTGTTGAATTGTGTTATCCGTAGCGAATCAGGTGTTCACTGCTGAATTATGTATTTCATAGCGAATTAGGTGTTAGTTGCCGAATTGTGTATTTCGCAGCGAATTAGGTGTTTGCTGTCGAATTATGTTATCCATAGCGAATCAGGTTTTTGCTGCTGAATTGTGTTGTCCGCAGTGAATCAGGTGTTCGCTGCCAAATTGTGTATTTCGCAATGATTCAGGTGTTCGCTGCCAAATTGTGTATTTCGCAATGAATCAGGTGTTCACTGCCAAATTGTGTATTTCACAATGAATCAGGTGTTCGCTGCCGAATTGGTATTGTCCGTAGCGAATCATGTTTTTGCTGTCGAATTATGTTGTCAGCAGTAAATTAGGTGTTCGCTACCGAATTATGTTGTCCGCAGTTAATCAAGTTTTCACTCTGAATTGTGTTGTCCCTAGTGAAACAGGTTTTTGCTGCCAAATTCTATTATCCATAGTGAATCAGGTGTTCGCTGTTGAATTGTGTTGTCCGCAGCGAATTAGCATTCGCTGCCAAAAGTGTGTGGGCTACAGCAAAAAAGCATTTGCTGCTGAAGTTGTGTTATTTGCAACGGAAGTGTGATTCGCTGCCGAAATCTTGCTTGCAGCAAAATTAGCATTCATTGTCGAAAGCATGTTGGCTGCAATAAAGTAGCATTTGTTGTCGGAGTTGTGTTGTCTGCAACGAATCAGGGTTCGCTGCCAAAGTTGTGTTGTCTACAGCGAAAGTGTGATTGACTGTAGAAATCGAGTTGCCTGCAGCAAAATTAGCATTCGCTGCCGAAATTGTTTTGGTTGCAACGAAGTAGCATTTATTGCCGAAATTGAGGTGCCTGCATCGAACTAGTTTTCATTACCAAATTGTGCGGCTGACAACGAACTAGTTTTCGCTAATGAATGGCTGTATGAGTATTACTAAGGATCTACGGTTGTATTTTATTGAGTGTAGTCGTGATAAATGGTTGTATGAGTATTACGAAGGATCTACCATTTTATTATATTGAATGTAACTGTGACAAATGGTTGTATGAGTATTACAAAAGATTGAACATTAAGTGTTAATGAATATGAATGGTTGTATGAGTATTATGAGGGATCTATTATTGTATTGTATTGAACATTAAGTGTCATGAATGGTTTGATGAGTAATACAAATGATGTATTGTTGTGTTACTGAATGTTAAACTGTTATGGAATGTTTGTTTGTGTATTACAAAGGATCTATTATTGTGTTTACTGAATTGTTAAACTATTTCAGAATGCCTGTACGAATACCATGAAAGGTCTGCCATTTTGTTTTAATGAGTATCAAATTGTTATGAATCGTTAAAATGAGAAATTCAAGGTATATTACCATGTAATAGTGATTTCATAAAACGCTTATGGAACGTTTGATTTGTTGATGATTAGATTCGTCTAATGACATCCTAAGCGGATGACCAGGATGAACAAATGATTAGCTTTGGCTAATGCCATCCGAATGGATGACCGAGACAAATAATTGATTAGCTTTGACTAATGACATCTGAATGGATGACCGAGAGAGATGATTGATTAGCTTCGACTAATGGCATCCGAATGGATGACTGGGATAGATGATTGATTAGCTTTGGCTTATGGCATCCGAATGGATGATCGGGACACATGATAGATTAACTTCGGCTAATGGCGTCCGAAGTGGATGACTGGGATGAATAAATGACTAGCTTTAACTAATAACATCCTAAATGGATGATCGGGATGAACAAATGATTAGCTACAGCTAAGGGCATCCAAAGTGGATGTCCGGGATGAACAAATGATTAGCTACGGCTAATGATGTCCAAAGTGGAAGACCAAGATGAATAAATGAGTAGCCTCGGTTAATGACACCCTAACTAGATGACCAAGATGAATAAACGACTAGCTTCGGCTAATAGCATCCTAAGTGGATGACTGGGATGAATAAACGATTGACTTTGGCTAAGGGCATCCTAAGAGGATAGTCGAATTTGAGAGTTATGAGTTAGTTTGAAGAATTGATGCATTCATGTAAATTATGTTTTGTACATACCAAGTATATGAAAGAACTATGATTGTTGTGCTTTAGCGAAGAATAACGTTAGTTCGGCTAACGGTACTCAAGATGAATGACCGTGTTTGAGTATTGTAATTAGCCTCGGTAATTGACGAATTATTAATGGTGGTATTTACATAAGGAGAAATGAAAGAATTATGTTTTTTTGATTCATAAATGAAATGTAACGTTAATATTATTTACTATGTTTCTTTTAAAATGTCTATAATGCTATAAATTATCTTGTGCTATAACAGGGACATCAAACCAACATGGCGCATGAGGAAATCCGTTTCACATCTCACACATTTTGAAAAAGAACTATATATTCACGTGTTATGGGTGATATAAGTTCTACATGAACGGGCGTGTTAATCACTCAATTAATCGTTTGACTCCTTTTGTAAAGACTAATAATGAAAAATTGAAATGGAACACGGATGTGAATGTACGAACAAACTGATATGATGTGTATGAATATACATATGAGGCATTCATCTAATGAGGATGTCGTATTATGAAATTACTTGAGGTCAGGATAATGAAAGTACTAGTTGTGAAACTTGTTGTTTGATACTCTTGTATGAACTCGTGATGATAACAAGATTAGAACAAGAATGTGAATTTATTGGTATATCGATATGATGTAATGTAAACCTATGAGTATGGAAATATAATATTATGGACACGTGTATGGAGAATATGTTCTATGGGAATGTTGATTTACGTTATCCTACATAGATTGTGCCTTGTTAATAAATAGAATGCAATGATAAACCTGAAGAATGATATGGTGAAAAACACCCAGAATCCGGATGATTCAAAAAAAATACCAACGATTTTGCCCTTGAAAAAGCCGGGTCGTTACATGTTGATTAGCCTCGGCTAATGGCATTCAAAATGAATGATCGGGTTATGAATGTTGATTAGCTTCGGTTAATGGTATCCGAGATTGATGACTGCACTTGATGATTAGCTTCGGCTAATAACATCTGAGATGGATGATCGGGTTGTGGTTGATGATTAGTTTTGGTAAATGGCATCCTAGATGAATGACTGAGTTTAAATGTTGCAATTAGCTACGGCTAAAAGTATCCAAGGTGGATGACGGGGTTAAGGTGAAGTAATTAACCTCGACTGATGTTAAACTTTGGCCCCACAGCTCCTATCAAGAGATTGGGGTACGTGAGTGAGAAAAATACACTTAACGAAATAATAAGAAATAAAAGAAGGAATATATCCGGTCTAAGTTAATAATGAAAAGTAATGACAATGTACTTCTTGTTGTTTATTATTATGTTAGATTATTTACAATTCTCGTATTCATATTGTTTTGTAACAGGGACATCACACAATCAAGGTGCGTAGGAAAACCCGTTCCAGGGGTTCACATATTTTGAAAGGTGCTTTGCAATAGTATGTCTTAGGTGTTATGTTGAATATTTGCCATTTGGCACTTTTGTAAGGACTTATATTGAAAATTGTAATGGAACAGGGATTTGGATGTGCAAACATGTAGATACGATGTTATGAATATATTATGTGGTATTCTCTTTTAAAAGCATGTTGTGTTGGAGCCCCTAACACCTATTAATAGGGCTATTATGGCAGCCTTGCTTTAGTCTTTTGGAGAAATTTTTTTTATCCCTAACAACTCTACACTTAAGGCTGTCACTTTAGCCCCCTTTTATATTTTATTTTAGAGAGGTATTTAGCCTCTCCCCCTCCCTAAACATAAACTTATAGGGCTGTCACAACAGCCCCAAAGTCTCCCAAAAATTAAGTCTCTCTAATGCTTAATTTCCTTTTAATTTTGGGGCTGTTTCGGTTCACATAGAACCAATTTTGATAGCAGTTTCAAACAATCATAAATAACAAACAAATAGTATTTAAGACAATCCATATAGTACAGTTGTAATTCATTCTTATAAGTATAACATATCCAAATATCAACTTCATCCAACGGTGAAATTTCCAGAAACTTGGGTTTAACCGAACTGACCTAAAAATTGCAGACCTACTGTGCAAGAAGCATAACTTCTGTTCAAAGTTTTTGTTTTTGATCTCCACTGTTCAGAATTTAGATAGACTTTGGATGACTAGTATACCCAAATTATAGCCCGATCCAATGGTTAGCAACAAAGATTGTCCAGAAGTGTATTTTTCCCAGAAATGTTCCTCCCATGATATTTGTCAAACGAAGACTGATATTGAAGATCCCTTCAATGAGAATGTACAAGACATGGAGGAGAACGACATATCCAAATATCATTTTGATCCAACGGTGAAAAATGGAGTTATAGTTGTCGGAGTTTCTGTCATCCATATGTCTTCTCTCCAGCCTCTCTCTAAACTCTCTAAACCACCTAAAAATCTCTCTTTTATCACTTATTGACTCTTTTTAATCACTCTAGGTTAACATTTTGGTGTAGATTTCATCAAGGAATGAGAAGAAAAGGTCAAAGAACGGTAACCCCTCTCACTCCTACAAGTCACCGCAAGAGAGAAAATAGAATGGTATTTATAGTGTTATCTTCTTGTTAATTACACCTTTACCCTCACCTCTTTTTATCATTTGTACATAAACCCCTAACCTTTTGTTATTTGAACATTGATCCCTCTTGGTCGTACGTATTCATTTTGTCCCTACAAAATTTTCCTTTTTGACAGTTTAGTACTATATTCACTTTTCATTTCATTAATTTCACCATTTTTATCTTGATTTAGGTTTCTTTAATTTAATTTAACTCATTTTACTATCGGTTAAATTTCTTATATTTTAACAAACCAAAAAAATTATAACTAGGGGCTTATAGAGAAGGGAAGAAAAATGAGATTTATCTCTTTCCTCTCGATTTATCTGGAGTTATACAACTCCAGATATAAGAGAAACACTGAGTAAGGGTCCAAACTGACACAATACCGGTCAGATTTCTTAAGCTACTGTAATGAGTATGTTTAGACATGTATATGGCAAAACTTGGTGTTGTGTCCTTCATAAAAGTTGTAGCCCTATGCTTCTATTTAAGTTGACAAGTCCTTTAAATTAAATCATAGGCAACAAAAGTTACTTCCTAGATGTCCCTAACAAAAAGGGAATTCATGTGGTTGTATTTGTTTTGAATGAAGACCATTGTGTTGTTGTTTTCAATGAGTAGAGTTGTTTCCAAATAATAAAAAAAACCATTGAAACTATCCTCGATGTATAATGGAAACCGTTGTGTAAGACTATTAACCGATGCTTAAAAATGTAAATAACATAGGGGCTTGATTGGCAATTTAAGACATGATATCGTTTGATGTACTACTAAATCAAAGCAAATGTTAATGAGGTGATAATGTAACAAACGATTATGATACCTAGAAAATAGAAATATGGTAATGTTTCAAACAAATTATGTTAAACGGTGATGGTGATGAGTAAACATAAGATTAATACGTGTGGTTACTTTAAGGATTGTACCCAAAGAAATTGGTAACTAAGGAAATGAAATACTAATTATTGATTAGGGAATAAAAAATTAAGAAAATGAGTTGCTACGTGGTGACATATAGTCGGCAACCTTAGATTTGAATGTATTACATAATTCATCATAAAGGCAATGTCGAAAGTGACAAAGATGAACTTAGACACCATAACAGCTAGTGCATAATTCAATATGTATGTGATGTAATTGATGCTAAAAGAATTCTGGATAAACATATTGTTCTCCTTCCTATGAAAAACCATGTACATGCATTTTATGGCTTGATGCTAAATTTGTAATGTTATTTTAGTTGCAGTGATGAGCATGAGTATTGTCATATGAGTTGAGGTATTATTGACCTTGAGTTGAATGTTTTAAGTAAGATTGTTAAAAGTACTAATAGATATAATGATTTCTTTCCCTCATAAAAAAATCATGAGCATAAGGCTTCTTGGCGACTAATAACTCTTATAATGCTATATGTGTTGTAAGTCTATGTCATAAAGTGGGCCAAAACTGATTATGTTGTTTCACTCTCTATAATTTTGTTAGGTACTTATTTTTATGTACGATGAATACTTAAAATTGTGTTAATAACTTCACCTTGAAATGTACTAAATGGTATGATTGTATTTCTAGCATTTGGTTATTACATCTATTTTGTTATGTGTATGTGTGTTTGTGTAATCATCACACGTACGTTTTATGTAAATAAAAAATGGAAAGAATATAAGATGAATTGTGAAAAGCGATGTGAAAGAATCAAATGAAGAAACAATTGAGGTGGGTGGTCGAAGCCTATTGTGTGTATGTAATAAAGTTATTTCATATTGTGTTACCTAGTAGGATAAGAAAAGAACCGAGGAAATGTATAAGTAATTTTTTTAGTTTTGGTGTTTTTCATCCTTTTGATTCAATTTCGTGTTGATTTCTGGTCTTCAGTCTGTTTTTGGGCTGACCTAAGTGGGCCGACCCAACCAGGTCAATCCTAGCTGGATTAACCCCAGCCATGTCAACCCATTCAGGTTGACTTGGCCCATCACAAAAAAACAAAAAAGAAAAAAGGAAACTTTTTATTTTTCTTTTTAAATCTATTTTTAGAAAGAAACACAAACAAAAAATAATAAATAATAATAAATAATAAATTTTTTTTTTGTTGCCTACAGCCAAGTGTCTCATAAAATACAATGAAAATCATATTACGTAACATTTTCATGCAAAAAAATAATAATATTTACATGCATTTTAGGATTTAATAACTAGTTTATTAAATTTATGAGAATTTAGCCAATATTTCAATAAATCCTGGTATCAAACGTTGTACCTACAAGTGAGGCTGGTATTTGAAATATCAGCAGCGACACTGTCAAACCTAACAAAAATTGTTGTTTGCAGCGAATTTGGGATACGCTGTCAAAGTTGAATTGTCTGCAGCGAGTTTGAAATTCGTTGCTGAAATTGAGTTGTTTGCAGCGAATTAACATTCACTGCCCAATTATGTCCTGCAGCGAATTTAGGGTTCGCTGCCGAAGTTGTATGGTCTGTAGGGAATTTGAAATCTGCTGCAGAAATTGTGTTGTTTGCAGCGAATTAACATTTGCTACCGAATTGTGTGTTCTACAGCGAAATTGTGATTCGCTGCCAAAGTTGTATTGTCTATAGAAAATTTGTGACTCGGTGCCAGAATTGAGTTGTCTGCAGCAAATTAGCATTCGTTGCCGAAAACGTGTTGGCTGCAGCGAAGTAGCATTCACTGCTGAAATTATGGCGCCAGCAACAAAACTATTTTCGTTGCCAAATTGAGCAACCTGTAGTGAACCAGTTTTCGCTGTCAAATTATGCAGCCTGCAGTGAACTAGTTTTCACTGCCGAACTGTCCAGCCTACAACGAGTTAGTTTTCGCTGTCGATTTCTATAACAGGGCTCCTGGGCAGAAATGACTCAAATGTTTGCAACAATTTCATTATATGATGGTGTAATATGTGGAACACTTGAATGTGAACATATAGATTCTTGAAATAAGTATAGAGATGAATGTGATTTAAGGATGCAAATATATTGAATTGTGGCATTGATGTCTTAGGTGATGTGGCCGGAATCGGACCATCGTCAGGACAAGGATAAACCGCAAGTGGAACAGGTAGGTGTTTTCCACCTTCTTATCATATGATGTTTATGTTTTGAAATGATTTACTTACGATGATATATTATTGAATCCTGGATGAATGATGAAACAATAATGAAGTGCTTGATTGAATTCTTGATGATTGTCAAAACAACTATGAAATGTTGATCGAGTTCTTGATGAATGTTGAGACGATGATGAAAATGTTAATGTTCTCAAATGACCTATTTGAGGTGGATATATTATTGTGTTGCGATAAATATTAAACTGATTATGAGATGTTGATTGGGCTATTATGAATTTGGGCTGCTGACGAATGGTTGTATGAGTATTACAAAGGATATACTATTGTATTGTACTGAATGTAATTATGACGAATGGTTGTATGAGTATTACGAAGGATCTACTGTTGTATTGTATTGAATGTAATTATGACGAATGGTTGTATGAGTATTACAAAGGATCTACTGTTGTATTGTATTGAATGTAATTATGACGAATGGTTGTATGAGTATTACGATGGATCTACCATTGTATTTTATTGAATGTAATTATGATGAATGGTTGTATGAGTATTACGACGGATCTACCATTGTATTATTGAATGTAATTATGACGAATGGTTGTATGAGTATTACGAAGGATCTACCATTGTATTATACTGAATGTTAATTATCATGAATGGTTGTATAAGTATTACGAGGGATCTATTGTTGTATTATATTGATCATTAACTATCATGAATGGTTGGATGAGAAATACAAAGGGTGTACTGTTGTGTTATACTAAATGCTAAACTGTTATGGAATGTTTGTTTATGTATTAGAAAAGATATGTTATCGTGTTTATTGAATGTTAAACTATTATGAGACTTTTGTATAAGAATCACAAATGGTCTACTATTATGTTACAGTGAATGTCAAATTGTTATGAATCGTTTGAATGAGCAATTCAAAGGATATTACCATGTTATAGTGATCTCATAAACCGCCTCTGGAATGTTTGATTGGTTAATGATTAACTTTGGCTAATGGCATCCGAATGGATGACCGGGACAAATGTTTGATTAGCTTTGGCTAATGGCATCCGAATGGATGACCGGGACAATTGATTGATTAGCTTCGACTAACGGCATCCTAAGTGGATGACCGGGATAAATGATTATTAGCTTCGGCTAATGGCGTCCGAGATGGATGATTGGGTTGTCAATGTTGATCAGTTTTGGCTAATGGCATCCGATATGGATGATCGGGACAAATGTTTGATCAGCTTTGGCCAATGGAATCAAAGACGGATGACCGGGTTGTTGTTTCTTCACAAAACATGTTTGTTGGTAAAATTTATATGTCATCTTATAAAAATCATATATCTCTCATATGAGCTCGTTTTTTGCTGAAATGTGGTAGGTTGATATGTCTTCAAGTCAGGAATCCAACAAAATTGAGTTTGCATTAAATGGACTTCTGTGACTCAAGATATTCAAGTAGGAATGGTTGAAGGTCAACACTGGCAGAATGCAAGATTTGACTTTGAAGGCTGCAATTTCCATGCTCTTTCTTTTTTCTTTTATTTTCTTTCCATATATGTATAGAATGATATGGATGTTAGCTTTCTAATTCCACTGGAATCACTTCGTTTCGACTTCTACAACTCAAGCTCTGCACAAAACATCGATCGGGGTCAAATCTACCAATTATCTCAAATTTACTTCTTTTTAAATCTTACATCCAAAAGTACCTTCAAAACATAAAACAAAGTTTATCAAGGCGTTTTATAAATAAAACATAGGCAAAATACTAGGTAAATGTGGTTAAAACTATCAAATAATATGGTTGTATCAATGTCAATATGATGTAATGTAAACCTATGAGTATGAAAATATAATATTATGGGCACGTGTATTGAGAATCTATTTTATGGGAATGTTGATTTACGTTATCCTACGTGGATTGTGTCTTGTTAATGAATGAAATGCAATTATAAATCTGCAGAATCATATGGTGAAAAAATTCCAGAACCTGACTATTTATAAAAAAAAATCCATCGATTTTGGCCTTGAAAAAACTGGGTTGTTACACACCTAGTGACACAACCAAAAGATTGATGTCTTCTCCCAAGTGCAGGAGTGTCGAAGTAATAAATAACCCGGCAAGACCGGGGTCGAACCACAGAGAGTTTAATTGTATAAATTATAAATAACAATGCAACAACAACAACAACAACAACAACAACAACAATAATAATAATAATAATACTCAGTACGTGGCGTTGTTATACCTGAGAATGATCTAAAAGATCGGGTCACAAGTTTCCAGCCTATATACTGATTTTATAAAAAGATCAAAGAGATATATTATATAATATAAACAGATTTCTGATGCGAATGAACAAGGCAAGACCAACAATGTCAGGATCCTTGATCAAACACAGAGCATACTTAACGTACATAACATATAACAAGAATGTAAATAATAATAATAATAATAATAATAATAATAATAATAATAATAATAATAGTAGTAGTAGTAATAGTAATAGTAATAGTAATAGTAGTAATAATAATAATAAAAAGAAGAAGAGGAAGAAATTAATGAGAACTTTGAGATGGAAGATTAATGTAATGATAAAAAAAAATGTCAAGGTTAGAGGATTCACTAATGGTATTTCAAATAAATATAATATAAACCCTTTTTATTACTCAACTAGAAACCACACACAAAGGAGGTTCTAATCGGATGATATATCATTAATGGCTCATTATAAAGTATTAACATGATCATATTAATTATCTTGTCTAAGTAACACCATACTTATAAATATCATCAGGCATTCATGTTGCTAGCTTATGTTAACAACAAATCAAGTTCCTATCATAACAACGATGTCGGCCGAAAACTATGAAGGATCAAGCATTCGATGTACCAAGTGTTATACAACATAAATCTAGATTAACCATTTAACAAGCAAGGTATTAAGAATTAGTAAGATAAAAAGATAAGATATGCTAATAACAATTTTTCTTGGATATAAACATTAAAGTCCATGTTGAGTTTATATTATACCTATTCTAACACCATTAGTAAAACCTTTTCACCTTGACATAATTAACTTAGCTAAACATAATGAAGAAGAAAAACATAAATAAACAAGATAAGAACATGATTATGATATAAGTTAACTAAGTATATGAAAGGAAATGAAAAAGCATAAACAAGAGATTAATATAACATGAAAGAAAACTTGAACATTACAAAGATATAAAGAAAGAAAGCAAGAAGATGATTTTGATCTAAAAAATAATATATCTAAATACATGGCAAATGCCTCCTTTTATAGGCTAAGATTCAGAACTATTGATTGGTGGACTAAGAAAATAGTTGGTGGCCAACCATTGATTTGGTGGCTGGTTTTTGACATTGTTAGTTGCTGGTTCTTGAAATTGTTGGCAGATTTTTGATATTGTTGGCTGGCCAAAATGTCATTGCTAACATCCGAATTTGAGCCTTTTGTTTCATGAAAGCTGTGGGAAATTATCTCAGCTTTCCAACAAGAAAAACTAGAGCTCATTTGGACTTCTAGAACTCAAGATATGAGCTGAAAACCGAACAGTGTTTAAGCTGCAGGACAGGTTCTGACTTCTCCATTGTTGCTAAAATTTGAACTTGAAAACGGCAAAATTGAGTTTGGACCCTTCATGAAAGTTTTAGGTATATGTCTTATCTTTCCATCCATATAAAGTGGACCTAAATCTGAGTTCCACAACTCCAGTTATGATCAAATAACCGAATGGTGTTTCAGTTTGGAATTGAACCAGCATCTCTTCTCTTAGCCTAGTTCTCTTTTTGTCTCTTCACTTTCAATAGTTAATCACATTAATCAATCCTTTGAATTGTGAGATATACCTGCATTCAAAACAAGCATTTACCATAAATTAAAGATATATTATATTATCATACTTGTTATTATAAAACATGCTTTAGTTAGGGAATTTAACGATACTTTAATGCAATACGATGACATATAGCCTTAATGAGAATGCACTTTTAAGTACTAATCACCTAGCCATAACCAATTTTTTACTCTTGAATCTCTAAAAAGACTAGTACACCCGAGTTTTCCTAGCAACCTTGAACCAAACAACTAAGTGGCAACTCCTTAACAACCCTAACCGCCTTTTTGCCTTTCACCACATGCGACACCTATAGTAAGATGTGTTCCCTAATGAGTTGCCAGGATTACATATAAGATGAGAAATAGAATTTTCTATAAAGGTATTACCTGGTACTATGCCTATATCCCAAGCTCTATATAGAATGTCACTGGTAGAGTTAGTTGAATTAAAGGTGCAATTGTAAGAGTTACTAGATAAAGTATTCATTATGCCAAGTAATTCCACTTGGGGAGCCCCTGTATTATTTGTCAAAAAGAAGGATGGTACTTTCATATTTTGCATAGACCATAGACAATTGAACAAGGTAACAGTGAAGAATAAGTATCCGCTTTCTTGGATAGATGATCTGTTTGATCAACTTAAGGTAGCACAAGTATTTCAAAGATAGATATGAGATTGGGATACCATCAATTAAGAATCAAGGAGCAGGATGTACCGAAAATTGCTCTTAGAACTCGATATGGGCATTATGAATTTTTAGTAATGTTATTTTGGTTGACTAATGCCCCTGCAATGTTCATGGATTTGATTAATTGGGTGTTTAAATCCTATTTAGATAAGTATGTAGTGATGTTTGTTAATGATATCCTAGTATATTCAAAATCTTCAACGGATCATGAGCAACACTTAAGAAATGTTTTGCAAGAATTATAAGAAAACCAGTTGTATGTTAAACTAAGCAAATATGACTTTTGGTTAGACAAGGTAATTTTCTTTGGACATGTAGTTTCAACAAAAGGCATATATATAGATCTTAGGAAAATAAAGCTATATTGAAATGAGAGAGACCCACCAATGTGACTGAGATTCAAAGTTTTCTAAGGCTGGTTGGGTACTATAAGAGATTTATAGAAGGCTTCTCAACTATAGTCTCTCCAAAGACCAAATTAACTTGAAAAGAAGTTAAGTTTGAATGGTTTAAGGAATGTGAGAAAAGCTTTCAGGAACTCAAGTAAAGGTTAACCACTACTCTAATACTAACATTTCCTAAAGGACAAGAAGGATTTATAGTGTGCAGTGATGCATCAAACAAAGGACTAGGATGTGTGTTAACGCAAAATGGAAAGGTAATTGTTTATGCTTCAATGCAATTAAAACCTTATGAAGTAAACTACCTAGTGCATGATTTGGAGTTGGCAGCAGAAGTCTTCCCATTAAGAATATAAAGATATTACTTGTATGGAGCCTAAGTATAAATTTTTATAGATCATAAGAGTTTGAAGTAGTTAATGTCATAGAAGGAATTAAATATGCAGCAAAGAAGGTGGATAGAATCGATAAAGGATTATAATTGTATTATTGATTATCACTCGAGGAAGGCAAATATTGTAGCAGATGCCCTAAGCAGAAATAACAAAGCTATGGTTGGTGGAATGGTGGTCTCTAATGTAAAGGAACTGACATAATTGGGGCAATTGAAGACACAGATAGGTATGGGACTTAATGGATTTTTACTAGTACAAATGGTAGCTCTACCAATGCTATGTGATAAGATCCTAGAAGCTTAGAAGAACGATGCGGGAACGAAGAAGATAAAAGGTGAGATAAAGCTAAAATAAGAGACCTTATTTTGATTAAGGGAAGATGGAATCCTGGCTATGACAAAACAGGTTTCTATACCAAAGGATAAAGACTTGAAAGAGAAAAAAAATTAAGGGAAGCATATGAATCATGGCTTATAATACATTCGAGGAGCACAAAAATGTTTAGAGATTTAAAGTAATATTATTGGTGGCCAGGGATGAAGAAGGAGATAGACAAATTTATGACTAGGAGTGCTATTTGTTAGCAAGTTAAAGTCGAGCATAAGAGGCCAACGAGAGACCTATAGCCCCTCCCAATTCTATAATGGAAATGACAATGGATTTTATGTCTGGACTTCCAAAGAGTAAAAAGGAAATTCATGCAGTCTGGGTGATTGTCGATAGATTGACAAGTTTACTTTGTTTTTACCAATTAAAATTACAGATTTAGTAGACAAATTGGCAAAATTATATATAAGTAAAGTAGTTTGGCTTCATGGAGTTCCAGTGTCCATAGTATCGGATTGAGATCCTTGATGTACATCAACATTATGGCCTAGTTTGCAACAGGCTTTAGGGACTAAATTGAATTTAAGCACAACCTTACAATTTAAGCATAGACGGATGGACAGTATGAGAGAACGATACAAGTGTTAGAAGATTTATTAAAATCATAAATCTTAGAGTTTAAGGGGACAATGAGAGGATCATTTTTATCATTGGTTGAATTTACTTATAACAACAGCTATCAAGCCACGATTGGGATGGCGCCATATGAAGCTTTATATGGAAGAAATAAGATCCTCTCATATAAAGACAGAGGTAGATTTTATTTTCTCTTTTCACTTTTCGTGTATCTAACTTTGTTTCTTTTGTTTTGTTTCTTTTTGTTTTGCTTTCTTCTTTCTTTTATTCTCTTCCTACACGTGCACGAGAGTTTGGTCATGTACATTAAGTTGTAGACTTTGTAGGGTATCCTCATCATTTTCAGAAAATATGGCCGAAGAAGATAATCAGTCGCTTCATAATGAGAATAATGAGAATAATCATGTGAGAACACTTAGAAACCACATGAATCCAACAAGAACAAGTGCACCCTCATGCATAGTTTTTTCTTTTGATACATCTCATTTTAATTTTAAGCCAGACATTATTCAACTTTTACCTTCTTTTCATGGCTTAGATTTAGAAAATCCATACTTGCATTTAAGGGAATTTGAGGAGGTCTGTAACACCTATAATGACTCAAATTGTAGCATGAACATCATTAGATTAAAGCTTTTTCCTTTTTCATTAAAAGATAAAGCTAAAACATGGCTACAAAATTTGAGACCTAGATCCATTCGTGCTTGGGATGAAATGCAACAACAATTTATAAAGTTTTTTTCCATCTCACAAAACAAACTCTTTCAAAAGACAAATCATCACTTTCACTCAAAAACCAGGAGAAACATTTTACCAATGTTGGGATATGTATTGAGACTTGATTAATACTTGCCCTCATCATGGTTTTAAAACATGGAGATTGGTTTCACATTTGTATGAAGGGTTAACACCTAGAGATAGACAAATGGTTAAATTGATGTGGAATGGAACTTTTGAAGATAAAGACCCTAATAAAGCAATGGAGTACCTAGACTTGCTAGTTGAAAATGCTCAAAATTGAGACACTAGAGGCACTTATAAGGCACCAAGTAAAACTCAACCTCATACATCTAGTGGAGGTATATACAATCTTAGGGAAGATCATGACCTCCAAGCCAAGTTTGTATCTTTAGCTAGAAAAGTCGAGGCACTAGAATTGAAACGGTGTTGTCAATTAAAATCTGTTCAAGACATTGTATGTCAAATCTGTGAAACCAATGAATATTCAACCAATGAGTATCCAACTTTGCCTTCTTTTAAGGAATGTCTCCATGAATAAGCTCATGCTTTAAACAGTTTCCAAAGGCCCAATCATAACCCATACTCGCAAACATACAACCCTGGTTGGAGAAATCACCTAAATTTCAATTGGAAGAGTGATAACAATAATACACAAACTTCACAGCCACCATTTCAAGCACACCATAATTTCCAAAATTCTCATGGATATGCACCTTCTTATGCTCCACCTCTTAGAAGAAATCTTGAGGAAACATTGCATGCTTTCATTGAAAAGCAGGAGACAATCAACACTCAACTTGCTCAAAGCACGACAAATTTTAAAGATACTCTTGCAAAATTGACATCTGCTCTTAGTTTTTAAGAGAAAGGTAAGTTTCCATCTCAACCACAGCAAAATCCAAAGGGGCAATACAATGCAAATGCAAATAGTTCTAGAAGCCAACACATGGATCAAGTCAAATTAGTCACTACTCTTCGCAGTGGTAAGGTTATTAAAAAACCCATTCTTAAACCTTGTGAGAAAGATAATGAGTCAATCTCTGAGGGTAAGGAAGGGGTTGAATCTGAACATTGCAAACAAAAGACTGATTCCCCACCAGAACTTCCATTTCCTCATGCCATGACCAAATAAAGGAAAGTCAATCAAAACTCTAAAATCTTTGAAACTTTCAAGCAGGTAAGGATCAATATACCTTTGTTGGATGCTATTAAACAGGTTCCTTCTTATACTAAAATTTTGAAAGATCTGTGCACTGTAAAGAGAAAACTAAATGTGAAAAAGAAATCCTTTTTAACTGAACAAGTAAGTGCCATTCATCAGAACAATAATGCTTTGAAATATAAAGACCCTGGTTGTCCTACAATTTCATGCTTTATTGGAGAACATAAAATTGAAAGAGCTTTACTTGATCTTGGAGCTAGTGTGAATTTACTTCCATATTCA
>Ga0325404_1002257_pt1 | contig 20646 bp, 20 predicted proteins | sample PopdelMetagenome_18_FD_205664 | JGI IMG/M metagenome (GOLD analysis project Ga0325404, IMG submission 205664) | Populus deltoides microbial communities from Bellville, Georgia, United States - Xylem-Control-R1 | ecosystem: Host-associated > Plants > Phyllosphere > Stem > Wood/Secondary xylem... | reverse complement strand
TAAAATTAAACACTCCCCCCCCCCCCCCCCCCCCCCCCCCAATCTTTTTTTTTTTTGGCACGTATTTCCTATCCCTGGGGTGATAAAGCAGTCTATTCTTTGCAAGTTGTGTATTCACAAGAGAGAAACATGAAAATGCCTCAAAAGTTTCTCGGTGCTTTGTGATTAAGAGTTCACACCACTGCTCTATTTCTATAGCCGTTTCTTCCAAGTCTCACCTTGGAACTTCAGGCATTGCTAGTGCCATCTGACTGGTTTGGAGTGTACTTCTTAATAAGGCTGGCTCGTCGAGCATCAAACTCTCTATTTCAAGCTTCCTGCGCTTCATTGCAGTCAGCTTCTCAGCATATTCTTTAATCAAGTCATATCCCTCTCACCCAAATGCATAGCGATATTGTAGTGTATAGGTTTTCTTAGAAGTCCATAACATGCACGCAGCAGCATCAAGTAGCCAACATCAGTTTTCAGGTGTACAATCTTTTCTATGATAGACAAAATTATATCCAGTTAATAACAGTACCTCTTCCTTGTTCTGTTCATGATGCATTTGGGTTCTGAGCCTCACAATACGGTTTTCTTCCTCTGTCTTCCGCAGCTTCTCATTCACTATCCCAGAAAATTCTTCAAGTTGTTCTAAAACAACCTTGTTCTTCAAGTGTAAGAGTTGCTGGTTGTCCTCAGCCATTTGCCTGATTTGGTTCACAACCATCAATCCTTTCCATTTCCATTTGCCTAACACTTCACCAGCAGAAGATGTATTCATCTATGTCTCACCATGGCATTATCATTGCAAGGCAAGTTATTAAACTTCTATTCCTCCCCACTCCACAGCACCCTCTATCAGTAACACCAAACCCTGCTCTTTTTTTTTTTTTTTGGAATACATATAGATTGTAGTGTATAGCATTAATATGTAATTAATAACGCGGTGTATATATTTTTATAAAAATACTTTTAGCTAATACAATATTAAATTAATATTCTTTGATGTATAATATACTTATAAACATTGAAGGTACTTACCATAGATTTAGGATTTTTTTATTATTTGAGTGAATGCTCCAAAAGTATTGCCATACACAAAAATTGTGTTGGTTGGGTTATTCTAGCCCTGGCCCAACCCCTAATAGCATTCTTTTGCTTGACTTCAACAAGAAATGAATAAATTATCGTACTAATATTTGTGAAATGTTGTTGCTTGTGAGAAGATGAGCCAAGTCTTTGGGGCTGTAAGCCTGTAAGTGTATATAACTAGCAGAGTGTATAAGAGGCGAGAGGTAATTAATTATTGATATAGTCATTGCTACCATGGCTGCCTCAATTGCTTGCCATCAATTATCCTCTTCGATTGGCTCAAGGCACTCTCCAGATTTTGCACATGTTAGCTTAAGGTAGACCTATCTCCTTGTACCATTTTAAGAAGGCAAGACATTATAAGATTAGTTAGGCAAATATTAATTACTAGAGGTTTTTGCATGACTCGTCAAGAATCCCTGCTGCTGCTGAAGCACAATTTACTCCACTCAGAACGCTTTCTGCTGTTGAGAAAGTGATTGCGAGGGCTGGAAAAGAAGGCAGGCCAAACAACTCCCCTACAAAATCTACGAGAGAAGAAGCAATATTTCACGTGTATGGTAGCGTATAGGGCAATATCAAAGTGTGCATGGTGTTAGAGACGTTAGACGTCTAGAGTTTATGACGTGTTAGGTGTCTAGTTTAATATGTTAATAACTCCTAGTATTTAGGAGCTCATTTTGTTTTTCAGATTAGTGTTTGACTGCTTCTTAATTGTTTACCACATTCTTAGGATTGTTAAAGACCTGGGCTGTTATTTTGCTATTCAGTTATTTGTAATGGCTTTATAAGCCATTCCCTTTCATTCGATCTACAACAGATAAACTTCAGAGAATTTCAAAGCTATTTGCTTTAGAGTCTATTTGTTTTAACAATTTGGTATTAGAGCTCCTAATCGGGCATGATTGTGAGTGTTAAAGATAAAAAGAGAAACAAGGGAGTGAAAGAGTGAGACATGGCTGCAGAAAGAAGTTTCATTCAGAGCCATTCCCAAGTTTGATGGTCATTACGACCATTGGTCAATGTTGATGGAAAATTTCCTTCGCTCGAAGGAATTTTGGAGTCTTATCGAAGAAGGAATTCCAGTACCAGAAGCTGATAGCTCGGGGCTAACAGTAGCTCAAAGGAATACAATGGAGGATCAGAAGCTAAAAGACTTAAAAGTCAAGAACTACCTATTTCAAGCCATTAATCAAAATATTTTGGAGACAATCCACTTCAAAGACACAGCGAAACAAATCTAGGATTCCATAAAGCTGAAGTATCAGGGGTCAACTCGAGTAAAGCGAGCTCAATTGCAAGTTTCAAACTTTTGAAGTCTTACAGATGAAGGAAAATGAAGGGGTAGATGAGTATTTTGCTTGAATTCTTACGATTGCCAATAAAATAAAGATACATGGTGAAAAAATGGATCAAGTGGTCATCAATGAGAATATTTTGAGATCTATGACCTTAAAGTTTGATTATGTTGTATGTTCAGTGGAAGAATCTAATAATTTGGACACTTTAACAATCGATGAACTATAGAGCAGCCTGTTAGTTCATGAACAAAGAATGAAGGGGCATGAACAAAACAATGAAGAGCAAGCATTGGGGTAGGAGCCTAGTTTCTTGACTCAGGCTGCTCAAACCACATGTTAGGAAACAAGCAGTGGTTTGTGGACTTTAATGAGCAATTCCAGCATTCAGGGAAGCTAGCGAACAATTCAAGGATGCTAGTAATGGGAAGGGGAAACATTAAGATAGAGATCAGAGGAATAATTCAGGTAGTAACCAATGTGTTTTACATTCCTGAGCTTACAAATAATTTGTTGAGTGTTGGTCAGTTATAAGAGAAGGGGTTGACCATTCTGATTCAAGATGGAGCGTGCATAATTTATCTTCCCAATAAAGGTTTCATAGCACATACTCAGATGACAGCGAACAAGATGTTTGTCTTACTCGCCAATGCAAAAATGCAAAGCTCAAACTGTCTTTGAGTCGCAATTAAAGATACCACTGATCTCTGGCATCGAAGGTATGGTCATCTGAACAACAAAAACCTCAGAACCTTGCACTACAAGCAACTTGTAAAAGGGCTGCCAAAACTCAAAGCTGTGAAAAGAGTGTATTGTTTGCAACATCGGAAAACAACATCATGAGACTATACCAAAGAAAAGTTAGTGGAGGGCCTCGCAAAAACTGCAATTAATACATGTTGACATTTGCGGTCCCATCACACTAAGCTCAATTAGCAATAAGAGGTACATTTTGAGTTTTATTGATGACTATAGTAGGAATAATTGGGTTTACTTTCTATCTGAAAAGAGTGAAGCTTTAATATCTTTCAAAGATTTTAAATGTCTTGTTGAGAAGGAAGTAGGAAGTGATATATGTTGTTTAAGAACTGACCGAGGTGGTGAATTCACTTCGTATAAGTTTAACAATTTTTGTAAAACTCATGGCATTAGAAGACAACTTACGACAAGATACACCCCTCAGCAGAACGGGGTTGCAAAACGCAAGAACCGAACCATCATGAATATGGTTCGATGCTTATTGACAGAGAAGCAAATGCCCAATGTGTTTTGGCCAGAAGCGGTTCAATGGACAGTACATGTGTTAAACAGGATTCCTATAGCAGTGATAAAAGGCAAGACCCAGAAGAGTGTTGGAGTGGAATCAAGCCAACCGTGGATTACTTTCAGGTTTGGAGATGCATTGGAGATGTTCACGTACCATATACTAAGAGATCAAAGCTGAATGATAAGAGTTACAAATGTGTGCTTCTCGGGTATAATGACGAGTCCAAAGATTACAAGTTGTTTGATCCCATTACCAAGAGGATTGTAATTAGTAGATATGTTATGTTTGATGAAGATGCAAACTGGAACTAGGGAAGGAGTGAAGAAGAGGTGAAGCTGATGTGCTTGACTGGGGAGATGATTACTATAAAGATGACGAGCTTGATCTCAATGACTCGGATAAGGATGAAGAAAGTGCAGAAGGTAACCAAGATGTATCATCTGCTCAAACTGATTCACATGAAAGTAGTGGAGAAAGTCCATCTTCATCTAGTCCATCTGGACCAAGAGTTAGAAGAGCACCTAGTTGGATGCAAAATTACAAAAATAGAAAGGGTCTGTCAGAAGAGGAAAATTTACAGAGCCTTGCTTTGTTCACTTCACAAGAAGATCCAACCTGCTATACAGAGGTTATGAAGAGTGAAAAATGGAGGAATGCGATTGATTTGGAGATAGAACCTATTGTGAAAAATAAAACTTGAGAATTGGTAAATTTGTCAGTTAGAGCAAAGAAGATTGATGTTAAGTGGGTATATAAAACTAAGTTGAATGAAAGTGGGCAGGTTGATAAATGCAAAGCCCGTTTAGTGGCAAAAGGTTATGCTCATGAACATGGGATAGATTATGATGAGGTGTTTGCTCTAGTGGCACGGTGGGATACAGTTCACATGGTTTTGGCTTTGGTTGCTCATAAGGGTTGGTTGGTGTTTCAGCTGGATGTAAAAAGTGCATTCTTGCACGGAGAATTAAAGGAAGTTGTTTTCATTGAGCAGCTACAAAGATATGAGCAAAATGTCAAAGAAGAGAAGGTGTTCAAGCTCAAAAATGTTTTATATGGCCTAAAGCAGGCCCTTCAAGCCTGGTACAGTAAGATTGAGAATCATTTTCTCAATGAAGGTTTTGAAAGATGCAGTTATGAGTCTACTTTGTTTGTTAAAACAAAAGCTGAAGGTAAGTTTTTAATTGTAAGTCTCTATGTAGATGACTTAATCTTTATTGGTAATGATGCTTGCTTGATTGAGGGGTTTAAGTGTTCGATGAAGTCTGAGTTTAAGATCACGGATCTAGGAAATATGAGATATTTCCTAGGTGTTAAAGTTCTACAAAGTTCAAAGGGTATTCATTTGTGTCAGAAGAAATATGCCAAAGATGTTCTTGATAGGTTTGGTATGAGGGAGTGCAATTTAGTAAAGAATCTCACAGTGCCTAGTTCAAAACTGACAAGAGAAGGGGGGGGAGGGGAGTCGATGTAACTCAATTCAAGCAATTGGTTGGTAGCTTTATGTACTTGACGATTACCAGACCTAATTTGATGTACAGTGTATGTCTCATTAGCAGATATATAGCAGATCCAACGAAGGAGCATTTGCTTGTTGCAAAAAGGGTGCTTCGATATCTAAAAGGGACTTTAGAGCTTGGTGTGTTCTATCCAAGAGAAGGTGCAATAGAGCTATTCGCATATACAGATAATGATTATGCTGGTGACTATGATGATAAGAAAAGTACTTCAGGGTATGTGTTTAAGCTGAGTGGAGGAGCTGTGGTTTGGGCTTCAAAGAAGCAGCATGCTGTAACTCTTTCTATAATAGAAGCGGAATATGTTGCAGCAGTAGCGTGTGCTTGTCAGAGTATTTGGATGAAGAAAGTGCTTAATCATTTCAACCCTTCTCATAGTAAGTATATTATTGTGTTTTGTGATAACTTATCTGCTATTAAGTTGTCTAAAAACCCAGTTTTACATGGGAGGAGCAAACATATAGGTATGAGATTTCATTTTCTATGTAATCTCACAAGGGATGGAGTGGTTGAGTTGAAGTATTGTGATACCAGTGAGCAGTTTGCAGACATTATGACCAAGCCTCTGAAGCTGGAGAGTTTTGTAAAGCTTCTAGAGCTGCTAGGAATGAAGTTTCTGGCTGAGGTAAACTGATTGCTTTTGACAATTCCGATTTAGGAGAGGAAATGTTAGAGATGTTAAATGTCTAGAGTTTATGGTGTGTTAGGTCTCTAGTTTGAATCTGTCAATAACTCCTAGTGTTTAGGAGCTCACTTTGTTTTTCAGATTCATGTTTGACTGCTTCCTAATTATTTACCACGATTTTAGGGTTGTTAAAGACCTGGGCTGTTATTTTGCTATTCAGTTATTTGTAATGGCTTTATAAGCCAATTCCCTTTCATTCGATCTACAACAGATAAACTTCAGAGAACTTCAAAGGTTTTTGCTTTAGAGTCTATTTGTTCCAATAATTTGGTATCAGAGCTCCTAATCGGGCCTGATTGTGAGTGTTAGAGAGAAGAGAGAAACAAGGTAGTGAAAGAGTGAGACATGGCTGCAGAAGAAAGTTTCATTCAACCAGTCATTCCCAAGTTTCATGGTCATTACGACTATTGGTCAATGTTGATAGAAAATTTCCTTCGCTCGAAGGAATTTTAGAGTCTCGTCAAAGAAAGAATTCCAGTACTAGAAGCTGTTAGCTCGAGGTTAACAACAGCTCAGATGAAAACGATGGAGGATTAGAAGCTAAAAGACTTAAAAGTCAAGAATTATCTATTTCAGGTTATCAAACGAAATATTTTGGAGATAATCCTCGTCAAAGACACAACGAAACATTTTGTTGAAATACATAGATTGTAGTGTTTAGCATCAATATGTAATTAATAACGTCGTGTATATATTTTTATATAAAAAAAATATTTAACTAATAAAATATATTTTTACAAATTTAAACATTCTTGTTTCTCTTTTCAGGATGCATCTGACTTAATGTACAAGAGATTATCATCCATCCACCACGTACCTAATTCTTTTGTAGAAAAAGTTAGAAACGTTTTTGCTTTTGAGCATGAACCACGTTCTTGTCTTTTAATTTGTTTTGTTTTCCCTTTACAAGCTAGTTAGCTAGTGGCTTTTATGCTATATTTCATCATATTGTTATTTTTCCAAACAATTACAATGACACCATAATTATTAAATCCAATCCCGAAAAAAAATATAGAGTAACGATTAAGAAAAGTTAGCTCAATTTAAACATAATTTTTAACTTACCAGATCGAATCAAGTTTTTCGATAACACACTGATAAATTTTATACAAATAAAATTGTTGTTAGATGATCATCTTATATTAAATTTTTTATTATTATTTTTTATTAACGTAGGTGTTTTGATCAGCTTTCATGTATTTCAACTAATTCCACGAGTTCTGAAATTAATAGCTATGTAAATTTTCAATAACTATTATATTAATAATCACTAAACTTGAATCTAAAATCATAAAAAAAATAAATTTATTGATATTAAACTACTCGTAAGTTTTATCATTGTTCAATTAAACATTCCCCCGAGCACGGGCACTTGGATGGAGGTTTGAAAATCTAATTTCTTAACATTGATTACAAAAATTATTCAGATATTTTATGTCAACAATTTTTTTTAAAATGATATAATCAATACCGGCTAATATTTTGTTTTATTCAGTAATAAATATATTTTCAATTTATTTTACATGTAAATAATCAGCTATCTTTCCAATATTATTTTTAAAATCAACATATTAACATCTTAAAAAATCAACTTAGCAATACTGCCACGTATATACATTAACATTGAAAATAATATGCTATTTTATTGATTATCCCATCAATGAAATTGTCATTATTAATATAATCTTCTGTTTATATATCTAAATAATAAAAAGTGTATTTGAATTAATTTATAAATTAATTGAGATCAAGGGGATTTTAAGAGTGTAGTTTCAAAATATTTTCACTTAGAAATAGATAAAAAATATATATATATATATTATTTTTTTTAAATTATTTTTAACATTAATAAATCAAAACAATTCTAAAATATATAAAAATTAATTTAAAATAAAAAATAAAAATAATTTTTTTTTAAAATAAAAAAAATCTGAATCACCAAATATAAAAAATCACGTAGCTAAAACTTTGGAGTGGTGAGTAAAGAATTTTCAATTCTGTTCTTAAACCTTTTTTTAAAAAAAAAACTGTCACAATATCCTTTAAAATAAATAATAATAATTTTTATAAATAAATAATTTTTATTTTATTTTTTTAAGACTGTTTATTTTTATATTTTAAAAATATTTTTAAAAAATTTAAGTATTTTTATTTTTTACTTTAAAAAGTTTGCAAATCATTATTTTAATATATTAATATTAAAAATAATTTTTTAAAAATAAAAAAAATATTATTTTAATATATTTTTAATAAAATAACACTTTAAAATTTAACTATTACCAAAATTCCAAATCGCACTGAAATATCAACGAAACTTCCTAGTTCCCATCATAAAGGGCAATACAGTAACTCTCCATGAAAAGACCTCGATATTTGGTAAACGTCTAGAACCAGTCAGCACTCTTAACGGCTAGGATTTCTCCTCTAAATCAAAAGGACATGATGCTAATCATACTCGTGCTGTTCTGAAATCCAAAATCACAGTCATTCACTCCACTCTCCCCACCCCCACCCCCACCCCCACCCCCAAAACGTTTCGTTTTCCCCTCACTTACTCTATCAATCTCATATTAATCACCAAAACGCTTCCTGTCTCTCTAATCTTTTAATCTCCACCGTCAGATCTACCAGATCTAGAACATTCCTGACTTCCCTTCCCTTCCCTTCCCTTCAAGCGCCGCCGTAACGGATATGGTTGTTAACGGGAGACCAATTAAGAGGATGAAGAGGAGAGTCACAGCTGATCTCTATAACTTCCTCACTTTCCCTGCCTCCTCCTCCTCCTCCTCCTCCTCCTCCTCCTCCTCTTCATCTTCGCTTCTTCCACCTCGCGGTCCTTTCAGATCCAACGTCAGGTCGTTTTTAACTGAACACGCACTGTTACCTCCCCCCTCCTCGCTTTTCCCCCATCTGCTCACATGGCAAATCTCGTTTCGAGTCGGTGACTTAGTGGAGTCTGGTGGTGGAGAGGCGGGGTCGGCGGTGGTTTCTTTGGATGTGGTGGAGGAGGATGTGGCTAGATCTAGAACTGTTTACTGTGATCAGTGTCGAGTTGTTGGTGAGTAACTCAGCTCGAGTTACTGAAAAACGCGTTATTTTTCCTTCACGCTTTCTCTTCCCTTGCCATTCGGTGGTCGGGGCGGGAAACTCGAGAGCTCTCTTGTTATGTGTCTCTCTCTCTCTCTAGTTTGTTTTTTTTTTTACATTTTGTGAAATAAATAAAAAATAAAATACCGCGCCATATCACGTGATCGTCTCGTGAGAGTGTCTATTGAATGAGTGAACGAGAAGATGGTAACTTATCGTGAGAAATTGGCGTTGTGTGACTTGGATGGACGGGTAATGTGGGGCCCAGAGAAATAATGACAAAAGACAATGATCTGGTGTAGATTAATGTTATCTCAGTTAGGATAGACATGTATTTTTGACACGTGGCGCGCTTTGGGTCCCTGCTTTTGTTGTTTTTTTTTTTTAATTGATGGGTGCTATTGCGTGACAGCTATTCTCAGCATTTTTTGGCGGGTAATGCAGCATGCTTGCTTGTCTTGTTGTGGGGGCCACCCTTTGGTTTAGTTTTGGTGGGACCGTATCGTGCAAGCACCTGTGTTGCCATCTTTTGATGGGGATCATGAATTTGTTTTTGGTTGTAAAACCCATTTTGTGCTTTGACCATTCCAGTTGCTTGGGCAATAATGCTTGGTTATGGAATGGATAATGAGTTGACGGTACTGTTGTCTTTGAATAGGATATTTCGTTTTGTGGTCTCAACTGGGGTAGTTGGTGCTTGGTATTTGACCAAATTTAATTTCCTTTTTTGAATGTTTTGATGCGTCTAGAAGTTTGTAATGTTGACCATGGAATGATTTTTTCCCCTTAATGTAAAACTGGTATTCTAAAGATGGACGAGAGTGGACTCAATCTTGTAGCTTATGAAAGAATGATGAAGTTATGGGGTTAAACATGGGGCCACTTTGGAGTATGACTTTTTGATTGCTTGCTGAGGAAAAAATTGTGGGTGATAGATTAACTTATGATGTGTTTAGTTGAACATAATGTCATCTGATGGACTTAGAAGGTGAAAAGTGTTTTTTTTTTTTTTTGTACTTACACTGTCATTGCTCGATTATGTTTTTCGAATTTTCTGTGTTAGAAAATAGTATTGTGATTGTTTAGATTTTGCGTGTGTTACTTATTTGTTGTTTTCTTCCTCTGCGTGGTAGGTTGGAGTGAACATCCTGTATGCAGTAAGCGTTACCATTTTATCATTAAAGGTGACGGTAACTCCATTGGTGGGTATCATAAGCCATGCACTTGCTGCGGAGACATCCTGCATTTGTCTGAATCAAGGTGAGAACCCTTAGTTATCCTCAGCTTCGCCTTGTTTAGCATTGATTGTGATATTATGTTGGACATGGTATCTTGTTCTTTTATTATTTGGCATAGTTTAGTACTGTATGCTATTAATGCAATGTTCATACTTATTATGATATACAGTAATTATGTGCTGGTACATAATGTTGATCTCTGTTAAGCTGTCATTTTCTTTTTGTTATTGTTTGATGTAAAAAATGTAAGTTTGTGGTCTGGGGATAGCATGACCAAGGAAATAGGTTATCTTTTAACAATCTCACGAGTACACTTTATCTGCCCCATAGTCTTGCTTGAAGATACAATTTACTAGATCTGTTTTAATAGCTTTTACAAATTGCTTTATGGAACTGAATTTTGATACATTGGTGTATTGAACTTGATTCATGCTGGGATTAATGCTAATATCATACCTGTTGATAACCCGGGTTGATTTGAAGTTAATACTTTATCTGCATCATTTTTGTGGCTTTTGATGATCTTCTGAATTTTCTATTTTAGGTGCAAGGCATGTGACCATGTAATAACTGCAGATGATGTAGAAGAGTGGGTCTATCACCAGTTGGAAGACACCACTCATCTTTTACACGGGGTCATCCATGCAAATGGTTACGGGCACCTTCTTAGGGTAAATGGCAAAGAAGGCGGCTCCAGGGTCCTTTCTGGATGCCATATCATGGACTTTTGGGATCGGTTATGTAAAAGTCTTGGAGTCAGGTTAGGATTTCTCTATTGCATTTCAATTTCATGCTTGTTACTTGGTGAGAGTGTTCTGTTAAGTTGAAATTAATTTCTAATATTTGCTAGCACATAATTTTTGTCGGAGTTCTCTACATAAACCTTCAGCTCTCAGTTTCATGCGTGTTACTTAGTGAGACTGTTCTGTTAAGTTGAAAGATGATTTCTAATATTTGCTAGCTCAAAATATTTATTGGGGTTCTCTACATAAACCTTCAGCTCTTCAGTGTGTTTCTCTAAGACCCTGTTTGTTTTTGTGTTTCAAAAGCATGTTTGAAAAAAATTGAATTTTATTTATTTTTTTTACTTCAAATTTTTTTTGTGTGTTTTCAGATTGTGTTGATGTCAAAAATGATTTTTTTAAAAATAAAAAAATATTATTTTGATTCATTTCTGAGTGAAAAACACTTTGAATAGCAACTATTATCTCACTTTCAAACACCATCTAAGTAGATGTTATCTTTGGAAGATATTTCATGGTCTAGGAGAATTTGAATACGGGGAGATTGAGACAAGCAGTTGATGTTTTGGACCGCTACTTGTAAAAGACAAACATAACTGTGGAAGGGCTGAAATTTGTGGAAGCCATATATGGGGCTGTTCTTTTGGGTCATTGAAATGTTCATTTTTGTTAATTCATTTTGGTGTGGATTTTGTGGAAGTTGTAATTTGTCTTGTGATTTGGTAGATAGAATGCTTTATGCTTCTCTTGAAATCAAGGGTTTTGTACATATTATTCTGGAGATCAAAACGCAGTTGATATTTTATACTCTCTCTTAATCTTGTTGGATGTTGGTTCTCTTGTATGGTAGCATGAATCCTGTTAGCCACCTGATTTCATCTAATTGTAGCTGGGAATTAAACCTACTATTTTGTCTTTTTTCCATGCATGAACAGAAAGGTCAGTGTGATGGATGTATCAAAGAAGTATGGTATAGAGTACAGGCTACTTCATGCTATCACTAAAGGCCATTCGTGGTATGGTGACTGGGGCTATGAGTTTGGTGCTGGCAGTTTTGGTTTGACAGTTGATGCCTACAAGTCAGCTGTTGAAACACTCTCTAGCCTACCTTTGTCCATCTTTCTTTCCGAAGGACAGAAAACACACACTCGCTTGCAGGATACAATAAAGTTTTACCAATCTTTGTCAGATCATGAGCTTGTAAATACTAAAGATCTTTTCTGTTATTTGAAAAGTTTGATCCACGATGCTCACAAGTCTACCTCAGGGGTTGATGATTCTAGTTGCAAGAAGTGTCCTTTTTATGCACCAGGGATTTCTCCTTCATGGACTCGGGGTGATATTGAACGTGTTGAAGAAGCCATGTTTAGAGTACTACGAGCAGTGTCTGGGTCCAACTGGGTAAGTTGGCGTGCACTTAGAGGCGCTGTTTTCAAAGTGGCTCCTCCAGAGCTCCTTGATCATTGCCTGAAAGAACTTGGAGGGAAATTTGCAGCTGATGGAATGATTGTTAGCTCTCGATGCAATCCTAGTTCAGGTGCTTTTGAGTACAGGTTAGCAGTTAATCTATCCATTACTTGATTCATGATTGGCATATATAGAACAACTTAAAAATTGAAGAGGTTTTCTGGCTGTCCTGCAGTTCTCCAGTTTTATTATATTAACTGCAATATCCTATTCTTCTTCTAATTTGGCAATGATTAAACTAATGGTCAACATAGCAATCATCTTCTTTGTGCACAAAATGGATCTTGGAAAGACATGAATGGTTTTGAAAGTAATTTTTATTATTTCACTTTTCTGGGAAAACTATGTTTTGGAAACTGATACAAAAAAAAAAAAAAAAAAAAACAATTTGAGTTCAGGGTTATGATGGAGCTGGATGGTATTGTTAATTATTAGGGCTGAGATCTAAACCCCCTTTTCCCTTGGGAGGTCCTGTCATTTGCTTCGAATTTTATGTAGTGCAATTTTTCAGTGCAGTGCTATTGTATTAACTTTGTGTTCCAATTTGATACAGACTGGAACCTGGAAATCCTTCCTTAAATAGCACTGCTGCCACCATTGGCTCTACTGTCATTACCTGCCCTTCTGAAGAAAACCTTATACAGGACCTGAGATTCCTTTATGAAAACATTCTACTCCCTCAAACAATGTTGAGCTTTGGACATGAGGTCACAAGTGATGCTGGGATCATCTCAGCCAGGAAACTTCTGGACTGCAAGCAGTTCATGAAGGACTACAACAAGTGTGAAACAACAGTGGTGTCTGTACCAAATACTATATTCCTGTCATGTGAGGTGGAGATTGTTGATCAGTTGGAAGAAAATGTTCCCAATCTCCCCCCAGAAACAGTAGTCTTGCCTTCAAATGCTACAGTATTTGATCTCAAGCGAGAAGCATCCAGGGCGTTTCAAGATGTGTATTTGATGTTCAGAAGATTCCATGCTGAAGAGCTTCTCGGCTATAGTGGTGTTGATGATTCCACCCAGGTCAAGCTCTTGATAGGGTCAGCTGAATCTGTTCAGCTCCATGGGAGATGCCTCGGAAAGAATGGTCTTGGTAAATTTAGAATGGAAAGAGGAACTGAGGGATGGACTGTGGACTGCTGCTGTGGGGCAAAAGACGATGATGGAGAGAGAATGTTAGCTTGTGATGTCTGTGGAGTGTGGCAACACACAAGGTGTTCTGGCATTCCGGATTCTGATTCAGTGCCTGCCAAGTTTGTCTGTCTTAGATGTAGAGGATCCAGCCTCTGAAGAGACGATTACTTACCACGTTGGTGGCAATGGCAGAAGCTGTGGAAGGAGGATGTCGCCAAAAATCAAGAGGCTGTAAATGTTCTCTTTTCCATCGTTTTCATAGGCTAGTTTTCCCTCCAATGCTAGGGTGAATATTTACACATCAAATGCAGTTGTGGTCTCTCTTTCCAGCACTTGTCTGGTCTGGTGTTCGTCTTTTCTGTACATAAACCCTAACCGAGTCAAAAAAGAAGGAATTAGCATGGATGTCAACTGTGAATTCGTATTTACCTGCTTGATGCCTGCCTCGATTAGCTGTGTAGGATGGATGGGGAGGTTCTTGACTGATTGTGCTTGGCTTGGTGCGCGCGTGCGTGCGTATTCCTTGAATGTGGAGCAGGTGTTGAATATTTGACATCAAACTAAAGGGAAAGTGGCTATTTGGTTGACCCCGGTAGGAGGGAGTTGCTTTACGTGAAACCTCCAAATGCCTCCCCATCCATGTACGGTATCAATTATATCTCTAAACCTCATAAAATTCTCTGTGAAATCTCCCCGTCCATGTTCTCATCGAAATATAATTTTATTCAGTAAAAAAAATGACACGTTTTGTAGGGAAACTGTCAAGGAATTATAAGAGAGCTTCAGTTAAAACGTCAAGATTGCTCGGAAGAAAATTGATACCAATCACATAAATCCAAAGAAAAAGAAAAAACAGTGTGAGAAGCACTCACAAGAGAATGGAAGTAAGAGATTATGAAAGCAGAGAGAAAAGATGGCACCACCACTACATGTGTCCAGTGCACTCAATAAAGCAAGTTGAAATCTCATGCCCAAAAAGAAGCTTTTGATTGCATATGAAGCTCCCTCCACTTCATGCTCCATTGTAATTGTTTTTTCTTTCAAATGGAAACCAGCTGCATCCCCCACCGCCACCCCCCACTGAATCTTGATCTACGTGGGTAGCATTGCCTCCCCCCTCCTCCATCACACACAAGTCATTGTGTCACTGTGTTTTCATTTATATATTGTTTGAATCTTGCACGGTGCTAAGTCTTTTTTTAGTGATTATATTCAAAGTCTTGATAATTACCATTCAGAGTCAACCAGCTCGCACAAACTTCTAATCAACTAGTTTAAGGTTTTACTTTAGCATGGATACTTAATTACTTATGTTAGGTCATAAGTGGGGAGGTTTACCAAGAAGTGGGAGTTGACTAGTAACAAGGTTTTGATGTGATGAGATTTTTCTAGATTAGTGAAGTCCATTTAGTTGCTGGTCAAGGAGTTAATCAATGTGAATAAGATGCATTTCCAAACAAGTCATTGTTCTAGAATAACAATGGTTAAGAAAAAACCAGTGGGATTATGAGAAAATTGAGTAAAAGAAGCAGTCACGAATTTACTACTAGTACATTTGAGCCTTGTTTTGTTAAAGGCATAGCACAATTCTTTTTACCATTAAATTAGATGCCAATATCATTCATTTAAGTGAAGTTTTAAGATATAATTTATATTATTTTTTAATATATTCTCTCAAATAACTTGAAACTTGTACAGACTCGTATTATCTTGTGCTTAATTTTTATCAAATAAATGAGGATAGTGAGATTCAAACTCGTGATCGCTTGATCATCAAGGTTCTAATACCACGTCAAAGAATCAATTCAACTCAAAAGCTTAAGTTGTTAGGCGAAGTACCAAGATATAATTTATATGATTCTCTAAAATTAGTTACTATCTTGAAACAATAATAATAAAAAGTGATAGCAAAGATAGAAAAAAAAATATTTCCATATATTTTCTATTCTAAGAGCATAATTATTTATTCTAAAATTTTCACAAAAATATCATAATCTTTATCTTTTCAATCTAACATGCTATTATTATTATTGTTTCTATGTTTTCTATATTAAAACACCTGCTAACAACAACTTTACATTTTTATCTTAATTATTTTCAATTAAAAAAGAAGATACTAGAAATTAACACCTCTTTCTCAGAAGATGATGATCAAATCCAAGGATACGAATGCTAATGCTAATTGAACTCTCTATTGATTAAAAATCAGTCGACTGGAAAAGGGTTACGAACTCTCTCACCATTCTTGTGCAATTTCATTCGAATTCAATGTTCCTATATGCATGTATGATGATGGTTTGAAAGCAGGCATCATGGTTAATTTGTCTAGGATCGAATATTCAAGGAACACTAATTGTTGTGACTTTGTTACGTGTCTCCCTACATCTACATGCAAATTAATGTGTTAATCAGCACTCATTATTTAATCTATAATTAACATAAAGTAAGCAAGATTATTATAATTTATATTAATCACAACTAGCTAGCTAGACTATAGTAATTAGGTGGAGAAAATGTTGGATCCACTATCTTCTAACCCTGCATGCATTGTCCAAAATTTACTAATTTCTCTTTGGGGCAACCTTTCTCCAATCATTCGCGTTTATATATACACAAACACATTGCTGACTTCCTCTTCACTCTTCAATCAACCTAGCTACTCCAAATCTCTCCCATTGCATTCTTAGCCTTCGCCATATACTGCTCGTAGAGTTCCCTTCGAAGCTATCACAGATGGTTTTGGCTAATTTTCTTGGCGTGGTCTTATTGATGGAGTTAATAGCAGGTGGTTATAGATTTGGAGCAGACGGCCTGAGCATGAACTACTATGTTTTCAATTGCCCGTTAGCTGAGCCAATTGTGAGGAGCACAGTAACAGGTGCTTTGCAGTCTGATCCTACCCTAGCAGCTGCTCTTGTTAGAATGCACTTTCATGATTGCTGGATACAAGTAATCAACCCTTTTCTCTCTTTAACTGTTTACGCTCTCATTGCACATACACCTCTCTCACATTCATGTGGGGTTGACGTGTAGTTTTGTTAAAAGGTTCCACAAGTCAAGTTTTAGGGTTAATATAGATACAAATACCAGCAAGAGTGTCCAATGATCTCTCTTTGTGTTTGACTGTTGAAATAACTTGAAATAGGGATGTGATGGGTCTATCCTGCTGGACTCAACGAAGGATAACACAGCAGAGAAGGATTCTCCAGGAAATCTGAGTGTTAGAGGCTTTGAATTAATTGATGATGTAAAGGAGCAACTTGAAAACCAATGCCCTGGTGTTGTCTCCTGTGCTGATATTGTTGCAATGGCTGCTAGAGAGGCTGTTTCTTGGGTAACAAAATTCTTTCAATATTCTGTTTTTTTCTTCTTCTTCTTCTTTCAATGCTTAGCATCTACTGATATATGAATTGTCTGGTGATGGTGGGAATCACAGTCAGGAGGTCCAGTGTATGACATACCAAAAGGAAGAAAAGATGGAAGAAGGTCTAAAATTGAAGACACTATCAATTTGCCTTTCCCCACTTTTAATGCCTCTGAGCTCGTTAGAGTCTTTGGCAAACGTGGTTTCAGTGCCCAAGACATGGTTGCTTTGTCTGGTAAGTATTCATCTTCTTCACCTATCAAATTACTAGGAGTGTCAAGGTGCTCATCGTCGTTCTGTGGTCATCACTTGGTTTATGCAGGGGCACATACACTGGGAGTGGCAAGGTGCTCATCGTTCAAAACTAGGTTGAGTGACCCTGTTGATCCAACTATGGACTCAGACTTTTCAAAGGCATTGGCCAAAACATGTAGTGGTGGGGACAATGCAGAACAATCCTTTGACGTGACAAGAAATAATTTTGATAGCTTCTACTTCCAAGCATTGCAAAGGAAAGCTGGAGTCCTATTTTCAGACCAAACCCTATACAATAATCCAAAAACCAAAGCAATTGTCAATAACTATGCTATGAACCAGGCCATGTTTTTCCTTGATTTTCAACAGGCAATGGTGAAAATGAGCTTGCTTGATGTTAAGGAAGGATCAAAAGGAGAAGTAAGAGCAGATTGCCGTAAAGTAAACTAAATGTTGTGAGATGGTTCTTGTAGATTAAGAGACGAGACTTGTCCTTGAGTAGATTATTGATGATTCCGGTCTTATATGCGATGGATCATCCTTGTACTTTTTGTATACTTTGTTTAAAGATGCAATAAAATGATCAATAAAGAGTGTGGTTCTATTTCTTGTTTGCCTTGAAGCTTTAGTTCTATTCAAGAAGCACAAGCGAATCCTAAAGAAAATCATCAGATAATGCTGACAAGAAACAAGTGATAGAAAGGCTAAAGCTAGAATCAGATAGTGCACAGCTGTAACTTGTTTCCAGCTGCCAGAAGCCTGAGTGGCATCTGCGGCAGAGGTAAAGTAGGAGTAGCAGCAAGCAGAGCTTCACAGCAGTAAATCGGAAGCAGAGAAGCCAGCAGAAACAGACTATTTGAAGTAATCAAGAAAGCTCCTGATATATCTCTACCATGGATTAGGAAGGATCCAACAGGGCGGTGGTTGAATGCATTACAGAAAGTTGATAGGACAACAAATATCAAGAAGCAATCCATAGGACAAAGCTAGCAAGAAACAAGTGACATCCCAGATAGAACAGAGCCTGATTACCATCATGGAAACTATGATATGGGTCTACCATGGATTTGGAAGGAACCAACAGGGTGGAGGTTGAATCTTCAGTGCATCCAATTGATAAAAATGCTTGACACTTTTGTCTTTCAAGTTATAAACACCCATATCATGGCCACCATACAAATAATCCTCGTTCATTCGCTCCCAGTAATCATCGGTAAAGTAAACAGAATTCTTTTCACATCCTGGTAGATCGCAAGCTAAGACTGATGCGGAGTGATTTCCACCCACGAATACTGCTTGATCATCCAACGATTTCATGCTCGCCCATGTTTCCTTGTCAAAATCCATCCTAAACAAGTCAAATAGCAATGTCCTGTATGCACAAACCAAAGGTTCAGCAGCCTTGTCAGTAAGCAAGTCTCCTTCGTGCAACACCCTACCTTCCTCGTCAACAAACTCCCCTATGCGCCTTACAACGAGCAAAACCCCACCAGATGATTCTACCAGGTAAAGTCTGGAGGTGTAAAGATCACTCGAAACATTCAGCGTTTGCCGCAATGATGCACAACAGAAAAGACTCGTTATGGTCTTTGTGCTTACTGGAAAACTATCAGATCCCAAGTCCCAAACAGCAAGACTGCCACAATTCGCGAGTACATATAGCTTATTTTCATGGCACATAATATCATGGAACGGGGCATCCATACCTTCAAGATACATCCATGACATTGCCCCACTATCTCCACGCTGACAGAAAGCGATTTTCGAGTTTTTCCAACAGATTAGTACCACTCCGTAGCTCTTATTATGACATGGGTCGCATGACAAAATAGCCTTTTGAATATAGTGCTCTCTCAGCTGTCTTGAACACGTCCACCCCCTATAAAATCTGGAATCTGAGGCAACTTTAGGAGCAAATTTAATAAGGTATTCGCCTCCACTATCCATATCCTCAATTATTCTCCCCAAGAAAGTGTCCATTGCAGGAAGTTCTGTTCGTTTCTCGGTTAGAGGATTGAAAACAAAAAGGTTGTTTCTTTCACAGTTGATGGAGATCATATATCCATGAGATGATCCAACACAAAAACTCTGATAACAAATCTCCTTCGACGCTGCATACTTGCTACTATAAAGTTGTCCATCTTCGATACTGAATAGCTTGGTATTGTTGTCGCTGCTCGCATTACTTTCTTCATCTTGAGGAGGAATCAAGAGCCAAGGAATTCGATGGAACTTTGTGTAGAGTTTAAGTTGTTTCGCAACAGAATTCCAATGCAAACAAACAGTTTTGGCTCGTTGAACATCGACGAAGGACAGACGGTTAAGAATTTGAAGTAAAACATCACCAACAAGCTGACCCCATTTGGGCATTGATGATGATCTTCTTCTGGCTTCAGTGTTAGCAATGCTTGGCGGTGATGGTCCTCTCCTTCTTTTGATAGCCATTGGAATTATTGTGGAACGTTGCTTAAATCTGTTCAGATATATATAGAGAGGTTTGATCGATAGTTTCCCTTTCCTGCATGGATTCTTGATGGGATTTGAATTCAAATCAGAAACCTAACCAATCCTGTTGCTATCAGGATTTTTTTTCTTAAAACATCATTCTTTCTTTTTCTTTCTTTAAAAAGCAAATAACATTATTAATATAAAAAAAATAATCCTATTTCCCTCTTAAAAATCAATTTCTTACCTCGTCACTTACATGGAATAGCCATAACAATAATTACAATAATAATAATAATAATAATCTTAACCGTTCTTGTTGGATTTGGATTAGGATTGGATTTTATAATGATGATCCTCTCTTTCTTTGGATAGCCATTGGAATTATCGTGGAGCGTCTCTCCAGGTTTGATAGTTTGCCTTTACTTTTTTGGATTAGGAACTAGATTGGTATTCCGTGTCAAAAGGATTTTTAACTTAAAAGAAAAAATTAGAAAATGATTATATTTTTTAAAAAATTAAAAAAAATTCATATCCAAGTTAAATCTTGATTAATTTAATAATATGATAAAAAAATTTAAATAACAATAACAAATAAAAAATTATTATCTCGGATAAAACTGGGCTAACATATGAAATTCATGATTTAAAAATAAGATATGTCCAGATTATATATTTATCGTACATTATATATCATAAGATCGATATAATTCAATAGAAAAATACATTATCGATAAATAAAAATAAAACTGAAAAAAATTAAAAAAACAAATATATATTAAGATATTTAATATCGTAATACAAATCATTTGCATAATTATATTTAATGAGTTTGTTTATTAAAATTAATTTTTAACAGAAATCAACAAACAAATAAAATTTGTTGGATAAAATAAAAGGAAAAATAAACCATGCAAAGCTGTACATATTAAAAATATTATAAAAAAAATTTAATCTATATAAAAAACAATTAAATATGTAAAAGAATATTTTTAAAAAATCCAAAGAAAAAAAAATGAGGTCAAGCACTGCTCGTCCTCGTAAGTCAGGCCAAGTGTCTATCCTATCAAAAA
>Ga0325404_1002253_pt1 | contig 20688 bp, 12 predicted proteins | sample PopdelMetagenome_18_FD_205664 | JGI IMG/M metagenome (GOLD analysis project Ga0325404, IMG submission 205664) | Populus deltoides microbial communities from Bellville, Georgia, United States - Xylem-Control-R1 | ecosystem: Host-associated > Plants > Phyllosphere > Stem > Wood/Secondary xylem... | reverse complement strand
TACTCACCTAATTTATAAATCGATAACAACGACAAATGCTAACAACAACAGCTAATTAAAATAACCTAATAGTATAAATACCAGAGAGAAACGCCCCCATATACAATTCCTCTGCTAGTCTTCATTTCTTTTTTCATTGCAAACACCAGCACATGGCCATAATCCCACTTCTCTGCTATCCCTCCTCTGTTCTTTTCTGAACAGAATTCCTCTCAATCTTCCTCTTCCAAAAAAAATTATAAATAAAAAGAAAAGAAAAGAAAAAAACTCTCCCTCTCCCTCCCTCCCTCTCTCTCTCTCTCTCATAACATAAGACAAAACACAGAGTAGTTAAAAGGCAGTTCATCAACAAAGAACCAAACTTTGCAAACATGCATCTCCCTTTTCCATACTGAATTCTAACAGGGTTCTGTTGAAGAAGATGCAATACCTACTCCTGTCAAACAAAGTCTATCTGGGCTAGCTGACAAGTTCTTTCCATTTTTACCTCTGTTAAGGTTTGTGGGTTCTTGTTTTCTCTTTCATTTTTTAATGAATTGTAGTAGTTGAAAAAAAATTAAATAAAAAGAACAAGTCTTTGTTACCTTTGTTTATCTCACAATTTTCTATTGTTTTTTGTAATAATTTATGTGTTAGGAAAATATTTTTCTTAAGTCTTGACTTATATATGGGGTCTGTCTTTATTTTCTCTTAAATCAGGCGGTGGAAAGTGATTATTGACCCATTGGATACGCATTTTGTGACACTCTACTCCACTATAAATAAAGCTGTCTTCTTTATTTTCTTTTCTATATTTTTTTTCCCGAGAAAGTGATGGAAATGGCGTATAATCCAAAGGTGGTAAGCATTGTTTTGTTTGCTATCTGGGCTCTCTCTATAACAATAATTTTTCTTCCTCGTAAATTTCAAAATTTTCAACTGTTCTATTGGTTCCCGAGTCTTTCTTTTTTTAATGTTTTGTTGTTTGTTCTGTTCATTTATGTTGTTCTTTCCTTAACTGAATAACCATTTTTTTTTTGTTTCTAACTTTATATCCCTCCATTTCTCTCTTCTTCTTCTTCTTCTTCTTTTCCCTCTTTTTTGGGTTCTTGATTTTGGATTAGACTATGGATTCGTCTGGTGGAGATGGTGGATTGCTCTTAGAAGAAACCATGGAAGCACAAAAACTCACTGTTTTGGATCGTATAGATGGATTTCAATACACAAAGGAGAAATCAGATAGCTTTGTTATTGACATGGAAAGGTTCTCTCATGGCATCAATAAAGATATCAATACAAATCAAAGAATCACAGTGAGTTTCTGCTTTTTCTTTCTCCTTTCTTTCTTCTTCTCTCCTTTTTCTTTTGTGGATAATTTTGTTTGTAGTTGATTCAGCTACACGCATGCCATTACAATCCAATGTCTTTTTGTCAAATCATCATTATCTATATGATTCCTTTTTTTTTTTTAATGAATGAAAAGTTGCAGAGGAACCTTTCAAGAAAAGGGTCACCACGGGGCGGTGGTGGCGGCGGCGAGAAGAAGATTCATTCTAATCTCTCTCATCTTTGTGATAAAGAGGCTATTGTTGATTCAGCTTCGCCCAGAGGTATTAGTTTTGCATTACAAACTCTGATAATTTTGTGTGGAGGCCATGTCCATGTTGATTGTGCTGTCATTATGATAGTACATACATCACCATTTTCAGATAGATTTTTAGAAAAGCTGTAGATGCTGTTGTCTCTATTCTTCAATGATAAATGGATCTTTTAAAAACAATTACATATATTTTAGACTGGTTGATTTATAGGTGACTCAGTAGGTTTCCAAGTTTTTTTATTGTTAATTTGTTTTTAACCTTTCAGGACATTTAAGCTGCGTTTAATTAATTTTCTGAAAATGATAAATACAAAAGAAATAAAAACACATTTGGTTAAAATAAAAAAACAGAGACATAAAAATAATTTTATTTCAAAAACAGTTTTAGAATAAATTTATATATTTTCAAAACCATCTTTTTAGTCCGAGATAATAACTAAATTCTAAGATGCAATTCACTAGCAAACATTAGAAGCAACAAATTAAGATCGCCATACTTACTGTTTATTGTGAGAAACATAGACTAGTAATTTTCTTTTCATCAATCTCCAACTGCTCTAGTTTTGGGAGGGTAAATTCCAATTATTAGGGAACAGCTTGATGTGTACTACTGATATTTATTCTAGTAGTTTTTTTCCTTACCTTCTTCAATGTGTTGCCAAACCGGCTCTGATAGGGAGAGCAAGACAGATTTAGGTTTAACTGGTGAAGGTTAGGTGGCCTCGATAAGCTAGAGTGTGCACAAAAACAAACCCTCTATACCACTGATAATGGGGCCACTATTTACAGTTGGTGAAAGTGAGATGTTACCAAACAGTTGGGTCAACCGAAATGAAACATGGGTGGGTTTAATTAAACAGAAAGTACAGATTACAGAGCATCATCCATTTTGTTGGTCACCCTCCATTGTTGAAGGCATGTGCACTTTTTAAGTTGATGAAAATGCTAGCTACCCATAAACAAATGCTTACGCCTATATAGTATAGTTTTTACTGATCTGTAACTGCTTTAATAGGGCCTAGCACGCCTGAAAAGGCTGCGGTGGTAACGGTGGGGACCCCAGATCATTCCAGTAGCCCACAAGTTCATCATCAAATCACTATCACGACCGGCAGCATCAATGGCACCCCAGAAGGCAGATGCATTAGGAGAAACAGCTTCAAGCGCGCATCACCTTCCTGGGTCCTTGATCCCAAAAGGGTTCTTTTCTTCTTTGCCACACTGTAAGCTTACCAACCCTTGAAAAAGCTGCTAAAAGATCAATCATATGTCATGATATTTGTTTACAGGCAATTTATTTTAGGTATTTTCATTTGCAACAGGTCGAGTATGGGAACAATGTTGCTGATATACCTCACTCTTTCAATTGGGAAGCTCAAAACAGATTGATAATTCCCTTGATTGAAACCAGCAACATCATGCACCATATTCCATAAGGAGGAAATAACTCTAGTGTACACTTGGAGCATGATGTTCGACTGAAACAGAGATGAATGTAATTAGATGATGATGAGGGTCCCTTTTGCAAGAATAGGCTTCTTTACAATGGGGGTTTGCCGCAAAGCAGAAAGAATGACAGAAGATAAGGTGATGGCGAACACTAACCGAAGACTTCCCTAACCACGGCTTCTACTTTCTTCAGAGCTCAACGTTTTTCAGGGCCTCACTAAGATCTTACAGATGTAGACAAGAGCAAATAATGATGTGACAAGGAGAAGAATCTTCTTTAAAGAATACAGGGAAGATAAAACATGATGCGTTACTCTTATGCAACCCTACACAGCTTAATGGAGGGCAGGGTCAGATAGTTACTTTAACTTTCTTGTACCTTTATTTTGCCGCCCCATGCCTACTTATTGTGTTTCCTCTCTTGGAAAATCCCACTTGGATTGCCTTATTGTTATACATGGCTTTCATGTGAGTGAAACAAGATCAAGACAGCAAACAACCGTAAGGTTGAAGTCAATAAGACATTTTCTGTGCTCGGAAGCATGCGTACCCGAAGCCTTTCACCTTTTACCACATATTGTGCATTCATGGGGTAGCTCAGAGAAGAAAAAATGGCTTAAAGATGAACATTAACATCATGCCTACCATTGAATGAACTGGATACTCACTCAAACTTGAAGAATTGAAGAGCATAGAGAATCTAAGCTGGGAGACATCAGAAGACAAACCTCAAATGCCTGTCACCGATGTCATTGAAAAACTGACAGCAATTTCCTTAAGGATTAGAGCAGGGTAAAACGTAATATGATATGTAACAAGTATGAATCTGATGTAAACAACACTAAACAAGATAACCCTGGCTTCAGCAGAAGAAATTATAAGACAGTTCTAATGATCTATAGTACGGTTTTTACAGTGAAAAACGGAAACTCTCAGTAATCACAGAGACGGAAGGGGTATACTTCTTTGCTGCATTCGCTATATTCCATAACAAATACGGATTCATGGTGGATCCATGAAGGGCTTAACACTATACAGTATCCATATCTCATTCTTTGAATACATATGCATAAATTTCAATCTTCAATTAGTAGAGTTTTGAGATTCGTGGCATTGAACATTTGTGTTTCCGATCATGGAATAGCCTTAATATAACTGCTGCGGTTTCTTCAATTGCTTTTCCTGTCACTTCTGCAATCGCAAACAAGTGAAAAGCACCATAAAGGTTCAGTCACTAGCACATCTTCAAAACTTCCAATAAGTAGAACATTTAAGGATTGAAACACATTACCAATTACTGGCCAAACAGGATTCTGTGCAAAGGTCCTGCGAGCAAATTCCAACTCCTCTCTGACATGATCCATCTCAGAGTAGTTACTCCTCACTTCTTCACTGAAACCCAGACTCTTCGCCCTTGCTCTCCTTATCGTTTGTAACACTACAGGATTGATAGTCAAACCAAAAACCTTTTCGGGGTCAACTTCAAAAAGGCTTTTTGGCAATTTCACACCCTTTACAATAGGCACATTTGCTACTTTATATCCTTTCTGTGCCAAATAAATCGACAACGGTGTCTTCCCGGTCCGAGAAACTCCAGCAAGAACAATGTCAGCCTTGTGCAAGTTCTGAGGTAATGCCCCATCATCTTGTTTAATAGTGAATTCAATGGCTTCTATTCGTCGAAAATAATCCTCTGAAAGAGGAAAATTCCTACCAGGAGCTCCACGAGGAAGACCAGAAGGCAAGACACCAAGATGTGAAGCAATAGCTTCTGTTATAGGGCCTAGTATATCTGTAGCTGGGATGCCCCATAACTTACAGACTTGTTTAGCATGTTCAGCCAATGAAGAATCAGCTAATGTGTAGACCACCATTGCACCTTCTTTTGCTGCTTGTTTTATTATCTCCATTAACCTCTCCACATCATCAATCTAACCATCACTACAACATAATTAGTTCAATCCTAGTGTTGTTGCTAAGGTGTAAACAAATCGTTGTTCAAGAACTTCACCAAAAAAATAGAAGATAAAAAGCAGAAGACTGTTGTTTCCTGTAATAATATCAAATAAATTTTTGAACATTCAGTTCGATACAAAAGCATTGACTTTATTCAAATTGAATGTATTTTAGATGCAACCGGTTCACCTTGGAGCACGTATTATGCATATGTAATTTGTTGTTCAACTTGAATGAATGTCAACACATTCTGTCCAAATTGAACCAGTTTTTGCTAATTTTTTATACATTCAAATTGATAAAAACAAAAAAAAACAAAATCTAATGTTTTGAATTCCAAAGAGTAATAAAACACATATGATAACGTGGGTTACAACCCGACCTTACCTGGTGACTCGCTAATTTAAATTTTGGTTCAGGTTGAGTTTATTTTTAGCCTGTTTTGAAAATTGATCAAACTTTTATGTTCTGATATTGACCAAAACACTTTGATTATACTTTTAATTTTTGTCCAAAACACTTTGATTTTTTAAAACTTTTTTTTCCAAAACAACACTACTTTAGAATATATATTGATCCACAAACCTTGGATAGGCTAACCTAACCAATCTGGCCGGGTCTAATAGCTATGTGCAAACAAACTTATTACCCGAGTCAACACTGCAGGGTAGTGGGTAAAAACTGCAGGGTAGCGGGGCCCACTTAAGGAACATAAGCATTTCTAAAATCCGAACTCTATAACCTAGCATTTCTCATGTTGCCATATAGAAATCCACGAAATTATCAAACGACAAGTCAATCAAGAAACTTCAAAAGAAAAAGTGAAAGTTCATGATTACCCCTGAAAACAGATGAGTATTTACAGGACACCCACGATCAACCAAGCAATGCTCGAACTGACCCAACGAAGCATTAACGGAATGTTCGGCAGTCCATCCAGTTCCGTCGGAAACCATGAAAATAGCCTTCCCAAAAGTAGCCTCCACGTCATCATATCCGTCCCTCCCCGTTAAAGAACTAACCTCTCTTTTTTCACTCTCTATTGGGTTTTGAACTTGTGGGTTCAGCTCCAGACGCTGCGTGGTTCGCTGATGCAGCCGGTCTAGTTTTCTACCTGACCGAATGGACCGAGCTCTCGACCACCGATTTAGTTGGGGGCTGCCTTTTTGTTTCCAAGCCTGAGGTTCGGAAAGAGATTTGGGGTTAGGCTCGGGAGTGGAAGAGCGTGGTGGTGGAGGTGGTAGACGGTGGCTCGAGAGACCCAACGTGGCAGAAGAAATCATTTTTTCCAAAAAATTTTATGTTCTGATATTTTTTTTTTTATTGAAATATGTGGCCATAGCTTGTTACCAACTGGCCCAGCCCAATTTGATTTTTCTTGTTACCAACTGGCCCTAAAAGGAAAATTAATTTTGCAACTCCTAGAAAAAAAAACATGAAAACTCGTGGAAAAACTCATAAAATTTTCCAGAAAAAAACCCATAAAACATTAAAAATTAAAAATATTTTAAAAAAATACTAACTTATAAAATCAGATAAATTAAAAAATCAGATGTCTATATTAATAAAATAAATTTTGCAGGACATGGATTTTTCTATTTTTTTCATTTTTTTATGATATTTTTAAATATATATTTATGGTTTATTTCTTCTTCTTCTTCTTTTATGTTCTTAGTTTTTGTGTTTTTATATTTTTCATTTTTTTCTTGTCTTTTAATTTTTTTATGATCTGGGTTTTTTAAGTTTTTGAAATTAATTTTCAATTTAATGTTTGGAAAATTAAGTTTGTTTTTCATTTATTTGGTTCTGTACTTCTCTAATTATTTTAATTGAAGTCTTGTACTCCTTTTCGTATTGATTGAGCCTTTTTATAAGAGTCCCCCGTATAAAGAAACTTAATGTAATTATATGTTATTGACTTCAGTATGATTAAATTGGATTAAAATGAAACTCCATCTGGATTAGGCTCGAAAGCAATATTTTATAACATTATATTACTAATTTAAATTAAATTTAATAACTATGTTTCAAAGAGCTCCATGGATGACTTGAATCTCCAAACCCAAAATCTTATGAACTATATAAGTTGAGTTGGTACTTCTAAACGTGGGTTAGCAATGCTATGGCTTGAAATCCATGCTTAAGTAAACTTGAGAGATATAACTTATTTGGTCAAGTTTTTAGTTTGTTTTTTAGAAGTTAATAGTTCGAGTTTTAAAAATCTCGGCCTATTGAAAACTTACATGGTCGTTAATTTCAGGGCTCGTGGAATTAGTTGAGGTACACGTAAACTGACCTGGACATCCATGTTAATAAAAAAAAATTCATGCTAAAGCTTCCGGCCTCATATCAATTTTTCACAATTGTTTTGTTCCTCCAAGTCTTTTTTTTATATAGTTTTTAGGGACAATTAACAAAATCATATTTATATATTTCAATGCAAAAATCCATCAAAATATTCTTATTTATCTACAAAATCCTACAACAATCTTTATATACTAAAAAATCAAACATCTTACTCTAGCTTAACATGATTTAACCATTTGGAAGTATAAGAACAAATATATATATACAAACCTAGACCAACGTATCATATGAATATGAATGATGTCATATGAACTATACATGATCAATAATATTAATAAAAATATTATTTCACCCGAGTTTTATGTTGCTTATATATGTGCTAATTATGTAAATATCATTCAATCCCTCTTTCTTTATTGAATCACAAGTCAATTGCTTTTATTCTAAAATCTCTCATGCTTTCTTCCATAAAACATTTAAAAATAATTTAAATCTTGATAAAATAATTTAAAATTGTATATCCTATCATATCCAATTAATGAAGCAATTAAATGATAGTGCAGGGGAGGCATATATGTGGAAAAAATAAATAAATCAAATCCAAATTTGTGTCCCACACAGAAAAGCTCACATTAGTGGTTATGATTGCCCAAAGTAACCAAACCATTTCTCACCTATGTTAAATCGATAACAATGGAAGCAAATTGTTTCCATCGTTGAACAAGTTGTATGATCTTTAGGGGAACAAGACAACGTTAACAAAAAGAAAATCACAAAAATCATTTGACACTTCAAACGTTTTAAGAAAAGGAAAAAAGGAAAGCTATCAAAAAGAAACTGACGAGAAATTGAACCTTTTAGATTTGAAGAGACTGCCCCATTTGATGAATAACTTGAAGTCCAATTGAGTGAAATTGGATTTTTTTTTTTTTTTTTAGTGAGGATACCACCAGAAAATTACAAGAACAGACTTGGAAAAAATATAAAGAAAAATAATTAGAGAGTGAATAGATTATTTTTGGGAAGTCATAACTATTATGAAAAACCCTTAAAATATTTCATGTGAATTTTCAATTGAACGAATTGTGGAATTTTCTATGTGAATTAATTACATGTGCATAAAAGAGAATAGAAGCTTGTTAGCATTAAATGCATGTATTGGTAGGCTGTTTTTAATTAGGACTGAGTTGATATGGCTACTCATTTATTTGATATGGCTACTCATCTCCTTGAAAACATGAACTATTAAAAGAAGATATTAGTAAAAAAAAAAAAAAAAAACTACTGCTGTGATGTTTTTGACCTGTTATTTACTTATTTTACAAGAATGAGCCGTGATGGATAGCATGTACTGTGTTTTTGGCTAGCTTTTTAGTGGTGATAAATTGTGACAAATGTAGGTATATGTAGTCTTTTTTCATAATTAACCAAAATGATGCATATGAGAGCATTAGTTTTTCCAATCATTAATAGTTTAGTTTTGGAGGAGTGGGTATTCTTGACGAGGAAAGATTACTAATTTTTATAATGAAATTGTTGTTACTCAATTTTTCAAAAAGTAATTAAAAAAATTAGCAAAGAAAAACAACAAAAAAAAAAACCCAAAAAATATATTCTTGATGTATTTGTGTTATCTTCAACGTTTTTTTTTTTAAGAATTTAAAATTAAAAAATCTATTTTCAACCTTTCAGTTTTTAACATTTTTATTTCATAATCATTGATTAATTCTTCTCATTGAGTTGACGTTAATGTTCTCTTTTTTCAAAAATCAAAACAAAAAAAAAACATAAAAAGAAAAAAATACATTTAATATTTTAGTGATCTAATTGTAATCATGGAAGGGAGAAGATCAATTTTAAAATAAAAAATCTTCTCACCAAGCAACCCAATTTTAAATCAAATGATCCTTAATCAATATTCTTAATCTAATGGTCCATATTTCTTTACTCGAACAAAAACTCTCTCACATTATCTCCCCGCATACTAAAAAACAAACACGAACCCTTGTTTTTTTGTCAAACACAATCGCCAACTACAGGGTTGTCAAAAAACCTTCTCAACCTAATAGTTTAAGCTGTTAGGTGAGGTCCAAGGATATGATTTATATTATTTTATAACACACCCCCTCAAGTGAAAGCCCTTTGGGCTTGAAACTTGCACAGGCTCACTTTACATTGTGCTTAATTTTTATCAAATAAATGGGGATGGTGAGATTCGAACTCGTGACTGCTTGGTCATCAAGGCTCTGATATCATGTTAAAGAACCATCTCAACCCAATAGTTTAAGCTGTTAGGTGAGGTCCCAAGATATGATTTATATTATTCTATAACAAGGGTCTCCCTCACTGTGCATCTTCCACCAGCATACACACTTTCAAAATAAATTAGCCTCACTCACTCTACTGACCCAACAACCTCCCATTTTTTACTCTCCCAAACCCAAATAGCTACTACATCTTTTTCCACCAAAAGCACCAGAAAAATAGCCACCGCAAGACCTAAAGTCACCTCTTTATAGACCCAACTTGTGTAACCCCAAATTAAACAGACCCCATACATCTTCTTTCACTATCAAAAACCTCATACCATAGCCAATGCAACACCCTTGTAATTTAAGTATAATTTTCATTTTTCTAATTGTCTTGTACAAGAAAATTAAAAATATTTTTTTTACAATTATAAGAATTGTCTTAACTTCAACATTTAACAATTTCGTCAAGAAATGCCACAATCTTTATTTATATTTTTATGTGATTACATCACTTTCCAATTTATTTACATAAAGTTTATTTATAAATATTAGTTAGACAATATTATAACCTATTCAATATAAAAAAAAACTAAGTAACTTGATAGGGTTTCATGAGGAGTTGTGATATCCTAAAAAAATACATGTAAAATATACAAATTATAAAACTCATAATGACTATTTACGTCATTAGAGTTACTAACAAGTATCAATAACACAAGTAAAACCAATGTCACTAATTTATTTTTTTATAAACACACCAATCTATGTAAGTTTCAAATTTAATACATTTCCATGAATCATTGGTGAAATTTTAGTTCATCATAGTACTCATTTAACAATCATAGCCACATCATAGTAAGTCTTGTTCACAACATGTTTCACTTATACTTTGATTCACTTTCTCAAATAAACTTAACTTGTATGATTGTGTGTATGTGTGTTGTCATAACTCAATTTTTAAATTTTCAATAAAATAAAAATAAAAAAAATAAAAAATAAATGAATGGAAAAATAATTTGAGAATTGGGTCAAGACAACATAAATTGAAAGTTTGAGAACTAATAGAGTTAGAATTAAAAATTTGGAAGCCAATTTTGGTAAAAAAAATGAAAGAATTGATAAGTTTGGGGACTTAATTAAACTTTGAAATAGTTTAATTAACAAAATCAGAAGCTTAATTGAAGAATTGATAAGTTTAGGGACTTAATTGAACTTGGAATTAGTTTAATTAATGAAATCAAGGGACTTAATTGAAGAAATACCAAAGTTTAGAGCCGATTCAGGACTGAAGTGATAAAATTAGGAACCAAAGACTGTTTTGTAAATGGCACCGAAATTCAGGGGTTCAATTGTAATTAATTTAGGGGTAAAATAAAAAAAAAACAACAACAACAAAGATTTCAAAAAGAACCCAATTGCTAAATGTCATAAGTTCGGGGTGAGGGGATGAAAATATCCATTTCAGGTGAAAACGACGTCCCATTTCAAAGAGAACTATTCACCATCTTCTTCATTCACACCGATTCACCAAGAAAAAGAAATGGTAGCAAATCAACGAATGTCTGCCGTTACAAAGGCATGAATGCATGGCATTCTCTGGCTTTATAAAAGCTAGAGAAAGGCCATGACACAAAAAAAAAACAGAGAGAGAGAGAGAAAAGGATAGAAAAGAAAAACCACCTAATACAGACCAAAAGAGTATACAGAGGATAAAACACACAGAACATAACAAGAAAACAAAGACATGAAGGAGGAAAACCAGGAGGACAGAGAGAACGAAAAGGAGGGAGAAGATGCAAGAACAGAGATAAAACAGCGAAACACAGAGAGAAAGACTTGAGGAGCTAAACATAAAAGAATAAAAAGGAGAAGACAGAATGGAAGGGAAGCCAGACGCAGGGAGTGGGATCCTAGCTTCTTCCTAGAATTCTAGCGACCAGCTCAGGAAAGGCTTCGCCCAGCAATGCCTGTGAATCAGGTAAGCTTTCTGTTTCCTCCCCTTCCATTTATAACTACATAGGCACTGTGCAGCTTGAATTTTAATTAACCCTTTACTATGCACGCACGCGTTGCGCGTACCTATTGGCTAGCCAGGTCACTGGTTTGGTCCAGTGATCGAGCTAGGCCCAAAAAAACAAAAAAACAAAAGCTGAGGTCGGGATGGGCTTGTGCCTCAGGCCCATCCGACCCAATATGTTTTGCGCCAAGAAAGTGTTTGGCAAAATACACCCTTATAACTTATCCCTTTTATTCAACCCCCTTTTATTTTTATATCTAAGCCAAACATGTCTTTTTAGATATCAAAAAATTCAAAACAAATCTGTGGATCTTTTTTAATTTATTTATGGGTCCCTCATGTTTTTTTTATGATTTCACTGTATAATTAATCAGTAGATTTTTACTATAATATGCATGAAAATCCGGTGTATGATACATTTTTTTTTCTTTTCTAAAAAAAATAAAAACAATAAATGTTTTGATTTCAATTTCTTTTATTAGTTTATTCACTAGCGTCAAAGTCAAGAATATCATACGTTGTTTTGTTACGTAATATTTACTAACACTAGAGTTAGAAGTATCTGTAATTGAATATTCACTAACACCAGAGTCAGGAATATTATAAACAGGTCATCATAGCATAAACCAACAAACCCTTACCAATTTAAGACAAAACCAGCAATACAGCCTACCTCAGGTAGAATGTTTAAGGGGTAATAATATCTTTTCTTTTATGTAATCAGTCTCATACTATAAAATCACTGTTGACCAATAAGGGTTCCTAATAACTATAATACTAAGTGACTACTTCTTAAACAAGACATTTCTCATCTAAGAATTAGATGCCAGAAATTTGTTCTTTTAAAAAAATTTCATTGAATTTTTAAAGGTCGTCACGATATCGAATGCGACATGTGCGCGCGCGCGCGCATGTGTGTACCCAACCATCTTTAGTTCACGCCATTGTTTCAATTCCTAATGCTTTTAATTTATGACATCTTTTATTTTACAAATATGTTTATGTCCTTTTAGTTTCTCGAGTATTCAGTTTGTTCTTTACCACTACTCATTTTATTTTAACTTATTATATGTCATTATAGCTTTCCTTTTGTGATTCATTTCAGATACACATTCATGTTTTCTTATCATATATTTTGTTGTTTTAACTTTTTGTGTGATTATTTGCCTAGTTCATCGTCGTGCAGTCTATATTCATCATCGTCATGGTTCATCGTTTCATTTTTTTTTCCAAAAAGACTATATTATTATCTTTTACACTATTTATTTTTACACCTTTTCAAAAATATTTAAGGCTTGCAATTTACCTACTTTTCTAATTTAATATAAGTTTGGCAGTATCTCCCCTAAAAATTAAATGATCCCAAGTATCGACGTCAACAATCTACAAACATTCCAAACAAATCCATAGTCCTATCATCCTGGACATTTACCATTTCATTACTAATAATGAATAGAATTCAACAATATATAAAAAAACAATATACACCGCTATTTTATTTCATTAAATCGCAGTTAACACTTTAACAAAAATATATATTTTATTAATATACTAGTCAGCTATTTGATTCCATCTAATAACCCATTAATAACCCGGCAAGACAGTTGCATTGATGCCACCAACTTCATTTTGAGCAACTTAGTCAATCAAGTATCTTGATAGTCAATGACAATGATGCCACTAGCTCAACTCTGGATAGTTAGTCAAATAAATATGTCGGTCATCAACCTCATTGGTGCCACTAGCTTCAAACAGGCCAGCTAGTCAATCATAACAGATTGGTCATCAACCTCGTTGATGCCACTAGCCCCAAACAGGTCAGCTAGTCAAATTAAATATCTTCTTGGTTAATTTTGATTTACATAGAGATCTCAATTGTTGTGGTTGATCACAAATCATCTACACACACATTTAGATTTTAAAAAAAACTAATCCAATAAAAAGCTACGTATCAATAATTGTTTTTTCACTTCATCTAAAATGCATCATGTTCTTGTTCCTTCTCCGGTGTTTAGAATGTGGGATATATGCATTTTAAGATTTAAAGTGTATATATATAATAGTTGAGGCCTCAACTGATTTATTGGTTATGAAAATTATAGTTAAAAATATAATTGATTCAATTTTATTTTTATTTACCAAGAAATAATTTGGCTCCTAGGCTAATAACAAATTAACAATATATAGGTAGTATATAACATTCAATGCCCTTAGTTTATTAAGGAATTTAAAGTTATATAACTTTACTTCGAGACTTTCAATTTAATTTTAAACAATAGGAATATCCTTTTCCTAAAAATTTTGTATCCTAGATTCTAACCAGAAATTCAATTTTAAGACTTCAAAAAACCTCACCTGGAATGAATCTTTTGATAAATTAATTAATGGCTTGCCTTGGTTATAAGAAACCTTTTAGAGATTTTTTTTATGTAAGTTACAATATTGGTGGATGAATTAATCACTAAGCAAGAATCTAATCATGTTAATTAAAAATTGCTAATAATTATTTTCATTTTCCAAAACAACCAATAATTAAAGATATGCATTTTCTTTCTTGGAAAAAAAGAAAAGAAAATCTACTTAATTAATCACAAAATTTATTTAGTATTATACAAGAAACCTAGGGAGCCCTATCTTGTGACCTAATTTTTGAACATCCTCTTGCACTTGTTGTCTATATTCTTTAAAGCTAAATTTCCTATAAACTGAAGGCTCATAGCAACTTTGTATCACCGTATCATACGAAGGACAGAAGAAATATGCTGTTGAGAATCTTTCAACTCGTGGATTTGTGACAACACGATGTTCGACACTCTTATAAACATCGTTGCTCCAAGCCTGCAAATTTTCATCATGCCCACCAACTAATGAGTTGATATTTTATTAGTTTATATATATATATATATATATATATATATATATATATATATATATATAAAAGAAAATGTAACTCTTTGTGCATGTATATATATAGGGAAAGAATCATGCTAACAACATTTCATAGTAAATTTCTGGGTCGTTTTGGCATGATTTTATGATTTCTTCTTCTTTTGAATCATAATCTAAAAGTTAATTTGTATGAGTAATTTAAAACAAAAATGAATTAAAATACATTTGTTTTGAAAGTATGCTAAGAAAAAACTGACTAAAAACAATTTGTTTTGAAAAAGAAATGTATTATAATTTATATTTCATAAGTTAAATTTAATATTTTTAACTTTTAATTAATTACAAACTTAACTTAATTGGTAACAAACTTTCTATTAAGTTCAAAATTAATTATTTCTAACCAAATAAACTTATGATTTAGAAAAAAAAAAGTTAAAAAATAGCTTAAATTAATTTATAAAAATTATACCATACATAATTTTTATTCCCACTATTTAGTAGTAGGTAGGGTATGCAAGTTGGTTCCATCAAATCAATGTTCAAGAATGAAACAATGAATTCACAAGACAGGGTTTTAAAATTGAAAAGGTACTAGGACAAGTTTCAAAATAAGTTAAATTAAAAGGATGGTTGAGGAGAAAAAAAAAGATATCTTCGGGAGTGCAAAGTGTTTAACTATCATCAAAAACGAAAACATGTAAGGGTCAAATTGAAAACTTTCAAAACTTCAGGGGTGCCATGGCCTCCCAAAGCAAAGCCTGGTTCTGCCCTTTTAGTGCCAAGGATCATTCAATTTCCTATTAAGAAAATGTTCCATTAATTACCTGAAACAAGTCTCCAATATTGATTATCAGTGCCTCTGGGTTTGGCTTGACAGCAAACCATTTCCCATCTTTCACTAATTGCAATCCTCCAACTTCATCTTGGTGCAAAATGGTGAGAAAGTCGCTATCAGTGTGTGGCATGAGTCCGAATACCTCTGAAGGGATTGGACATGGTGGATATCGGTTCATTCGTAGATAACAAGTGCTTGGCAGACAATTTTCTTTAATGAAATCAGATTTGCAGCCGAATTTCTCAGCCAAAATCTCAGCTAATTTCTGTGCTAGATTGGCAACTGTTGTAGCAAATTGTTCCATTGTCGAGCTGGAAGTATATTTGAAAAAGAAAAACAAAAAGAAGAAAATTGTTAACAAAATGGACAATCACAAAAAAGCACCTATCAATTCATATATTTTGTTAACAATTTGAAATATATGAATTGACAATTATATATAAAAAATGAATGCACATGCATGCGTCCATTTGATCAAATTCCAGAAAACAATATCATCTAGCTTGTTGCAGATGGGATGGTCTGATCATTTATAGCTCATTATTCAACTTTTGACATTTCTTTCACGTTAGGAAGTGTGGACTTTGTGTTGATCAATTACCAGGCCATGCATGCAATACACACTCACAGACACTATATGATTTTGATGTGCTATGTGAAGCAGATGCTGACTTTGCTAGTCTAATTATGTACCAGTAGTTTTATGGTGTGTGTATTGCCTAAGCATTGCAGGAAACTTTCTAAGACATTTCACAGTGATAAGGCCAAAGATAAAGAAGAAGTCCTACTCTATCACGTGAAAGCTGAACCTAAAAGGTTTGATGCCATGGCTTATGATTTTTTTCGTATGTGATTGTGAGCAGTAAGCAGTGCACAATTTTCCCTATTTTGTAAGCATAAAAAAATAAATTTGATTCCATGCTTTCACTTGCTTATTCAATTGGATCACCATCTAAATAAAACCATGTGATCCATCAAAATCTTGATTTTTGGATAGTTCATCACCTTCAATAGCCACAGAAAATCATCTGGATTCAATTTTAAAGGGTAAAAAATAAAAGTTTCAAATATTGAATATAATTTTTTTTAAAAAGAGATATACTAAATAAAGTATAAATTCCACTTCAAGAAAAACAAATTATAGAAATTTAAAGAAATAAATTTGCAATTACCTGAGAGCACTACTGAAACCATTGGAAACCTGTATCTCACTCATAGGAATATGAAAAGCTTCGGACCATGACAACTGCTTAAGGCAAGTAGCTGTAGGTGTCCCCCATCGATAAGTCCCCCTAGAGAAATTCAAAAACTTTTCTTCTTTGCTCTTTTCATTAAAAGGTTGTTTAAAAACCTTAACTTGTTCACTTCTCATTTTGTCCAAAATCTCACGCGAAATCCCATGATTTACAACTTGAAAGAACCCCCACTCCTGTGATGCCCTAGCAATCTCCGACTTGCACTTTTCTTTCTCCAAGTTCTTAAGATTCAGACGGCCAAGATCGATCAATGGAAGCTCGCATTTCTCAATGATATCAACAACATCTTTATGATCGGTTGCCCCTTCTGTGGTTTTTGCCAAGAGGGTCTTGTAGGTCTGTTGGAAAGGTGGGTCAACGTCCATCCTTTGAGCCTGAAAGGAGATGTGAAAAGGAAATTAAGGCCTAGGAAAAATAAAAATATGGCGGTGTATGGATGTGGGCTTTCTAGCCTAGGAGAGATAGGGACAAAGAGACAGGAAAAGATGACTGGGACAAGAGGTTTTTGTTTCCTTCATCGTCTATTAAAAAGTTTTTGGACCTTGGAGACAAAGTTGATTTCATGTCTTTTTGTGTTCTAGACTTGAAGATATCTAAATTTTCATGTTTTCTTGTTATGCAATTTTGGATTTTTATTTTGATGCGTTTTATTCCAATTAACTATTAAATTCATATGATGAACACAAAGAGCACAAGAAACAATGTTCTCATGATTTTCCATAAAAGTAAACAAGCTTGGTTTTAAATTGTCAGCAAAAGATAAATTTTTTAAAATATAAAACAAATTAGAACATTTATACTTTAGAATAAAAGAGACACTCATATTTATAGTCTAATTGAAAAAATAAAACCGACTAGTTTAGTTCAGTTTTATATTTTTATTAAAATCAAATAAGTACAATTTAAATTAATAAGATTTTAATTGTGTTATTTTTTACATGTTTTGAATTGATGAAGTTTTTTTTGTTTAATATGGTTTGGTTTGATTTAGTTGGAGTTGATTTTTTTATTTTTAAAATCTAAATTAAAACTAAAACCAACTGAAGCAATTTTTTTAAAGAATTTATAACCAAAACTACCCAATAAATAAAACAAAATATTCAATTCAATTAATTTCAAAGAAAACTTGATTTTTTTAAAATGATATGAATTGATTTTTAAAAAAATAAATTAAATTGAGCTAAATCAACCAATCACTTATCTTATTATTTTAAACCCACTTTGATTTATCTTCCAATCCTTGTATCCAATCCAAATCATATTGACCCAAATCCCACTCCATATTCTACTCTATATATCTCCTTCTCTTACTTCTCAAACTAAGAGTTTATACATAATTTAAGAGTTTCTAGCTTTATTAATTATTAAGTTATGCTAGAATTTGGGGTTACATTAATTTTAAAAATAATGATGATGTTTCGGTTGTCATGCAACTATATAATTTGTAGGTAAGGTGAATGAAAAAATGTTTGACTAGGTTCCTTTCATTTCCTACTTATTTCTTTATGCCCCACTTATATCAAATCATATACATAATCAACTATTATGAGTTTGTCTCTATTGTAGTAGACATTAAATGAGAGAATTCCTTTCAATATTATTAGTATTGTTCTATTTGATTAACCCATGGAATTCCTCGGACTCTCAATAAACTTCTTAGAAAACGAAAAAATTAATATCGCTTGAGCTATAATTTATATGATTATTAAGGTTTTAGTTGTGCATATATGTGCTGCTCGCTATTCTTTTTGAAGACGTCTTTTGGATTCTTTGCCATCTACTTGTAGGCTATATATATGTACAAATTAAATCCTAATTTTGTAATTAACATATTAATGATCTCATTCACAAATTGGAAAGATAAAAATGGCATGCCTTCTCTAAACATGTGGCCACTCTTTTTTCTCCTGTGTGGAGCATTAATTTGGTCTCGTGTTGTTAATTTGCATAAGGGTACTTGGCAAAGTTTTGGTTTTGACGTCTTGACTCTAATGTCAGATTAAATGCTAAGGTCATGCAGCAAATGATGGTATAAAGCCACTCATAATTCAAAAAAAAAACAAAAGCCACTCACTATTAAGAAATATTAATATCTCCCAAACAACTTCCCTATTGCCTGTTTCTGTCTCAGGTATCATGTCAAATTCAGTCATTTGACTAACATTTGATGGACCCATAAAAAACCAAATAAATAAATTAATGAGTCTAGCTTAAAAAAGGCCTAGTTAATTTGTGCTAGATATAGAAGTTAATATTGGGCAGTGAATATATATTATACACTCAAGTTTCCCTTCACATTATTAGAAATAAAAAGAAAAGGAAAGAAAGAAAGAAAGAAACTAGCCAATAATTTCTTTGTATGAATCATAGAAGGAGATAGATAATATATGAATATTATATAAAGACTTAAGTGGGCCAAAACTGTATGATTGATGCAATGGATTCAATGTTATTATGAATCCTCTAGGATGATCGGTATCAGATTCGTAATGAATCACCCATCTAAAACAGTGTATTTGAAGGAATTATGTTACATGCATGAATCACAACTGAAGTGTTTCATTTAATAAACTTACCTGGTTTATAATCTGCAAAAAGCTGCTAGATTCCACCATTAAAGCTTTCCTTGATATGCACTTGAATTAAACCTTTTGTGGTCTGCATTCTCAAGAAAATGAAGTGATAAACTGTATGTTATTTCAGTCTCTAAACAAAATATAGGAGAGAAAAAAAAATACTATAGCATGTTGCTGCAATGGATAAACACAAAATATACAATATCAATTCGACAAGACATTCTCTGGCGAAATGTTTCCAACAGAAAATTTATCGGTGATTTTTATTCCGATATAAATAATCTTACTGTTGTGAAATAGAAAAAAGAAAAAAGGCTTGGTATGTAACTAGCTAGCTAATTACTTGCATGGCAGTGCACGGTAAAGTTAACGTCGAGCTACAAGTAGTTCTCGGCAAAGGGGAAAAAAAGAATTAAGCTGATAGTATCATGTAATTTTAAGTACAATATCGTGTCAAGCACAATCCTATCCATGTTGAAAGCAAGTGTAGATATATAGAGAGAACAAAACTATGAAAACAAATACAAGACGATGACAGGAAACGAAAAAGATCTAATTAACGTTCATAGCAGGATAAGATATCAAGAGTTTAGAGTAGCAAAGAATATGCGAAAGAACATAGAGACTATTTGATGAGAAGAAATATGGTACCTAAAAGAGAGACGCAAGGAGAATGAGAGAGGGAGGGAGGGAGGGAGGGAGCTAGAGAAAGGGCGTTTGTGTCGTCCACTAAGCTTGGAGGGGAGATATTTTATAGGGAAGAAAAGCTAGACCATCAATGATTATGATCGGCACAGTACTGCAGGAAGAAGATAATATTTAAGGGTAATTAAGGAGTATTTGCTTGAGAGGAAATCACGCGAGCTAACAATTGTATTAGATTTTATTTTTTTTTTTAATTTGGGCAATGAAATTAGAGACAAGTAAGCGATCCAAAGCTTACAATAAAGCACATGTAATACTCATTCAATCCCCAATACACTCATATCTTGCTCAAAATTTATGCAAAGTGCCTCTAAACGTAAAATATGATTACTTAATGTATAGTTTTTTTCTTTTTTTAAAAAAAAATTAGATGTAGCTAGAAATAGACCGATCGCTAATGAAAGTATATATTTAGACGTAACTTAATCAAACCTAAATATTCTAACAACTCAAAAGGCTAGTAATGGGAGTGAAACTTGCTATACCATCCATCTAGATGCATCTTCTCCTTGACATGACCGATGAACATAGCAGGATCCGAATTCAAGCATTAAGTGAGGAAATTCATAGCTTATCATTGAATATTTAAGCGTAAATAAGAAGTGGCTGGTTATTTTTTTCCCCTCTTTTCGAAGAGCACTAGTGGTAGATAAAGATGATTGCCAAGTACAATTTCCATTTTTAGTGTCGACATCTTTAAGAAAGAGATAAGGGAGTGGTAGACTTGGAACAATAAGGACCAAAAGACATGTTGTGACTGAAACATTAGGAGCCAATAAGGGGAGACTTGGTTCAATATCCACCAATTAAACGTCTGGTATCATCGACTTTCTTTTTTGGTATCAACTTTGAATGAACTTAAGCCCT
>Ga0325404_1002252_pt1 | contig 20689 bp, 14 predicted proteins | sample PopdelMetagenome_18_FD_205664 | JGI IMG/M metagenome (GOLD analysis project Ga0325404, IMG submission 205664) | Populus deltoides microbial communities from Bellville, Georgia, United States - Xylem-Control-R1 | ecosystem: Host-associated > Plants > Phyllosphere > Stem > Wood/Secondary xylem... | reverse complement strand
TTGTCACCCGAATCTCCCCATTCTCATTCAGCCATCGCAAACTGTACGGCCTGGGATGTGGAAGGGTAGTTAAACCCAATTTCTCCACCAAGGTAGTTGACGCAACATTAGTGCAACTTCCATTATCGATGATCATCCCACACACCTTATCTCGAATTTGACATCGAGTATGGAAGATGTTCTCGCGTTGCTCATCACTAACGTCAATTTGTGCATTCAGAACCCGTTGCACAACCAACAAATCTCCCTTCACTGGTTCGAAATCCTCTTCTTGTTCAGCCACTTGTACCTCATCTTCATCTTCTGTTTCAACCTCATCTCCACTGATCAGCTCTCCATGATCCCCGTGCAAAATCATCACCCTTTTATTTGGACATTCCGAAGCAATGTGCCCATGTCCTAAGCACTTGAAGCACTTGATGTCCCGAGACCTCCTAGGATGTTGAGGTTCTGTCACCTTCTCCTTTCCCTTCAAAGAATCAGAACTGGTATTCCCCTTAGTAAACTCCACCTTCTCATCTCGTTTAGGTGTGCTCCATGTTCGTGTAGGTGTAGAAACAACCCTTGTTGTGCTTGACGTAGTTACACCAGTTCGCACACCTCCTCGTTTCTGCTGCCTCTCTACTCGAGTTGCAAGCTTTATAACTTCCTCAAGGAAGATATACGGCTGTAATTCAACAACATTAGCTATATCCTTCCTCAACCCTCCAAGAAATCTAGCTATTGTTTGCTCTTGGGGTTCCATCAATTCACATCGAATCAGCAGCAACTCAAACTCTTTCACATACTCTTCCACGCTCAAAGATCCTTGTCGTAAAGTCTAAAGTCTGATGTATAGCTCCTGTTTATAGTAATCAGGAACAAATCTCTTCTTCATCACTCTTTTCATTGTTGCCCACGTTGTAATCTCCTCTTCTCCATCCCTTCTCCTCTGAATCTTTAAGTTTTCCCACCATAAAAGAGCATAATCCATAAACTCAAGTGCTGCCACCTTGCACTTCCTTTCTTCAGAATATTCATACCATTCAAACACCTTTTCTACCTTCTGAATCCACTCCAAGTATTCCTCGGGTGAACTACTTCCTCTAAACGGTGGAATCTTAACTTTGAGACCATTAGAAGGATTATAATTCTGCCTTCTTGGTCTGCACCTATCGTCGGCCTCATCATCCCCATTTGGATCTTCGTCTGCTTCTATAATATCATTTCGTGGCACCCTAAGTGCTTGCCTCTGTTGGGGTTGCAAATTATTTCTTTGCATCATTTGCATAAGGGTATTCAACTATTCATGAATTCCAGTCATTTCATCCCGAATCTCAGCATGAGATCGTTGTAAGCCCATAACCTATGCCTGTTCCAAACTTAACCCTCTTGGCAAATCTTCTTTATCTCCAGCCATAATTAAGTTTATCAACCTTAATTCTAGCAAGCCTTTCTTTTATTTTTGGCTCCTCCTTAGATCGCAACTGATGCTCTGATACCAGATGATGTGCCGTGAATGATTCAAAAAATCAGCAACAGTGAATTTGACGAAAATGGATGAAGGATGGGTCTGGTTGGTTGTCTTTCTTTTGGTGTTTAGGCTGGATTATAGTGATTTCAAGGTAAATAAGATGGAGGATAGACTAGAATGATACTTTGATAAGTCGATCTGGACACCAGAAAGATCAATCTAGGATTTCGACGCCACACTCTTTGTGATTGAAGAATGATAAGTCAGGTAGGGTTCTTCACAAAATCAATTTGGAAGAACAACTCTTAATTCTGTGAATTAAGTTTTCAAATCTTGGCCAAAAGTCCTTTATTACATATTCTGATACTATATTTATAACTGGAACATCCCTCTAAAGCTAGGAAAAATTCAACATGGCAGAAGTCAAGCTCAAAAAATAGACTTTGACAAACTAACCTAATTGACTAGCACATGTTTTTTGACCTTTCTAACACAAACAGACCAAATTTAAAACAGCCATATCTTCTTACACAAAAGTCCAATGCAATCATGGTTTGACAATCTAGAAAGAACATGTTCTGAACTTGAAATCCACCTAGATTAGTCTTGTTTTCACATGCAATGGATGACTTCAAATTTGGGTTCAAATTCATTTGCTGTTCTGACTATAAACAGCATCAATTCCTTCACTTATTTGCAAATCAACCCAAATTCAAGTAGCCCAGCATCAAAAGAACCATTAAGAGCTTTTCCCATCTCTAAGTTCCAATTATAGGCAAATAAACATCCTTGAACCAATTTCAAACTAATTGCTAATTTTTAACTCTAACGCAGCTTCAATCATTCCAATTTGACTCGTCAAGGCCCTTTGTAGTTGTTTCGCTCTTGCTCTTGTCATTGGACCATCTGAATCCTCTTGCATATTAGTTTTAGCTTTACAAGATGGAATATAATTCCCATGATGCACATCATACTCCCCAACAAGATGTGACTTGCTTGCATTGGTACCACGTCACCCAAAACTTCATCAACATATTTCCCAATCGAAAATGAAACCACAACCTGTTTAGTCACTGTTACTTCACCACCACATTCAACCATATGGTTTAGCATGCTTAACAGTACACAAATTCAGTTTACTAACAAGGATGGTACTACAAACAATAACACAGCTTCAACTATCTATAATTAAACCACACACCTTGCTTTGTACATAACAACGCGTATGGAAGATCTCTCTTTATTTTTAATATACTGATATGATTAAAGACAGTAACAAGATGAAATATCACCCTTTTTGTTTTCTTAGATGACGCAGACACGAAGAACAAGAAGATGGATGCAAACACTGAAAAACTTAAAGGAACACTAAAAAAACGAAAATAACAGAAGGATATGACCTTGTTTTGGAGCCTAGCTCTGATACAAATTGATGTGAACCTTATGATCACGTGGTCACGCAACCCACAATCAAGATTGAGATGTGATCCCGGAAAGCTGAAATAGGTCTGATAGAAGTGTGACACAATGAAAACCTGCCCCAAGGCTCCAACACTATTGGATTGAGTAGAATGACGCCAAGAAGCTAGTTAATCTTTGATAAGTCAGATTCAGTTTGTGTAAGAACTGAAGAATATAAGAATCACTCTCACGCGTTAAAACTGAAAAATTCAGAAGTAATTATCATCAAAGCTACCGAAATTTTGGTTACATGTGTTTAAATAGTTCTTAAAAGTAACCCTAATGGCCCCTTATGTGGACTTAAATGAGGTCCACTCAAAACTGACCTAAAACCCTAAACTGAAAAGCCCATAACTTAATCCAAACAAGTCTTGGATCCTAACTGAAAACAAAGTATTAATTAAGCCTAAACAATCCTTGGGCTGTAGCTAACAAAATAAAACAAAGCCCATAATATTAAATCCATGTTCTGTCATGAGAAGAAGAGGTAGCCACCCATGTTGTTTTCAAGTTGTAGAAGCATTCTTTTGTTTCCTTTGCTGTCCTCATCTCATGGCCCAAATAAGGTTGTATTGGATCCCTCTTGCACATGAATAAGATGTACTAAGGTCTCCTCTTGATACTCTAATGAACCTTTCAATTCTTACTTGGTTGAAACATTCAAAACCAATGCATTCAGTGCCTCTTTCAATGCCTTTGTCTTGGGCCGAGTAATTGGACCATTTGGAACATTTAATGGGTCCTTGCTGGTGTTTCTGGGCTGGTCCACATCAATGTGATCACGAGGTTCACATCAAATATTAGAAGTTGAAGTTGTATCAGAACTATATCCTAAAGCTAAGCATGGATGAAAGTAGAAAAAAGCTTCATTGAGAAGGATCGGATTTGTTGTTATGGCTTACCAGCAAGATTGGTAACTGATAACGCTCAAAATTTTATTGAGAAGTTGATTGTTGAGCTCTGCAGCAAATGGAAGATTAAACACCTCAATTCTTCTCTTTACATACCAAAAATGAATAGAGAGGTTAAGGCAGCTGATAAGAATCTCAAGAAGATCATTTAGAAGATGGTGGTCACATATAAGGATTGGCATGAGATGGGGAGTTCATACTTCACGCATACCGTACCATAGTTAGAACTTCCACAAATGCAACCCTACATTCTTTGGTATATGAGATGGAGGCAGTTATTGATGTGAACCTCGTGATCACATGGTCGCACAACCCATACTCAAAGACACCAATTCCCGAAAAGCCAAGTAAATCAGGTTTGATAGGAGTGTGACACAAAGATAACTTGTACATAGGCACCAACACTATTGGAAACGGAAACCCCCACCCAACGAATATTGATTCGTGAACGACTTCATAAGGATGAAGCCACGAAGACAGTTGTTCTTCGATAAGTCATTTTTCAGTTCATTAGAGAACCATGGAAGGGAGATTATCTCACCAACACACACACACACACAAAGTGCGGCAAACAACAAGTTTTATTAATCTGAATTTTCTAACTTACATGTCTGGTTATGCCTTTATTTATACTAACTCTAGACTTAAATAAACCCTAATGGACCCCCCTTACAATTGACCCAAATAAGTAATAATAATCCAAAGACTAAGAAGAAAATAATAAAAATAATAAAAATCTGAAAATTACGATCCTAAATATGCTAGAATCAATTTTTTCACCATTAAGAAGTCCAAAATAGACTAGGAAATCTGATATGAATGTAGAATTTATTCTGAAGTCTTCTTTCCTTTTTTGTAGCTAGGATGAATAAGGAATCCTTGTAAGAAAAAAATTATGAACATTTATGAATCCTTGTCACACATGGAAACTATGTTGCTGCCCATTAAAGATCTTTGGAGAATTAGGAGATTCCCAAAATAAGCTGCCACATCCTTTTAGGAAAAGAATCCTAGCCAAATAGGAAGTCCATAAGTCAAAAGGAAGTACATAACAAAATTCGTACAACCTCTGTTGACCCGTGTTTCGATGCTTTCCCGAACTCCGATTGACCTGAAATTTTAAACCAAGGTAGGAAAACATGTCGGGAGACTCGTAAACTTTCAGCTTGATTCAACGGTTGGATTGAGAATTACTGGATAGGTGCACTTTTTACGTCAAAATCCGAATTTGACCTTACTTGGATCATATCATTCCCTCTCTCTTCAAGATAATTCATCGTCGAATCACCAACAAGTTGAATGGACAATTCCTTAGCCTCTTTTTAAAGCCTTTGGAGTTCTTTTCTTGCCAACAATCGTCGCCAACAACTTTGATGAAAGTTGCAGCCGTTCTATTTTGTATATCATTATTGCAGCGTATTTTGTCCTCTCTTTCTGAAGCTTGCTGGGCATTAACTGAAGTCGTTAACACATTAAGTTCTTGCTTCATCTCTCCTAGAATACAAGATAGACTCTTAGATTCTTTTTTAGAACATTAATCTCTTTATTTCTCTCGCTTTGATACCACCTCTCCTTTCTTTTGCCATAACACCTCATCAAAATACATGAAATCCCTTTGGTTTCTAGACTGCCAAAAACCTTCCCAATAGCCTATGGTCTCATCCTTAAAACCATCATCACCAATATCATCAACGTCCTCATAATCAGCCCACCTTGGCCTTTCAGCCCCATTGCCATTGTTAGATTTGTGTTGAGCCCCAACTTTTCTCACATCTTGGGTACATTTTCCAGCCACGTTACCATGTTTTCCCACCTTCTCAAGTATGTTACACACATTCCCCATCATCAAATTCATTCTTTCCATCATCTTTGTCATGGCATGCATTTGGAATTTAAGTTCTACATCGGGAGGGGGGGTTGTTGTTTTGCGCTGACATGACAAAGATGATGTCACACCTCTCATCTCACCTTCTTGCGGTTCTTGCAGAACTCAAACAAATACCAAATAGAACCAACTTGGCAGCGCAATCCAAATATGTATATATGACTCAAGAAGCAATAAAAAACAGAAAACAAGCAAAACAAAACTGCGATGATAGTCTTGCGAATAGCAAGCGAGTCTATTCAAAATATGAACGAAACTAAAGACTCGAATAAAAACAGAAACAAAGATATGGAAAATGATGAAAAAACACCCAAATATGTTGCATATGATGAAAATAAACTGCAAGAAATGAAAACAACAGAAAGCAAGTGAATTTTAAAAGTTGACGCAAAACAGACTCGTTTACAACGAGTTAAGTCTGAATATGGAACCTAAAGTAAATGATGTCCAATTGAGTTAAAATTTTAGATATAGTGCGATATCAACCCAAATAGATAGAATATAAAGTTTGAGTATTTTACGACAAGGTTTGATATACTGACACAAAAACGTTATGAATCAGACCTGATTAGACCCGAATTTGAAAACCCAAGCAAATGATATCCAATTGATCCCAAATTTGATATATGGTGCGATTAGGACCCCAGTAATTATAATATCAAATTTGAGCTAATTCCGAGTTTATTTAATCCAATTTTTTCTTGTTTAGTTTTTTGCTACAAAATCGAATAAACGTGTTTTTGAACAATTTTTTTTTTGGTTTTCTGTTTTCTCTTTTTTTTATGCTACTAAAATATTTTGAACAATAACAGAATGAAATAACAATTTTTTTTTATATGTCGCAAATTCAAGGAGAAGAAGAAATAAGGAATTTTTGCGAAATCAACAAGAAACGAAAATTTCAGAAGGATATAACCTGATTAATGGAGCCAAGCTCTGATACCAAATGATGCAAACCTTGTGATCACATGGTCATGCAACCCACACTCAAAGACACTAATTCCTGGAAAGCCAAGTAAATCAGGTTTGAGAGCAGTGTGACACAAAGATAACTTGTACTTAGGCACTAACACTATTGGAAACGGAAACCCCCATCCAACAAATATTGATTCGCGAACGAGAAGTATAAGGATGATGCCACAAAGACAGTTGTTCTTCAATAAGTCGTTTTTCAGTTCATTAGAGAACCATGGAAGGGAGATTATCTCACCAACACACACACACAAAGTGTGGCAAACAAGAAGTTTTATTAATCTGAATTGTCTAACTTACATGTCTGGTTATGCCTTTATTTATACTAACTCTAAACTTAAAAAAACCCTAATGGACCCCCCTTAGATGGACTTTAGGCCACTTACAATTGACCCATATAAGTAATAATAACCCAAAGACTAAGAAGAAAATAATAATAAAATAAAAATCCAAAAATTACCATCCTAAATATGCTAGAATCAGATTTGTCACCCATAAGAAGTCCCAAATAGACTCGGAGAAATCTGATTCGGATAATTTATGTTGCTGCCCCCTTTGATGTCCTTGATTAGCTTGGATTTCCTTGTTTAACTTCGACAAATAAGAAAACAAATTTCCTCATTTGTTGCTGATTTAATTACTTTCCTTCCTAAATTAGGAAAAACATTAAATAATCCTCCCCTATTTAGAAATAAAATATGGCCAACTTCCTTAATTAGAAAAATAAATTATTGACGTTTTATCCTTGTAGCATTAGTAAAAAAAAAAGCCTAACAAGGCTGGTATTGGGTCGGACACATCAACCCCTTGTTCCACACAAATTGGGCTCTTCTTGGACCTGAATTAGATGAATTAAAGGCTTCATACTCCTTAAATGTCCCCCTTCTAGGTCTATTTTGCTCCATATGTTCTGAACAAACCCATTCAATGCTTCTTTAAATTTCTTTACCCTAGCTCTTGTGATTGGCCCAATTAGCACCTCCAAGGGGTCGTTGGCATGATTACGCTTGGTGTTAGGCTAATCTGCATCACAAGCCTTGGATCCTAGCTGAAAAACAATGTATTAACTAAGCTCAAACATGAAAGAAAATAATAAAACTAACTAATCTGTCATTAGATACCATCAGCTCTTCTTTCCTTGTGTAGCTAGGATTAAAATTTTGATAAAATTATAAAAAATTTAACTGGACAAAATTCTGGGAATATGAGAACATGGGCTACTTTGTCTAAATTTTGATAAAATTATAAAAATTTTAACTCTCTAAAATCATAAAATTAATAAAAATTCAGATTAACAAAAACTATGCTTTTATAAAAAATTTCAGTCTTAAGACACAAAAATGACCAAAAACTAATATCCAAATTGGATTGACTTTTTTCATATATGATCAACTATTTTATTAAATGTCTAGTCGTTTCTTAAAACAGTCTCTTTGAAGATGTCGCCGTTCTAAACCACGACATTAAATCAAGTGTTGTTTATGCGAACCTCGTGATCACGTGGTCATGCAACCCACACGCAAAGACACCAATTCCCGAAAAGCCAAGTAAATCAGGTTTGATAGGAGTGTGACACAAAGATAACTTTTACCTAGGCACCAGCACTATTGGAAACGGAGAGCCCCACCCAACGAATATTGATTCGCGAACGAGAAGTATAAGGATGATGCCACGAAGACAGTTGTTCTTCGATAAGTCGTTTTCAGTTCTTTAGAGAACCATGGAAGGGAGATTAACTCACCAACACACACACAAAGTGCGGCAAACAAGAAGTTTTATTAATCTGAATTGTCTAGCTTACATGTCTGGTTATGCCTTTATTTATACTAACTCTAAACTTAAATAAACCCTAATGGACCCCCCTTAGGTGGACTTATATTAAGCCCACTTACAATTGACCCAAATAAGTAATAATAACCCAAAGACTAAGAAGAAAATGATAAAAATAATAAAAATGCGAAAATTACCATCCTAAATATGCTTGAATCAGATTTGTCACCATTAAAAAGTCACCAAATAGACTAGGAAATCTGATCTGAATGTAGAATTTATTGTGAAGTCTTCTTTCCTTTTTGTAGCTAGGTGAATAAGGAATTCTTGTAAGAAAAGGATTCTGAAATAATTATGAATCCTTGCCACACTTGGAAACTATGTTGCAGCCCATTAAAGATCTTTGTAGAATTAGGAGATTCCCAAAAAAAATTGCCACATCCTTTTAGGAAAAGAATCCTAGCCAAATAGGAAGTCCACAAGTCAAAAGGAAGTAAATAACAAAATTCGTACAGCTTATGTTGACCCATATTTCGATGCCTTTCCGAACTCTGATTAACCTGAAATGTTAAACCAAGGTAGGAGAACATATTAGGAGAATCCACGTAAAATTTCAGCTCGATCCAATGGTCGGATTGAGAATTATGACTATTGCCGTAAAACTGGATAGGTGCACTTTCTACGTCAAAATCCGAATTTGACCTTGTCTGGATCGTATCAGCTGTTGTTCAGAATTGTAACATTTGATCAAATGTTGCGGTTCAGAAATGAAAAATTTGATTAGATATCGGATTTCAGATCCATGACATCCTCAAACTGTATTATTTTGCCAAAACTTTTTCATCTTGTGCTATTTTGGTATTTAATTTATATTTTGGGTGCTAATTTCCTAATTTATACATTTTGTTTTTCATCAACTTCATGTAATAGATAATTTGAAATCAATCGCTCTCATAAGATAAATAACAAATAAAATCATAAAAAATCTCTTTCTTTGCTTAAACTTTTTTTTATGGTTTCTTGTCACATGGATCTCTTAATATGGAAGATTGATGAGAAAGTAATTAGGGCAGAACGAATTTAAATGGATGACTGTTGGTATTTATTGTGCTACCGAGCTTAAACACAACCTTTTATTAATCTAGGGAGTATGGATATTGTTGGTCTAGGTTGGGAATTAGTAGTTGGCTTTTAAGGTTTGGCTTTATTTGTAACAGTTCTTTGAATCTCAAACACACACACACACACACACATATATATAAAGTGAAAATGATGAATTTAAAATTTTTTAAAAGTGTTGAAGATCTTGTTAGACAGATTTAAAGTTATTTAGAGTTTATTTAAAGAATATCTTAAGATAAGATATTCTTTTCAGTTTTGAATAATTGCTTCAAGGTTAGGTTATCATAAACCACAAGTTGTTCAGGTATCCGACCTCGAATGATAACTCATACGAATCACCAATGACCTACACACTTTTAGGAGAGAGGGACTACTATACCTTGAGTGCTAGATCTTTTTTCTTTTGTATTTAATGTGTTTCTATATTGTATTGTGTTGTTCATAAAATAAGAGGTCTAACATTTTATTTATAGAAAAACCTGAAAAACTTTGTAAATGGTAAAATATTAATTTACTTCTTAAATAATATCACATATATTATTTCATAATAATTTTAAAAATTTATTCAATCAAGTCCCTAATTGATTTTTTTCAAGGTGTATAATTGTAATCCCTTGTACTAATTACATTCTAGTCTTTAATTTATAAAATTTATTTACAATCAAGTTGCACTTAATTAATAATTCCATTTTAATTTATGACCAATGATTCTTATATGTGTAAACAATTTCTTTAATAAGTTGGTCTTAATATAAATCACAATCCTAAATAAAATAAATTAAATAAATTAAACATCTTAATTAATTATCAATTCAATAATTGATTGATTTATATTTGAAGATCAAGTACAATATTTAGCAACCTGTCATGATCGAAATATTAGAAAAATCATAAGTGGTTTGACTTAACCTTTCAGTGATCAATCTCTTCATTAACAATATTTACATTTAGACATTATAGCATGAACTATGTCTACTATGTCAAATCATGTTTGTTATTAACACCATAGTCATTAATTATTTGAATAAGATTTGAAACTCTTTTCAAATATCATTCCACCTTAGTCAAGAATTTTACAATCAATATTATTTGAGAATAAATAAAATATTTTCTGTAATTCACACAAGGTGATGAATCCTTTCTTGATTACATAAATGTTATACTCAATATTTGCTCCTTTGTTACCCTCTATTAAGACGTGTAGCCAGGATTAAAGCATAACACTTTCTATATAAGATAACTTAGTGATCCCAAGTCTAAGAATCACTTACACAACTGTCACGTGAGTCTTTTGATATACACATATGATCTGATATGAACCAGCCCAGAAACACTAGAAAGGACCCATTACATGTTCCAAATGATGCAATGACTCGATCCAAGACAAAGACATTAAAATAGGCATTGAATGCTTTGGTTTTGAATGTTTCAACCAAGTCAGAATTGAAAGGTCCATTAGAGTATCAAGAGGAGACCCTAGTACATCTTATCCATGTGCAAGAGAGGTCCAATACAACCTTATTTGGGCCATGAGGCGAGCAAAGGAAACAAAAGAATTCTACTACAACTTGGAAACAACATGAGTGGCTACCTTTTCCTTTTGTTTCTAGGATTAAGGGGCTGCATGGAAGGCTATAAATAAGCCTTGAATCAGTTCTATAATATTTTACTTTCTTCTCTTCTTCTCATGATAGAACATGGATTTAATATTAGGGGCTTTATTTTATTTTGTTAGCTACAACCCAAGGCTTGTTTGGACTTAATTAATACTTTGTTTTCAGTTAAGATCCAAGGGTTGTTTGGATCAAGTTATGGGCTTTTTAGTTTAGGGTTTTGAGTGGACCTCATATAAGTACACTTAAGGGGTACATTAGGGTTAATTTTTCAAGAATTATTTAAACTCATGTAAGCCAAAATTTCGGCAGCTTTGATGATAATTACTTCTGAATTTTTTAGTTTTAACGTGTGAGAGTGATTCTTGCATTCTTCAGTTCTTGAACGAACTGAATCTGACTTATCAATGATTAATTGGCTTCGTGGCGTCATTCTACTCACTCCAATAGTGTTGGTGCCTTGGGGCAGGTTTCCATTGTGTCACACTCCTATCAGACCTATTTCGGTTTTCCGGGATCAGATCTCAATCTTGATTGTGGATTGCGTGACCATGTGATCACGAGGTTTGCATCATGATCTCTCCATCTAGAATTCTCATACTTGCTAGTTCAGTGTATATGTCATTTGACAAACACCTACATATTAGTTTCAGGCATCCCTCATACCTCAATTTATAAGAGCAGCTACTTCCTTTCATAAAAGAAAGAACATAATACGTATTGGTCTTAATAGCTCTAATCAATGTCCAGTCTTAATAGAACATTGACAAAAAATATTTTAGAACAATGCTTTGATGCAATAAAAATCTTATAATTATAACAACTTTATAATTTTATTTGCAAAGCATTTTTATCCCTTAAACTTTATTTATACTCTAGATTCATTAATCAAATATAAATAAATAGTAAAGATAAAGAAAGTCTTTATTAATAATAAATACATTTTACATGAATAAAATTAGTGTTACGTATAACCAACTGATTGGCTATAGGATGGCATATTCATTAACAATCTCTTAATTGCACTAAAGTCAATCTCTTAATCATATCCCTCCATATGGTGATCATGTTTAGACTGAAGACAATGTCTTAGTGACAGGGTTTATAAGATTTTCTTCAATGTTTACTCGTACTATCTTTATATCTTTCATTTCTATGATTTTTCTAATCAAATGGAATTGCCTAAGTACATGTTTAGATCACCTTGGTTTATTTTCTTGTGCAAGGTCAAATTCGGATTTTGACGTAAAATGTGCAACTATCCAGTTCTACAGCAACAATCATAAATGTCAATTTGACCGTTGGATAGAGCTGACATTTTACGTGTGGGTTGCTGACCATGCGATCATGAAGTTTGCATCAATTTGAAATTGATCAAGACTTTAATGACTGAAACCATACCCACCTCAGCTTGACAAAAGATCACTAAATCTTTCGTGAAGCACAAATGAGCGAGATGTATCCATTCACAACGCCAATGAAGCTGTTTAAGTTATTGTTATGAACCAGATTGCCCATCAGACCCAAAAAAAAATCCATGACAAGAACAAACAAGGAGACATGGGATCTCCTTGCCTTAACCCCCTAGTACCAGCAAAGAAACCATGAAACTCTCTGTTGATGGATACTGAAATCTAGTAGTGGAAATACATTCACGAATCTAGTTAACCATACTTGAAGGAAAACTAATCATCAGCCAATAAAAAGTCCTACCTTACTAAATCATAAGCCTTCATTAGATAAGCTTTCAAACAGCACCTAGGAGGCCCCCCTTACAATGGTAATTGTGAAGCAGCTCTTGGGATAAAAGGATGTTGTCACTGATATTTTGATTCTCAATGAAAGCCGACTAAAAAGGACCAATCAGATCCGAAAGCTCTCCCTTGATTATGTTGGCAATAATCTAGGCAATGCATTTGTATATGGTGTTAAAATTAGAAATAGGCCTAAAGTCCTTAACATGTGATGGGTTAGAAACTTTAGGGATTCAGGCTATACTGATTGCATTTACTTCTTTGAGAAGCTGACCTAAAATGAAGAATGAACAGACATCGTTAATGGTGTCCAGACCAACGATGCTCTAAGCTCTCTTGAAGAAACCCACGCTGAAACCATTAGGACCAGGAGCTTTATTGTCCTTAAGAGAAAATAGGACCGTTTGAATTTCATCATTAGTAATCGAAGTATCCAGACCTGTCATTTGAAGCGTGGATAATTAGTGAGGCAAAGCCCTCCTAAGAATGGAGAGATCAATACAACCGTCTGATCCGAGATTTTTGCCTTAGGAAACTCTCTGCTGCTTGAGCAAGTCCCCAATATTCTTGAAGCAACATAGGTTCAGATCTATGAGTATCTAGGTCTAAGGGGTTCTCCTGCAGCTTGCATTGAGCATCTTTTATAGCCCTTTTAGCCATCAACACCCTTTCCGAAATCTTATAAAAAAACTTCTTGTTGCAAGCTTTCAACGCATTTTTACTATGCTTCAACTTTTTACTCAAAACAAACATCGGAGTGCCCGTGACTTCAACCTCCTAAACCGTTGCCATTACCTAAAGTAATTGAGGATGGTCAGCCTAAAAATCAAAACATTTGAATGGAGCCTTCCTTTTTGGCGTTCTTACAACTTTAACTAACATATAAGAGTGATCCAAAACACCAAACGATAGGAAATGAGTTTCTGAACCCACAAACTCACATTCCCACTTCACATTAACAAGTACTAGGTGCGGCTTTTTCAGTATAGGATTGTTACAATGCTGATTAGTCCATGTGAATCTAAAACCCGTGGATCTAAGGTCATTCAAATCTGATTGAGTAAGGCAGTCATTCAGATCATTCTGCCACACCTTGTTTTGCCTAAAAATAAAACCCATTTAGAAGGCTTGTTATCTCCGTAAACAATGGAAGCATTAAAGATCAAATTGGTACCTACTATAGAAACACCAATATGAACAATTTGATCCAAACTACCCAAAATATCAACCTTCACCTCATTTGAATCCTAACAAATCCAATTTCAACCACCACAAGCAAATTCATAATTATGCAAGCAAGACCGGTTATTAAAAAGGAAATTTAGAAACATTATCTTTATTTGATTCTTTAACTTAAGTTTCAACCAATCCAAAAAAGGTCACCTTATGATATTGGATAAGGCGATGCAATTCTGAATGCTTTAAAAGATCATTCAACCTTATATTTTAACACCAATATTCATGAGAAAAAATAGAAGTTGGAAACAAACAACACACAATCACCTCAACTTACCCCTTCATGAGGGGCTAAACTTCTTTTTCCTTCGCTTTGAACCTGGGAAACTCTTCTTCATTTTCTCCAGAGAGTCTTTGGCCTTAACTACTAAGTGATTAACCCATTGATAATCAAGCTCGATGCTCACCACCTCTGAAATTTCCTGATCACTACACTTTTCATTAGAATCAGTTGTTGTAGGTGCAACACCTTGCTCCTCCTTGACTATATTTACGTCATGTATGGTCAAGGGAGTCTGAAAAAGGAATCTCGTGAATGGTTTCACAAATGGCCATGTCAAAGGAATTATTATTCAATTCATCACCTAAAGTCTCGGGCCCCTTCACTCGATCACCACTTGGAAAATTCATATCAGAGGTCAACAATGAGATCGCAATACAATGCCCATAGTAATTAAACTTGAACTGGCATGGCGGGTCGACCCGAGACGGTGGCTGGACCGGTCCGTGGGCTGGACCGGTCCGGGTTTGTTAAAAGACTGGCCGATGCAATGACCCGGCCAAACCCGATCAACCCGACGAGTCAACCCATGACCCGGCGAACATGAGCAAGACCCAATGTTTTTTTTTTCAAATGCAGTTTTTCTCCTATACCCCTCTTTTTTCATATTTTCTTAGTTGGTTATTAACACCTTTTAAAGTTCACTATATAAATATTAGAAAAATATTTTTTTTCAATGTAGGATTTAAAACCCTTTACTATATATACTTCATGTTCCTAAGAAAAAAAATTATTTTTTCAATATAGAATTTGAAACCCTTTGGTATATATAATCTATGTTCACAAGAAAAAAGTTATATTTTTTCAATGTAGGATTTAAAACCCATTAATATATATATATATATATATATATATATATATATACACACTCTACGTTCTCAAAAAAAAAGTTGTGTTTTTTCAATGTGGGATTTGAAACTCTTTAGTATATATACTCTATGTTCCCAAGAAAAAAAATTATTTTTTCAATGTGGGATAAAAAACGTTTTGGTTTAAATACTTCAACTTAAAATGATAACATAATATCTTTTCAATGTGGGATTTGAAGCCCTTTAATATATATGAGTATTTTCAAAAGAAAAAAATTATTTCTTTAATGTGGGATTTGAAGCCCCTTAGTATATATACTCTATATTCACAAGAAAAAAGTTATGTTTTTTCAATGTTAGATAAAAAACTTCTTAAAATATTATTTTAAACTTATTTATTTACAACATGTATAGCCTATATTTACATGAATTTTTTCATATGAAATATTAAAATTTTAAATATATTTTTTTAAATTTTCCGAGTTAATCCTAGTTGACCCATAAAACCCGAGACCCGGCCCATTGACCGGGTCAACACTCGAGCCAGGTTTGATAACTATGACAATACCCTCACCATTCTCTTTAAAGTCTTTTTCGTTTTACAACTTCTTGCCATTTAAACTGATTTTGCTTGCCAAGTGTTAAACTAGTACCCACAACACCATGTGTCCCTTTAATCTCAACCATTTTCATTTTACAACTTCTTGCCATTTAAACTGATTTTGCTTGCCATGTGTTAAACTAGTACCCACAACACCATGCATCCCCTTAATCTCTTTTGCCTTGGGACAGGTTGCTAGAGTATGGCCAGAAACATTGCAACCAATACACTTTGGATGGAAGCTGAGGTACTCAATCGAAATAGAAATTAACATACCATTTCGGCATAGAATATCAAATTCCCTAACAGCATCCTTGAAGCATCTATCTCAACACGTACTCTTGCGTAATTTAGCCTTTTGCGCATTAGGGTTGTGAGGTTAGCGTGAAGAGGGATCCCACTAGCAACGTAACTCGGCCCCTTAGTGGTCCAGTATTCTAGGGGGAGATTTTGAAGTTTAACCCAAACCAGAACTTTAGCTAAATCATCTTTAGAAAATTACATGTTAGGCTGCCAACGTTTAAGCACTAAGTGTCTATTTGCCATATGTAGAGCTCTCTCTAAAACAGCAACAACATAATCAACGAACGCAAAAAAAAAAAGAGAAAAAAACCATTGTCCGAGGATAGAACTATGGTCGGACAAAGAATTACGATATTAATGGGTGAAATGAAAAAAAAATATAAAGAAATGACTAATTGAAAGAAAGACCTATATTGGCTGTTAATGATGCAAATCTCTTGAACACGCGGTCAAGCAACCCACACGCCAAGACATCAATTCCCGGAAAACCAAGTAAATCAGATTTGATAGAAATGTGACATAAAGATAACTTGTACCTAGAGACCAGCACTATTGGAAACAGAAACCTCCACCCAACAAATATTGATTCGCAAATGAGAAGTCTAAGGATGGATGATGCCACGAAGTTAGTTGTTTTTGGATAAGTTGTTTTTCAGTTATTTAGAGAACCAAGGAAGGGAGATTATCGCACCAACACACAACAAGTGCGGCAAATAAAAAGTTTTATTAATCTGAATTGTCTAACTTTCATGTCTAGTTATGCCTTTATTTATGCTGACTCTAGACTGAAACAAACCGTAATGGAACCCTATGTGGACTTATATTATGCCCACTAACAATTAAACCCAAATAATATAAATAAACCCTAAACTAAGAAGGAAATAATAATAACAATAATAAATCTAAATTTAATATCCTACATATAATAGGATTAGATTTCGAAGTCCTATATAAGCTAGGAGAATCAAATATGAAGTTGCTTCCTCTTTAGTTTTATTGTCTACAAAGTATTCGTAGCTGACTTGGAAACTAATTTAACAATAGATTCCTACTATAACAAGGATAGAATAGCTGTTTCCATACTTCATAAGGATTCCACATTAATATGGAGTCCATACCACACATGGAAACTATGTTGTTGCCCATTAAATATCCTTGCAAGACTAGGAAATTTCAAAAACCAGCTGCCACATCCTTAATATTAGATATTGTTTATAATTAATATTAGATATTGTTTTCATGTACGCTCATCAAGTATGAGCAACTTATCATTATCAGCTTTCATGAGAAGTTGATATCTCATTGGTGCATAACATGTCCTGCCAAATCAATAGAATTCTTGAGTTTCAGGATGAATATCTAATGTTATAGCCTCAACCATATGGATATCAGTTTGTGGTTCTTGAACTTTTTTAAATCTTATTTTCCTCTCACTACTCCCCTGAACCCCTTTCAAGAACAAATTGTTTCTCAAGAAATGTAGCATATTTTAAGACAAACAACTTTTGCTCAACAGAATGATATAAATAATATCTAATTGTTTCTTATCGATATTTCGTATACTTATATTTATCCAACTTAGCTCCTAACTTTTCAAACACAACACACATCACATAAACATTACATCTTTAGATCTTTAAGTATGATAGGTCTGGTCACTTGGTGATTCTTATTTTATTGATATGATGTAATCTACAAAGCCAAAATTATAATGAATATTGATTACCTAATCTATTTCTCTTACTTTTTATATTGAACATGGGCATTTCTAAACCAAGCGTATATAAATTATTCATATAAATACTAGATCTATAATAAACATCTTTATTATAAAAGGAATAGTATTTATCTTCAATGATAATTTAAATCTATCCAAAGATACAAGTCCATTTTACCTCTATTGAATCATAAACACACCTAAATTAAAAGCTTTAATAAGCTTCTTAGCTTTCACAGTTGTAAGATAGTCTTTGCATAATCCTTCTTTAGTGGCTTTCCTTGTAACAATGATGACAAGTACACTTGTCTTTCTTGATGCTCCAAGTTGGCTTGTATGCATTTTGATACAAAGACTACAAGATCATGTCAACGTTTAACTCATAGTCCATGACAAAGACCAAGTAGCCTAATTTCTCAAAATAACCATTCATTTAAAAAAAAAAGGTGTACATAGAGGAATCCTTTGTCATCTTGCAGCAAAATAATTTTCTAAAGGTCTCATACCTCTCAATCCTACAAGTCACATCTAACAACTCTTCAAGATGTATAATTATAGTATGGACATCATATTCCTATATTGTATTTGAGGTTTAAGCGATTTATCGGTTAACATTACACATGTAATGACACGATCAAAAGATTGATGTCTTATCCCAAATGCATGAGTGTCGAAGTAATAAATAACCTGGCAAGACCGGGGTCGAACCATAGGGAGTCGAACTATATAAAATTATAAACAACAAATAAAAAGGAGTTGAAGAGAAATTTTGAGATGTGATATTGATGTAAGGATTAAATAAGGATAAAACAATTGTCAAGGTTAGAGGATCCACTAATGGTATTTTAAACAAGTATAGTATAAACTCTTTTTTATTACTGGACTGGAAACCACACACAAAGGAGGTTTCAATCGGATTATAAATTGTTAACATGATTACATTAATTATCTTATTTGAGTAATGCCAATACTTGTAAATATTATCAGGTATTCATGGTGATAACTTATGTTAACAACAAATCAAGTTTCTTTCATAGCACAGGTGTCGGTTATACCATACAGTTGGGCTATGAAAGTGTCAATTATTTATTGTACCAAGGGTTGTTCAACACAAATTTAGATTAACCATTTAACAAGCAAGGTATTAAGAGTGAGTAAGATAATAAATACAAAACATGTTAGTATCAAACATTAAAGTCCAAGTTGAATTTACACTATACTTATTCTTACACCATTAGTGTAGCCTTTTCACCTTGACATAATAAACTTAACTAAACATAATGAAAGAGAGAAATATAAATAAACAAGATAAGAACATAATTATATAAGTATAGTAAAGGAAATGAAAAGCATGAACAAGATATTAAGAAAAATATAGCATAGAATAAAACTTGAACATTATTACAAAATACAAAGAAAGAAAGCAAGAGTATGATCTTGATCTGAAAACCAAGATGCCTAAATGCATGGCAAATGCCTCCTTTTATAGGCCAAAATTCAAAACTATTGATTTGATGACTAATTGTTGAGTGGGTGATCACCTTTTGACTTGGTAGCAATCCTTATCTTCTTGTCTGCAGAAAACATTATTGCTAACATCAGAATTTGAATAGATAGTCCGCATGAAAATTCTGGGAAATTGTCTCAGCTTTCCAACAAAACAAAAATCAACGCATTTGGAATTCTAGAACTCGAGATATGGGCCGAACACTGAACAGTGTCTGGGCTGCAGGATAGATTTTGACTTCTCCGTTGTTGTTACCATTTGAACTCGAAAATGGCACTTTTAAATCTTGGACTCTCATGAAAGTTTTAGGTCTATGTCTTAACTTTCCATACATATAAACCAGACCTAAATCCAACTTCTACAGCTCCATTTATAATCCAATAACCGAATGATGTTTCAGTTTGGACTGAACCAGCATCTCTTTTCTAAGCTCAGCCCTCTCTTTATCTTCTTAATTTTAGTAGTTAAACTCATAAATCAATCATTTGATTTATGTGATATGCCTGCATTTAAAATGAACATTTACCATAAATTAAAGGTATCTTATATTATTAGACATGTTATTATAAAACATGCTCTAGTTAAGGAATTATTGATACTTCAAGTGCAAAATAATGATATAAAACCTTGATAAAATTTCATTTTTAAGTACTAATCATGTAGCCTACATATCATCATCAATATGATGTTTATATTTAGTCTAACTTTATAATCAACGTCCTCATCAAAGACATGAGTAATATGATTTTCAAGAACATATAATCTTTTTTTCTTGTTTGAAAACAATTCTCACATTTAAAACTAGTCCAACAAGTTTGGTCTTATTATTTTGTTAGCATCAAGCAAGCTACGCATGGATATATTGTCCATCATGGTGATCTATCAACCTATTCATATAAAGATAACAAGTTATTAGTTTCATGCATATATATATATATATATATATATAAAATCAAAACTAAATAAAGTCTTTAATCTTAATTTGGTTTCCAACTATTTTCCTGCAACTCAATAGCCCTCACCATTAATTTAGAAAATTTTGCTTAGATCTCTTAGGGTTAGGATCCCATTTAATTTATATGATCTTAAGTAACTCAACAAATTAAAGTAAATTAAATTAGGTAGATAAACATAGTGCATCAATCATATCTTTATATGACTCCTAAATTAGTGATGTGCATCATGGGAATTATAATCCATCTTGTAAAGCTAAAACTAATATGCAAGAGGATTCAGATGGTCCAATGACAAGAGCGAGAGCAAAACAACTACAAAGGGCCTTGACGAGTCAAATT
>Ga0325404_1002248_pt1 | contig 20706 bp, 9 predicted proteins | sample PopdelMetagenome_18_FD_205664 | JGI IMG/M metagenome (GOLD analysis project Ga0325404, IMG submission 205664) | Populus deltoides microbial communities from Bellville, Georgia, United States - Xylem-Control-R1 | ecosystem: Host-associated > Plants > Phyllosphere > Stem > Wood/Secondary xylem... | reverse complement strand
GAGAGAGAGAGAGAGAGAGAGATCATGGGAAAAGGGAGAGCACCATGTTGTGATAAGAGTCAAGTGAAGAGAGGACCATGGAGTCCTGCTGAGGACTTGAGGCTTATAGCTTTTATTCAGAAACATGGGCATGAAAACTGGAGGGCTCTTCCTAAACAAGCTGGTCAGAATCTCCTCTCTCCCTCTCCCTCTCCCTCTCGCTCTCTCTTCTTGATCATGGAAAATATTCATCATGCATTCTTAAATATCGTTCTCATTGTTTATCTTACATGATCATTCCCTTTTGCTGAACAAACAAATTGATTTCTCATGCATTCAACAACATTCCCTTTTCATTATTCATTAGCAAGGGGAGAGGGAAGGACTCTCCAAGAACAAGTATTTGGCTGTTCCTTGCCTTAAAGAGTTGAAAGAGAAACATTTCCTAGCTTGCACTGATTATTTTTATAAACGGGATCAGAGTTTCTTTACACTGATTGCTTCTCTAAATCCAGAATTCAAATATTTTTCTCCACAAACACTTGTTAGCCCTCGGTTTTTTTTTTAAGTGAAATCAATTATTTTACCTTTTTTTTCATCAGTGATTTTCTTTATTTCTTTCTTTTTTATATATACATAAATAAAAAGAGCTTGGAGTTTTTTTTTTTTAGTTTTTTTAGAGAAGGGAGAGGTGGATACCAGTGGAGTTATAGGATTATTGACTTCAATCCAACAGTTAAAGCAATAGTTTTGTCTTGTCTTAACTCCTTTCTTTTATTATTATTATTATTACTACTATTCTCTTCGATATTTTCCTCTTCTTTTTAGGTAGATGCATGTATGTCCACTTGAGCCTGGCATGAAATGAGTGGCATTTGCCGTTTTATTGTTTGTTGACTGATGGCTATATTAATGTAGTAATCAAGCAATAATAGGAAGGCAACTTTGAAACGCTTATTCAAATCAAATGATCAAGGGGAATCATTTAGTATGCATATATATACATAACATCATTTTCATTGCCAGCCTACAATATATATAGAGATTATTATTTTATAATATGAATCCTTCTACCATTTAATCTGTCATTAATTGCCAACTCCAATGGATTGGGGTTATATGGAAGAAGATCACCAACATTACAACCTCGATACCAATATCTTTAATATCATTCTAGATTCAGAAAATCACCTCTAGATTGCACCTATATACATGTTTTGAGAAATTTCTAAGAAGAACTTGAAGAAAATGTTTATGAAAAGCCTGCCATCGAACCATGTTTTCCAAAGCACTTTTGTGTAGATATTTTAGTAAAACATGGAAGATTTGGCACTGATATATATTTCGATTGGAGGGGAATAAATCCATAATGAAATTATGTATAGAAACAAATATTTATCAGTTATAATTCTCCGCTACTTTTACCTCTATATATCTATGTCTAAAACCAGACTCATTTGTTTGTAGTGAGATTTATTTGTTTTTGTAGCAATGGTGGTGTCTGCGTTAGCAAAATCTTTATATTTCATATCTTGCCTAGTTGGGATATTCCCAATTTAGATTCAAGGCCAGGCAGCAATTGATGGTCACATCAATATACTATAGGTTGCTGAGATTTCCCATTTTGTTGACGAAGATGCAAGATAATCTTGTTTAAAAAATATTATAATAAGATAATCTTGTTAATTAATCCAATTCAGCCTAAAGGAAATCGGAAACAAATGCTCACCTCGTTGAAAGAGTTACAAAAGTTGAATAAGTAGCTAAAGGTACGTAGAGCCTAAATGCCCGATCTAACACGCAGCTTGGACTTTGTTTCCTTTTACCATGTAAACACGTAGAAAAAGTAGAGGACTAGAAGGGAGGGAAGATTTCAACCTCAAGGTGGTTAAACAAGGGAGAAATCGATGATGTCGTTGTGAAGCCAAGAATTATAGCATTGAATAATTTTGTACTTCATATTTTTTTTTTAAGTAAAAAAAATCTTGCATGCCGTTTTGTAGGGTTGCTGCGGTGCGGAAAAAGTTGTCGATTGAGATGGATTAATTACCTGAGACCTGACGTTAAGCGTGGTAACTTCAGCGAAGTGGAAGAAGACACCATAATTAAGCTGCATCAAACTTTGGGAAACAAGTAAACTACTTCTCCACATAACACTAAATAAATCTTGACGGGCGTTTTACGTTTAATATCTTAATTAGTATTGTATTTGTAATAACAAATTATAATCTTGCAGGTGGTCACAGATTGCATCTCATTTGCCTGGAAGAACAGACAATGAGATTAAGAATGTGTGGAATACTCACTTAAAGAAAAAACTGGCATGCAAAGATGATGGTGAACATTCTGAAGGAGATGATCAGTCAAAGGGATCCTCCTCAACTTCCTCGTCCTCCTCTTCATCTAGTACGATCATGTCAAGTGGAAAAAGAGCTTTGGAAATGGAACTTGATGAACAAAAAAATCAAGGGTTCTCAACGAAGAAGCCTCGCATCCTAGAGAACGAAGAGGACTCGTCACCAAGGGGAGTGTCTAATAATCAGTTTAAACCAGCCATGAAACCAAACGAATTATCAAGTTCCTCTTTTTCTAGTAACAATTCCAGCATCACCAACTATAGTCAAGCTGATGTTTCCGAGCCAGATGGTGAAAAAACGGGTTCGTTTTTTAACTTTAGAGGATGTTATAATGTTCGCAATTCACTAGAGGAGGTAAACAAACCAGAAGAAATCGTGGCCGAAATCCCATTCGAGTCAGATTACGATTTTTGGAACATGTTGGACAGCTTAAGTTCCTTCCAGTCCAGTGGAATTCAGCTGCAAAATGTTGAAGCTGGCCAGAGCTCAAGATTTGGAGATGCATATAATATGGGAGAAGTTGAAAATAAGAAGTGGCTCCGTTACTTGGAGAATGAGCTTGGTCTCGATGCAACCAAAGATGAAAACCAGAATTTATCGAAGAATGCTGCGGAGAGTACAGTAGTCCCTGAGAATTTTCAGCATGACATCCCACTCAAGCCAGCGGAAGTCCATCCAGGGACAGTTGAAATTTTTCATTTGTGGCCTTCTTTATGAAAACAAAGGGAAAAAAAATGTCATGTGAACCTATAAGTAGGTTAATTTAGGTCTTTGAAAACAGCAGCAGTAGTTTGTAGAAATTATAAGTATGTGAAACTAGTGACTTCTCTTTCAATACACAAGTTTTTGGTATTACTGACATATAGTCATCGAAGGCTTGTTTGGTATAACGGTAGTTTACTAGCTTAAAACTGTAGCTTTGGCATCGCCAAAATTGTTGCTACTTGTGACTTTTATAATTATGACTGTAAAAGGTGTACTGGGTATCGTTAAAAATGCTTCTTCTTCTTCTTCTTTTCCTTTTTTCCAGCGAGCATCGTACTATTTTTATGATATGATAAAAAAAAATGCTTTTATTCTCTCCTGGGAAAGGCCCAGAGAAATCTTAAAAACCAGTTTACCAAACAGGGCCTTAAATTAGGTGATATTTGATAGAATGATAGAGACATTCTTCAGAGTTTATGGAAGTGCCATTTATATTAATTGAATTATTTGTTTGAACATCCATCTCAGTGGGTAGGTAAAATCTCTTACTCACCCGCTATTAAGCATTCGTGAGACATTAGATGGCTGTGTGTCCCCACGCCTTGAAAAATGGTGGGGAGGATAAGACATGGATCCACCAACAGCAAGTCCCATGTTTGACCTCGAAGTAGATTTTGTTGACAAAAACAGAATGAAATTGGAAATGACACTAGTCGCAAAGCAAGCAGCCTGATCAACAAGAAAATATCAACACAAGAAAATCTGTGCTTTGAGTCTGCTGTGGAATATGAAGGAGCGCACATTAGGAGCGCACAGTAACTAGCTCGTGTGCCGCCTGGACAGACATGAATGCTCTGGAGGAAATCTCAAATTAGTTACTGAAATATAGAAATAAATTGCAATAAATATTGATAGTTTTGATTCAATATTACCAAAGTTGATGAGAGACTAAGATATATCGATTGTCACGGTCAGTACTAGCGTAACACGGCGGGATGCGTCGACATCAACATCACAAGAAAATATAAACCTCTTGGAATCAGCACGTTAACCTCCAAATGAATGAGATAAGTCTCCTTGTTAACAAAAATTTCACTGTAGGAAGGAAAAGGTCAGATAAAAGGACAGAGAACTAACAGAGACTGGTCACTGCTAAAAGATTATCTCATTACATTTCTGTGGCGTCATCGTTGGAGGAGGAGGCATAATGACATTTCTTAGATCACTGCTAGCCTCATGTCCGTGCTCCTTCCTTAGTCCGACTTGGTTTTTTTTATCAACACAAAAAGAATTAGGAAAAGTAGCAAGATTTTCATGAGAAATCAAATTTCCCATCATCAATTGTCTATATAATTAAGTGATCGCTATCAAATGTTTCTTTGTGGGTTGGTAATCTTTTCTACATGTTAAGACAAGATTTTCTTGTGTTCCCACAGCTTGGAAGAATATGCAGAGCTTTGAACTCTTCATCGACTTTTCTAGCAAAACAACAAGTCAAAACAAGTAGATCAGCCCACATATATTGGTGCACCAAACCACCAACCTAGAGAGAGGCTGTGGCCTCATTTGAGCTTGTCGATTTGTGCGGGGAGGGAGAGAGCTGCAGAGTTTCAGGTTACTTAAAAGCAAAAGAGGAGCAGCAAATGACAGAATAGCATCACCGCTGAATCGGCCACGGATGGGAAATCAAGTTTGAACCAACTCTCGTTTTCTAAGCAGGAATCTGCCTGCCTGCCTGCCTTGTTTGAGAATCCAACGCAACGCAACGCAATGCAACGCAAGCCTTGGAATTTCTGCAAAGGAATATACTATCATATCGGATGGAAGGAGAAAGTTTGTGGGTCTAAATCAATCACTTTCAAACAAATATGTCTTGGGGTTGGTTCCCTCTTACATTGTAGCAACATTCAAATCATTTGGCGGTCCAATATTGATGCGTGGAGATTACATGAATAATATTTGATGAGATAACCCATGGAATTTCACCCAAGTATTTCTTTCTTTCTTTCTTTCTTTTCTGAAAAATTATACTTTATATTCTATGATTTACATGTTAAGTAACCACGGGAAAAAAATTATATTTATTTTAATAACTGAAACGCCTTCAAAAATAAAAATTATCATCCATAATTCATAATTATAATCAATTCCATCTATAATGCCCTGAAACTTATCCATTCCTTTAGATTCTCTCTTGGGTTACTGTAGCTATTATTTTTAAAATTTTAAAATGTAATAAAATAATATTTTTAAAAATATATTTTTAAAATTAAACAAAACAATCTAAAAATACCTTAAAAATAATAATTTAAAATAAAAAAATAAATAATTTTTTTTTTAAATAACAGCGCAGCCACGTAAACAAATACACCAACATTGGAATGATCGGAATTCTCACGTCTCGTCATCTTTCTAAAAAACTCCAAAGCCTCATAAGGAGTTGTCTCTCTAAGAAATCATTGCAGTCCATGAAAAGTTGTCTCTCATACATTTTATCAAACATTCCATGAACACAAATCTCTTTCTGGAATTTTCATAGTAGCCCAAGATCTGATGGAAAACCATGCAATGGTCTTTTCATAATAGCTCAGGATCTGATGGAACAAAAGAGAAGAACATACGGCTTCCATCCTCAGATGTTGCCCAAACCATGCCATAATCCAATGGAAAAACAAGAAAAACATTCGTAACTCATCCCGAGCAGCCATAAAAATCACAAAAATCCCATTGAAGCACAGTGAATGAAACTAAAAAAACAGTCACTCACAAGGCATCAAGTTGCTTCAACTTAGATAGAGAGAAGGGAATGTCTCCACAAAGCAAGTTATCAGAAAGATCCCTAGATTCCACATTGCAAACCACATATCAGCAACAGTATAGTAAAAACTCAAAAACCAGTAAAAAATCAAATTTTATCAAACAAACAGAAGACGAAAGAATATTACAGATGGTATAAAGAAGCCCAATTGCCAATCTCTCCTAGGATTTGACCAATCAACGTGTTCCCTTCAAAGTCTCTGCAATTTTTTATTAAAAAAAAACACATAAAAAAGCACCATCAAAATACTCCAAACAATACAAAAAAGGTCCCAGTGAACTAGTATTGTGAACAAAAATGATAAAAAGAGAAGCGGCATACATGGATTGCAAGTTCCTCAAATAGGGCTTCAATTGGGATTTTTGTAATTTTCATGATTTCTCAAGAATATCTTACCTGGATCATAATTGCCACTCTTGTATGCCCTCTGAAGCGTAGCCATCCCACTCATGCCTGTTTCAATCAAAATAGTAGAATAATACAAATCTTTATATGCTTTCTTAGCAAGATACATGCGTAAATCTCTTTGGATTCTCAGAGAAGCAGCCTCCCTACTTAAGTTCTCATAGACATGAACCCACTGCCACATCCATACAAACTTAGCCACACCACTCAACTCAATCAATGTCGACCAGAACAAAAGAAACCACTGCCCAGAAAAACCCAAATAGCCCTTCTCCCTCCTCTATCTAACCCAAAGCCCAATTTCAGCATGGGTTTCCCGTTCGAGAATGTGAGACCTCATCTTTACCTGCGTGCCTCTTACTACAGTATAAACTAAAATAGCAAGCGGTTTTATTGCCGTTATCGAATTCACCGTTAAGCCTCTCATGTTTCATTATGAGTTTCAATAATGAATTTTTTGAAAATTCCCAATTTGATACTCAATTTTTTTCACAACTCCTTTGAATCCATATTAGAGCTTAATTGCTTCTTCTTTTTTGTGAGGGATTAAATTAAAAGATAAAAAACTGAAGTAAGAAACACAACTAAAATAAGTGTTAGCTTTGCAATTTATTTGCAAAGTTCATTTTAATCTCTTATCTTTTTAAACTAATTAGTAATCGGTCCCTATAAATTTTAAAAATTACATTTTGTTACCAAACTTTATTTTTCTCTTTTTTAGTCCTTTTTTGGTGGAGAAGAAAGATGGAGTCGTTAAATTCCGGCTTCGAAAGAGAAAGTTGTCGTTAATGATGATTTTGGCTATTAAAATAGTCAATTGTTATGTCAAATTATTTCATATGATGAAAGGAGTTAAGATTATGTGTTTTTTTACCTTGAAAACATCTAAAAAAAGAGATCTGAGCTCTTTAAGAATTTTAGTTTCGGGTTGATTTTGGGTTTTAAAATATCTTGTGTTTTTAGAGGCCATTAATTGGTTTGACAAAGTTTCTAATATGTTTCCTAGGTGTTTTGGATCAAAAATAGGTTAAAAATGTGTTTTTGGGTAAAAAAAAACCCATGTTTTTTCAACCACACCAATGGCTAAAATATGGTGAATTACAGACTATGCATCGTCTATTTTTAGTCAAAACATTGGAGCGGACGAGCCCATTAACAAAAAAAAATGAAAGGCCCGCGTGCGGGCTTTTTATGGGTGGGTTAGGCATTAGGCCTCGCTTGCTAGGCCCAACAACACCTGGCTCCCTTCAATTATTTTTTAAAAAAATAATTTTTTTATTAATACCTTTTTTTATGTTTTTTGTAAAATAATTTCTAAATTTATGTTTTAATTAATATTCATTCTCTATGCTTTTTTTTCTTATTTAGCCTTTTTTAAATAGCTATTATTGTTTAATTATATTTAGTGTGTTTAATTTTAAAAAAAATATTAGTATAATTCATCTGTATGTTTTTTTTTTGTATTTTATATAGATATAAATTTTGTATATGTCGATTTCTATTATAAATTTATGTTAATAAACAAATTCATTAAACACAACTAGGTAAATGACCTATATTGCAATATTAAATATTTTGATCTATATTAGTCTCTTAAATTTTTTTTCAATTACATTTTTATTTATCGTTCATGACTTTTTTAAAAAAATTATTTACAAAATGATTCATAATTTATTTTATTAGATGCGTGCATAAGTTTTTCAATCTACATTTATTATTTTTTCATGTAAAAAAACACGTTGAAAAATTCTACATATTCAAATTTTATCATGTATTGATGTTTTCAATTTGATTCTTTTTCTTAAGATTTCTTAGTTTGTTTTCTTAATTCTTTTATAAAAGTTTTATTGTTTGTAATTTCACTCTTCAATTCAAGTTAATAATGTATTGTTTTTATAAAGCCACCTTATGTAGTTGGTTGAGACTATAACCCAAGTTATTGGATTTCTGTTCTTTTTTACAAAATCATGCTCATGATGTCTAAATACTTTAATATAAAAATATTATGGACCCAGAACATGGCGCGGGCACCAACCTAGTTAATTTTTATCACCTATCAAGAGAGAGAGTGTTATTTATTGGAGAGATGAAGTGGGGCAAGTGATTTGTTAGAAAGTGAAAACATAATCAAATTATGGGAGTTTTTTTTTTTGTAATTATCTTTTTTTTTGTTGTTTCACTTAGTTTTTTTTTTTCTGGTTTGGTCCTTTTTCATTTGATTAATTTAGAATTGGACTGAATTATTTGTTTTGTATTTCTTTTTTTTGGGTACCTATAGTGCCAGAAAAGAAAACTGACTCTTAATTAATGTTTGATTTAGAAAAACAATTATAATGTATTATAATAATTAAAACAATGCCGACTTAATTTGAACAATGGACAAATTTTGAGCCTTTTTATGTTTGCAAACATCTGAGACTTAATTGCATTGTTGAAGGAGAGATTCAACCTTTTTTTTTATCCCTTTTTCTTCAATTTGATCCTTTCATATTAATTGTTTTTATATTTAATGTGATATTTTTTTTGTTGCCTATATAAGGGGATCTCGCAATGTTAAGGAAACAATATGATGTGTTTAATGCTCGACTTTGTAAGATAAAACACAATTTTATTGATCTAAAATAGTAAGGCTTGGAGGATCCATTTTGAAAAAAAATAACAAGGAATGAAAAAATCAGGCAGGGCAACTTAGTTGCTATGTGCGTTGCATGCGCTAGTGTGTGGAAAGAGGCTGCCAACACTTTGATGGCTCGTATGACCTCTTTTGATGGCAAAGCACCACCATCCACGGATGTGTTTGAACTACCTTAAAGAGACCTTTATGGTGGTGGAACGTATCCATGGTAGTGCAACGGTGAGGCTCCGTATAACTTTTTCTTTCTCCTCCTCTCTTTTTTCTCTCTCATCTCCTTGAAAATCATACTAGCCTGCAAAAGTTAAAAGGTTTCCTGTTATTTTCTTTTGATATCAAATCTAGTCCTCGTTCTTTTTATTACTATTTGTTTTTTTTTAAATAATTTTATTTTTCAATTTTGGCCCTCAACCTCTTGTTTTATTTAATTTTTATATCAAATTTGATCCTCATTCTTTTTATTGCTATTTGTTAAGATCAACTTAAAACATAAAATCTTACTCAAGTTAATTTTTTAATCAACAAACCTAGATAAAAAAAAAAAAAACCTTAAGATAAAAGATTTCAAGCCTCATATAATTCATTCATTCCTTATTCGAGAAATCAAGAACATGTCTATAACCTTTAATTTTCAAATTATAATCATAGATACTTAGCATAAACTATAAAAACTTAAGCAAACAAATCATGTAATATTAAAATTAGAGCACAAAGAAACTCTAAAGAATTAAAATTTAAGTTTCCAAGACAAGTATTCCAATTTAGATTATAAAACTCCTAGATTACAATAGTCTTAAAATGTCATGTTTATGATAAATCTTAAAAAAGATAAAAATTCAACATTGTCATATTTCAACGGACAACCATACTTTGGGGACCAAAACATGCTTTTTGTTTTTTTTACCACATGGTCTCCCTAACATATTGTTATACAATAAATTAGTCAAAGAAGTAATTTGGGTCAAAAAATAATAATAATAAAAGATGAAATAATGAGCTGGACTTAAGTAATTGTTTCCATATAAGTCTAGGCTAGATAAAAATAAGGACATACATGGTTATAGACTTAATCAAATGGATCATGAAGTTTGGATTATGAAAAGAAAGAAAAGATGCAATCTAAACTTGTAAAAGAAACAGACTAAAACAAGTGAAGTTAGGCAGTTTCCAGTTGTGCATCTTTAAAACAAAAAGTAATGGAGAGAGTAGATAGTTAACAGATGGTTATCCATAACATTTTCTATATAAATCAAGGCTAGAGGAAAACAAAATAACAACTCAATAAAAATCAACAATTATTGATGTGCAATTGAACTAAGTTTTTAGGATCTTCGAAACCTGTTTATTAGAAGGTTTATAATTTCATAACCGATAATTAGTTGACTTGTAATATTAGGCTTGCAATTTCCAATGTAATCCAGTAGGCTTGCAACTTTCATTAAAAAATAAACCTGGAAAATATCATAGAATATATCACTTCATGTTCTTCTATCAATGAATTATTATGCGTGATTGTAATCAATTAAAGAATCATTCAATGAATATAAGTTCTTTGATCCTAAGTTGTCAAGTTATCTTTTGCAATCAAAACAATCAATTTATTTGATTACTCATGTGAACATAAAAAAATCTTAGAATTTTAAAATTTGTATTTAAGAGATGTTGTTACAATTTTGGAACTACAATTCTAGAATTGTAAAAATAGTATTTGAAGTTCAAATTGTTAATATCAAATTTAACATCTAACTTTAAAATTCAAATTTCTCTTAATTAAGACGGGTACAAAAAAACCTGAAATAATTAGCAACCATAGTGGGAGTGTCATATTTATTTCTTTGAAATCATGACACAAAAAAAATGAAAATTACAAGAAAATTTAGACGTAATTGATAAATGTCTCTTATCACAAGTATGCAACGTCGCGGTAATCGTCCTCCTAGATAGGGAAGGTCAGGACTGATGTGGGTGGAAAGGACAAGGAATTCTTATCTTTTATTAGTAAAAGAGAGAATGAGAGTCACTACTTAATATTTTGGTTACTAAAAACCCTAACTAGTCTTAGAGTTTGGGAAAAGGGAATTGATTGTGTAAATGGAAGGTATTAACACACCTAGACTGTCTTACCTGAGGTAAGTTGCATTGTTTATTTTTCTGATATAAACTAAGAAAAAGTTATGTTTTCTAACCATTGGTTTGTCTAAGGTTTAAGAAAAGTTCTCATCGATAAAAAGATCTTTATCTTATCAAATTAAAAACATAACTATTCTAATGCCAACAAAAATAAATTGTCTTTTCATTTAACATTAGGAATATGTCTTATGTATAAGTTCATAATCCTGCATATTAAAATAAAAAAAATTAGTATTTTTGAAATGTAGGCCAAAATCCTTTGGGAATTTACAAACTTGTTGTAAAATCCATGCAATATTTTTTAAAAGAAATATGTCAAAGTATTTTAATTTTTTTTAAAAAAATACTTAAATAACTTTAAGATTTTCAGTCATATGCAAGAAAAAAAGAAAATATATTTTTAATTTTTTTTACCCAACTTGACAGGGTCGACCTGATTTCCATAAAATCTTTGGCTCAACTATAAATCGAACAAAAAATTCTGGTTTCACCCCAAAAAACAACCCAAAAATAAAACTAAAGCAAAAAAAAAAAAGATTAAACACCTAAAAAACATAAAAACTCAAAAATACTTGAACAAAACAGATAAAAAAAATAAAAAACACTAAGAAAACCTGAAATGAACCCAAGAATGTGAACTCAAATCTAAACCATATTTCATGAGATCAAAAGGACAGAAAGGTTGCAAATCATTCAACGATCAAGAATTAAGGTTTCATTCACTTTGATTTTCATTAAATCATCACTATTTGTCCAAAATAGGTTTCGTTTCAAAACCAAAAACTTAAGATTAAAAATCATTATAAACATATATAAACATGTTATTGGTGCAAATAAACACTGGATTATTAGTTAGTCATGCATAAGAAAGGGTGATGTGTAAAGAAATGGACCAAACATGGTATGGATTTAGGGGTTAAAACAATGTTCTTTTCAAGAACACGAATAGCATGCCCAGAAAGCCCAAAAATTTTCCAACAAAGACAACCTCTGTCAAGTCTAGAAAATGGTATTTTTGGATTTTAAAGAATGTTCTTTTTATCCTAACAAATCACAATATCATACACATATATGTTTGAATCTAAAAAACTAACAAATTAAAATATCCTACATATTAATGCAACATGGATTCAAAGTTGGTTTTTGGAACCCATTTTTATGCATGAACAAACTCAACAAGCTAAAAATAAATACCATTTCTTTAACATGCATAACTTAAACTAAACCAAAAACTAAAACAACATTTATATATCGAAAGGAGAACTTAAACAATAACTTGTATATATTAAAAAAATAAAGAAAACTTTAAAATAACTTCATTAAATAGAAATCAAAGCAACAAATATTTGAATGCAACATTGCTTATTAAACATTCAGAACTTTTTTACGTTTGTAACTATAAACATAAGACAAAACAAACAAGAAAAACAACAAAAGTAAGCCACAAAAGATCTACTTTTAGGTCTGCAATGTATACCTAGAACAACTATTCTTTATTGGCTTTTCTTTGAAAAGTTCTGTCTCTCATAAGCTTACAAAGCTTAAGAAAATTGGTTTTTTTCTCTTGGACCTTTAACCTTATATTTCTTATTGTTATTACTCTCTTTTTTCTTGTTTTTCCTTTTCTTCTTTTCTTTTTCTCTTTCCATCTTTTCTGTCCAACCTCTAACCATGCTAGGGGGGTATTTATAGAGTTTTGGGAGGTATTGAATTCATTTCCGACCTCTTGATCTTGAGAGGAGTGTTATGAACCCTCGATAAAGACCTATTAAGGAGCCTTTATGTGTGGATACACGAAAACCAAATTATTTTTTGCAAGATAGTTCTAGTGTCGAGGTTGATTGAGTTGCCGACTTTTAAGGTTTTGTCGGAGTAATTTTGACATCATTGTCGGCTGAGATTGATAAAAAAATGGTGCACACCCTTCATTTGGATCCATTTTTACTCAATTTGGAGGTTTATAGCTCCATATTTATTCTTTCAAACGTGCTAACCTAATCATCCCCAAATTTGAAAATTAAATTATGGCTGATTAGGGACAAGATGTTGGAGACTTCCATGGAAACATTCGGATGTAAACGTTTAATTTCATGGAAATAGGGTTGTAGTGGGGATGTTCCTCTTCCATTTGCAAAAACCTTATGCCATTTGAAGGTCTAGAACTTCAAAACGAGCTCTTGAAAGGTGTCAACCCGATCATCGTGAACTTCCAAGAAAGAAAATGAACAAAGACTGAACGACACGTCGTCTAGGTTAAAACCCTATAAGTTAGAGCTTTTCATTTGGGATTTGGCAAAGTTTTAATTTAGTACATGTTATTCCAATTGTGGTACATGAACCCCTAATTGACACAAAAAAAAACTTTTTAATTGCATGCAAATTAATTCCCGCCAAACTCAAATATCAGCCTTTAAGTTGGCCGACGTTTTTATTTGGGTCTTTAGTTTTGAATTTATGCATTTTGACCCTAAATTAACCAATAAACTTTCAATTTCTTCAATTTCTTCAATATAGCCCCTAATATGGTCAATTTTAGCCCCTATATTCACACGACTTTTCAGTTTGATCATTGCTTTTGATTTCTTCAATCAAGTCCTTAATTGCCCATCAAACTTCAATATTTATGCAATTAAGCCTCTAATTTGATCAAATTACCTCCTAAAAATCACAATTTGGCCCTCAGACTTTAATGTTTTCTAATGAAAGTCTAAATAGACTTTAAAAATCAAATTTTCTTGTAACTAACCTCTCAATAAATTCAAATTGAGTCCTTACACATTCAATTTTGAATTTTCTTACTCAAATTGAATTTTCTTTGCTAATAGAACCTTCATCAGTCAAAAATACACTGTTGAATTTTTTAATCTTGTATATTTAATCCTCCTCAACTAGTTTTCGGTAATTTTTTGGGCATTCTGTTATACTCTTTCCACTAATATATTTTTTTTTATCTTCTTCCAATATGTTTTTGTATTTTCTCTTTTCCTTTTTCTTATTTTTGTTTATGTGGAACTCCAAAATGGGTAATAACAGATACCTCTTCTTTACAATACTTATGAAGCAAAGACTTGTTAATCGCTTTGCATAGTAAGTTTGTAAAGATAAATGAATCATCCTTCAAAACTATTCTTCTCAAAGCTTTTATTTTGATTAACCTGAAAATCTATTTTTACAGTAATTCTCTTCAACCAGAACTATGATTAAACTATTTACAGTTTGATTAACCTAAAATCCCAATCTAGCGATTCCTTTTAACTAAAACCTTGATCTCTGATACTTTCTAATTATGAGGTTTGAAAACTTGGTGTTTCCTGATTGGAGGGTTGAATTACTTGGTGTTTCCTGATTGCATGTTTGATCTGAAATTTTATATCTCAATTGTTCCTTTAGATCTAAAATTTCATGTTATAGCTTGGTTAACTTGAAATCTCAATCTGGCGATTCCCTTTAATCAGAATCAAAATCTCTATCTACAACTTAGTTACCCTGAAATTCCAATCTAGCGATTCCGTTTAACCAAAACCAAAATCTTTATCTACAACTCGGTTAACCTGAAATCCTAATTTGTCAATTCCCTTTACCTAGAACTAAAATTTCAAACTTTAGCTTGGTCAACCTAAAATCCCAATCTGGCGATTTCTTTTAAGCATAACCGAAATTTTTGTTAATAGTTTAGTTAACCTGAAATCCCAATTTGGCGATTCCTTTTAACTAGAACCAAAATCTTTGTCTTTTTTTTTCCAGCTCAGATGTTCTAAAAACCCTGAATCTCAGCGATCCCTTTCAGCTAGAGATTTCCAAAGACTCCTTATTTATCAATCTTTTGACTCGTGTCAGTTTGATTTCAAGAATTGTTGCTGTAAAATAAAACCTGGTGCCATGCTTTAAGGTTAAATGCATGTTTCTTTATCTAGTTTGGAAACATAGGTCCCATCTTTTCTTTGGTTTCCTATGAATTTCTTTTTTGGTGAGAGCCCGTTCATTTGTTAATTTTATATGTTTGAGCTATAATCTATTTCTTATGCTGTCTTTATTACTTATCTCTTTTTTAGGAAGAAGTCTTCAGTTTTTGTTTCTTGTGGGGCCCTTTCTTACTTCACCAAATATGTGATTTCACATTGTTTTCTATCATACTCTTATCAATGCTTTAATTGCCCTTTTCATTTTAAACTAAAGATTAGGAGAGAAGGGCAAAAACACATTATAATTCTTAGTTTTTTCACAAGTTGATAAATCACACCTTTAACCGAAATCAATCCCTAATTCTTTAATATCTAATTTTTAACCCCTTCAAAAATTAAATTAAAAGCAAAGAGGTCGAAATTTGAGCTATGACATATGTATATAAGAGTTGTGAAAAAAAATGTGTTTGCTAATATTCTAAAATGAACTATAAACCAAGTTTAAAAAATGAGTGGTATTTAATAACAAAGTAAAATAACACCCATTTATATATTTTTAATTTATTTATTTTTATGAACTTCAATTGAAATTAAAGAAAAAAAACATAAAGGCCTGGCCCATCAAAACAAGGCAGACACGTAGGGCTTGCAAGGGTAGGCCCACATGTTTGATTTTTTTTTTATTTTTTGTAAAAATTAAGTGAACGACATGTTTTCCATCCAATTTTTTTTATAAAAAAAACATATCAACAACACGTCATCTACTACGTCATGTGACGAGTTAGGAGTCAACCCTCTAGGACCCCTAAAGTCATTTTTAGCCCTTTTTTTTCACCCGAAAATGCATAAGAAACACCATTTAAACCTTAAGAAACCCATTTAGAGTCTTAAATAAGCATTTAATTGTGTAAAAAATGAAAAATTAACCTGAATTTTAAATATCATAAGGCTAGATCTATTTTTTTTCTAGCAAGATAAATGTTCAAAACACATCAATAAAACTCTTTTTCATAAAACCCGTGTGTACTCTAAGATCAATTGTTTTTATTGTTAGAATGTGATCAACTAATTATATTTTATCTTTTTACCCATTATTTGATGACTTTTTCTCTCATTTCTCAAATTAAGAACTAAAAAATATATAAAATGAAGTTCTGGACTAAACAAATCACATAAAGTAAAGGGGTCTAAAAAGAAGTCAAAGAAAAATAGGTGGACTAAAAAGCAATTTTTCATGTAAATTATAGATTGGTCACACGGTTTTGTTCTAATTTTAGTTTTGTCCCTTTTCTTTTAATTGTGTCTTTCAACTATAAAATAAAATTATATATAATTAAATCAACCTCTAATGAAGTTTAAAAAATCTAATAAAAACCTTTAGCTCTCTCTATAATGAAAAGATAAGTTATCATCAACTAATAAAACACAAAAAAATAGCATATGAAAGTATGCAAGTGAACAATAAAAATTATTTGATGACAAAAATAGCAAATATTATTGAAATCCACAATGAACTATGAGAGATGCCACAATACAATAAGCTACAGTAAAATACCTTTAAAATTAATTTTTTTTTTGGTAACTAGCCAACTTACTCTCATCACACTATGAGTCAGATCAAATGTTAATTTTTAATGGAAAAACTATATAGGTATTGTTAATGTTTTTTTTTTTCAACAAAACAATTTAATTGTGAACTTAAAATTTGACAGGTGTGTTTAATAAAATAAATTGATAATTATATATATCAATATATATTAAAAAGAGTTGTTAAACAATAACCAAAAAGTAAATTAGAAAGCTAAGAGATTCGATCTCGTGTCGTGATAAGCCATTCATTTTTTTATTTAATTATATACCATTATTTTTTAAATGATTTTAATTTTCCAGTATGTATCAATATTTTTTATTTAATAAAAATAAAAAATAGAAAAAAATATTTTAAAAAAGTTGGACGATTTGAAATAAGAATAAAAGGCATCTCTCTAATTAAAATTCCTCTATTTTATTAACGTGTTCCTTTTTTTCCCAGCATTGTTTATCAATATATTTTATTAGACAACACCTCATCATAATCATATAAAAAGTTTTAAATAAAAATAATAATAATATTTTGATAATTTTGATGTCAATGCATTAGAAATATAAGAATAATACACAACTTGTGTGTTGATGTGGTGAATATTTTGGTTGTGTTATCAAACCAGATATGGCTTAGGTTTCAAATTAAAATGGATTTGAGTTGACATGATATGACTCAATCGACATTATGAGTGTAAACGCAACCCGATTGACATCATCAAAATCCAACTGAATCGACCCAAGTCAACCTGGTAAAACTCGTTAGTCGGGTCATGGATCCGGTTGGGTTTAATAAATTGATTTTTTGGAATCTATTTTTTTACTTAATTATATAACAATACAAATAGACATGTATAGGAAAACGACTAAATAAAATTTACATAAAAAATCATGAAGGGTTTTAATAAAAGCACTTGCTAATATTATAAAAAAAATATTATAATCTTATTCGAAAATAAAGTTAAAATTGAGGAATATTAAATAAAATAATATTCAAAATATATTTTATGCTAATCTATTTTAATGAGTTTCAATTAAAACTGAAAACTTGTTGTATCGAGCTCTTGTTAAGCCCGATTTTAAAATAAATTGGGTTAGAGTTGACTTGAATAAACTATTTAAACTTGTAGACCAAAAGACAATATAGGTAAAATTTGTTTTGACTGAAAAAAAAATTCAAGTCGATGTTGTTTTAACTTTTTGTTTCTTAGATATTGAGACAATTCCAATTGGATCGACCCAGGTAAAGCATATTAACTTGTCAAACCTGTGACTTGGGTCATGAACTCGGGTAGGTTTAATAACGTTGTTTTTTTTTAATTTATCTCTTATTTAATTATATGATAAAACAAGACATGCACAAGAAAATGACCAAATAAAATCTTAAGGAAAAAAAAATATCATTAAGGGTTATAAAAAAACAATGCTTACTAATATTATAAGAGATTGCTATATTATTATTCAAAAACAAAGTTAAAATTGAACAATATTTAATAAAACAATATCTCAAAAATATTTTAATTGATTTATTTTTATAAAATTTAAATAAAATTGATGGAAAAAATAAAGGCCAAAAAGAGATAAAGTATTTGGGCTAGGATGGGTCATTGTACCTAGTCATAAAAAGAAAATCATACATATATGGGCTTATAAGACCAGACCTAACACATGACTCTCATTTAATTAATTTATTTTTTGTTAGAATAGACGGATGATGTGCTGTCCCGTCCATTTTTTTTTTTGAAAAAAGAAAGCAAATAAAATGTCATCTATTGTGGCAAATGATGCACCATTTTCTTGCTTAAAATCCAACCACGAGAGAGGTTGTTAAAAAATCAGATCGAATGATTTGGATAAAAAAACTATTTTAAACTAAAAATACATAATATCTTAAAATGTCAATAAACTTAAAATTTGAAAACAAAAAGACACATCAAACAATAAATACAAACAAAAAAGGGGGGAGATGATGGGTAAATGGAAGTGAAAAATCACCCAAAACAAGAAATCCAAAAAAGTAAGACATTGAAGACAAACCTGACTGATGAAGCAATTGTAATGAGTATCATGTTCAAAGAAAGGTGGCAAAAATAAACGATAACAAATTAAAATTAAAAAAAGTCATTTACATTAGCTCGATAATTGCCAATACAAGCAAAAATAGTTTAAACAAAAAGGAAATAGTATCATCTCACATATCTTGTTGAGAGTTGGTAAAAACTATCATTGAAATAACACGCAAACACTAACATAAAACAAAAGAAAAATCAAAACAACAACATCAATTTTAATTCCATAACAATAAACTAAACTAATAAATCTAAGCTAAAAAATAAAGGCAATTAAAAAGAAGAAGTTTATAACTCAAAATTAAACCCAAAACCTAAGCTAAAAAACTAAACTCTAGCATCAATGCTTGTTTGGGGAAGAGAGAGATAAGGTTTGTGGTTGATGGTGGAGAACATTATGTGTTTGGTATTGTGGTAGATTTTATGGTTGTAGTTTGAAAAAAGTTATTTTATAAAAAACACTTTTAGTTGAGATTGGTTTGATAAAATATATATTTGGTTAAAACTGTAGTTGAAATTTAGGTTGAACAAAAAACAGTTTAATGTGTTTGGTTAAGAATGGTTTTCAAATTGAAGTTATAAAATAACTAAAAAAGACATATATTAATATTAATGGTTTTTAATTGAAATATTATAGATTTAACTACTACTATTATATCATGAAATAAACAATACTTTATATAAAGTATGTTTTATTGTTCCATTAAACTATTTGCAATTCTATTATGTACGAAATCCATCTGACAAGGACTACAGTTTTCATGGCTTCCTGAGCGTGCAACAACATCAGGTAAAATATCATGAGGAATAAAATTGGGATTGCGATCAAATTCTACAAATGTTATATCATCATGCGATCTCCTTCTAATATAATTTTATAGTGCCATTGAATAATGTTAAGCACTAGTTTTTCGAATAAAACACAATATCTGATAAGAGACACTCTCCACTGTTCACTTTGCAGAATAGTAGAGACAAGAAAATGCAGCAGAAGAAGAAGAAGGAGAAGGAGAAGGAGAAGGGGAAGAGCAGGCTACCCTGCACGGCGGCGATGTTTGGCTGGCGGTCGAAACGACGGAGGCCGGTGGTGAACTAAGGGAGCTGCTTGGCTGATGGATGGCGACCCTTCTTATTTTTCCTCGGTTTTTGATCTTCTTCCTTCTCTCTTTCTCTTCTACTTTCTAGAGGAATCGTTGAGGTTCTAAGAAGTTTTGAGTTCTCTTTTTATTGAAGCAAATTGATGACAAGTGGGATGACCAGTTAGTAAAAGGTAGAGAGGAAGTGGAGATGGCAAAGTTTGGGAAGTTTGGAAAACACAGTGTTCGCAACTCAGAAAAAAGCAGCTTGAAGTTGCTTTTTGTTATCTTGCGCTTTAAACACAAATGATAATGGATCTCACAAATAGAAACTTGTGTTTAAAACGTAAACAAACGATTTATTTTTTTTGCAAAAACAGCCACAAAAACAAACTCTACAAACAAGATAGAGGTTGCATTGCTGTTCAGAGAGGAAAGACAGAAAGAGGACCAAAAAAAAAGGAGGGGGGGGGGGAATGTTCTAGTTGTCGTTGGAAAAAGACATAGAAAAGAAAAAAGAGAAAAAACTTGGTGGGCATTTAATCACGTTAAGGCACAGGGAAAAAGGAAAGAAAGAAGAGAAAAGCTGGAATTCATTATGTTAATAGTAATTTGTATCTAGATTCACAATAAAAAAACCAATGGATTACCCATGTCTTTTAGTTTTTTTTTTTAATTTTAATTTGTAATTTGTAATGTAATATAATATAATGTAATATTTCTACTTTAGCAAAAACAACCAATGATATAATATTTAGCTCAAAAATCATAGTTAGGGCTTCTACCAAATTCATCAGCCCAAGATCATCAATCTAAAACACAATAGGTCCAAAATCATTATTAATGGCATCTCCATCGCTGATGGTAAACATGAAACCAAATTGAATATATATCATTTTTAGCTCATCATTGTTTTATGCATTCTAACGGGATAAACATATTAAATGTGAAAATCTTATTTCTTTTTTTAAAAAAGTTATTTCTACGTATGTTGAAAAAAAAACTGACACAAGAAACAAGAGAAGAACATATTAAAACAATGATTTTTTTTT
>Ga0325404_1002240_pt1 | contig 20733 bp, 5 predicted proteins | sample PopdelMetagenome_18_FD_205664 | JGI IMG/M metagenome (GOLD analysis project Ga0325404, IMG submission 205664) | Populus deltoides microbial communities from Bellville, Georgia, United States - Xylem-Control-R1 | ecosystem: Host-associated > Plants > Phyllosphere > Stem > Wood/Secondary xylem... | reverse complement strand
ATTTTCAGTTCTGAGCACAGTTTTCAAAGCCAGGTGGAAAACTAATTCGACAAAAAGCATAAATTACCTTGAAACTTACTAGGATAACTTTGTCCAATGTTTTTATTCAAATCATAATTTTAAAATTCGATTTGACTTAGTGGGTTAATTTAAGACTCGAGTGATTTAGTAACGCAGGTTTTGGGTTAGATCAATCATCAAATCAGGTTTAAAAATACTAATTCAAATATTATAGCCTCATCTTTTTAAAAAAAATAAATTCTTCTGATATTGTTCGGACTAAATTCAACTACATCATCAATAACTAGATTGATTTATCTTAAAACTTAGCACAAATCAAGTCACAAATTGTGTATTCCCTATCAACATATTAAAATATTTAATATTATGGTGAATAGATTTTTTTAAAAAATTTGAATTAAAAATATATTAAAATAATTTTTTTAAAATTTTATTTTATCTTTGATATCATCGTGTAATCATAAAACAAAATAAAAAAAATATTAATTTAATATTTTTAACAAAAAAATAATTTAAAAAACAGAATGTAATAAAAAAAACACCCACTACCGACTATAGTTATAGCTAGTTAGATGACCCGCGCAATGCCGTGGGTCAATCTTTTTTTGCATAAAAAAACTAAAATTTAAAAGTGTTAGGTCTTTCTATAAAACTATACCTAAGAGTCTTGGGTTTGGTTGCAATGTCTGACCCAAGAGTAAGATTTATAATATTAATAATAACATTAAACTTGCATGACCCAAGTTTAAGTGGATTTGGCTGCAATACCAGACCCAATAACCTTGGATGTAGGTCTGGCTGCAATGTCGTATCATAAAAGTATAATAATTAAATAGATTAAGTAAAAAGAAAAAAACATAGAAAAAAAACCAACATGAAAAAAATAACTAATGAAGAAAAAGAAAAAAAATCTGAATTAACTGGGTTAACTCTTCAAACCAGGTTAACCCGTTAAATATTGGATTTGTGTCGTGAAAGTTTGATAACTAAATAGAAAAAAAAATTAACGGGTTACCCCAGAATTAACTGGGCTAACCCGTCAAACCCGGGATCCGTGTCATAAAAGTCTGATAATTAAATAGAAAAAATTTAATATTAAAAAAGTAAATTAAAAAAATAATTAAAAAACTAAAAAAAAAGAAAAAAGCCAGAAAAAAACTAAAAGCATCAGCTTTTTCACTGTATATTACACTATGCAGTTCACAATAAAAGGCCTAGAAAGGAAAAGAAAAGGGAAAAAAAACAAAGGCATACCCACGGGTTAATTTTTTCTCTTGCATAAAAAATATATAAAAAAAGCTAAGATCTAAGAGTGTTGGGTCTTTCTGCAAAGACATATCCAAAAGCCTTGGGATTAACTGCAACACTTGACCCAAGAGTAATATTTATAATATTAAACTTACATGATTCAAGTTTAAGTGAGTTTGACTGCAACACCAGATCCAAGAGCCTTGGATGTGGGTCTGACTGCAAGATCGTGTCATAAAAGTATGATAATTAAATAGATTAATAAAAAAAACAAAGAAAAAAAACCAACATGAAGAAAAATAAAAAAAATCTGAATTAACTGGGTTAACCCTTCAAACCAGGTTAACCCATCAAACTTGAGATTCATGTCATGAAAGTTTGATAACTAAATAGAAAAAAAAAATTTGATGGGTTAACCAAGAATTAACTCAGTTAACCCGTGCAACCAGGTTAACCAGTCAAACCCGGGATATGTGTTATGAAAGTCTGATAATTAAATAGAAAGAAATTTAACATTAATAAACTAAATTAAACAAAAAAATTAATTAAAAAGAAAAAAAACTTCGAGTTACCTTGTCGAACCAGGTTAACCCGTTAAACCCGGGATCCATGTCATAAAAGTTTGATGACTAAATAAAAAAATTTAACATTAACAAAAGAAAAAAAATAAAAATGGACGGGTTAACTCAGAATTAACCGGGTTAACCCGTAAAACCAGGTTAACCCGTTAGACCTGGATATGTGTCATGAAAGTCTGATAACTAAATAGAAAGAAGTTTAATATTAACAAACTAAAGTAAATGAAAAAAATTAATTAAAAACAAAAAAAAACAAAAAAACCTCCGGGTTAACTCGTCAAACCAATTAACCTGTTAAACCTGAGATCTTTATCATGAAAGTTTGATAATTAAATAAAAAATTTAACATTAACAAAATAAAAAAAACAAAAAGAAATGGACGGGTTAATCCAGAATTAACTGGGTTAACCCGTGAAACCAAGTTAATCCGTGAAACCTGAGATATGTGTCATGAAAGTCTGATAACTAAATATAAAGAAATTTAACATTAACAAACTAAAGTAAACGAAAAAAATTAATTAAAAAGAAAAAAAATCCGGGTTAACTTGTGAAACCAAGTTAACCTGTTAAACCCAAGATCAATGTCATAAAAGTCTGATAACTAAATTAAAAAAATATTAACATTAACAGACTAAATTAAACAAAACAAAATTTTTTAAAAGAAAAAAACAAAGAAAGAAAAAAAAGGCTAAAGGCATCAAAAAATAAAAAATAAAAAAATAAAAAAATAGCTTAAATTAAATTAAACAAAACAAAAATTATTAAAAAAAAAAAACAAAGAAAGAAAAAAAAAGCTAAAGGCATCAAAAAAAATAATAAAAAAAATAACTAAAAAAATAACTTAAAAAAACAGCTTAGCCTTTCAGCACGAATTCCTATAATAAAAAAACTAAGCAATTTTAGTATATTTTTAATTGACTTGAAAAAAAGTAATAGAAAGTATATTTTTTTAATCTTATTCAGAAGGGAGAGTATTAAGCAGGTCATGTGGTCCAACAACTCCCCTCTACAAGCCACTGTACTAAAACATATTTAATAAGCTTTTTAATCACATAGACTGAGTATATTTTTAATCGCTGGAGCATTAAAACTATGGAATTAGAAGCATGTGTCACATCTTACTCTTAGTGATTGTATATTATTTTATTATATGGCTCTAATTTTGTTAAGATAAAGTTTTAAAATGTCTTTTAAATTATTTTTCATTTTAAAAAACATCCAATTGATGTTTTTAGGTGTTTTTAGATTGTTTTGTCTAATCAATACATATAAAAAAACTAAAAAAAATTCATTTTAATACATTTTTAATTAAAAAAATACTCTTAAAATACTCATATCAAACACTCCAATAACCCCCAGCATCTTGATCATACCACTAGAGGGGAATATAAAAATAAAAAAATAAATTAAAATTAAGGCGGCAGCAGCAACCCTGGCAAGGTGGAATATTCTTAGTTACAGTGAGGTCGGCAGGCAGACCACACAAACAAACTCATTCATAAGCACATGTTTTGAATATGCATCCGCCGAGGAGGGCTGCACGTGCAAATGTTTCATCGTTCGTGCACTGCTTGCCAGTTTTTCTATGAAGCGCGCCAAAATATATTTCTTCACTGGAAATCAACAAACAAGTCCCCGATGTGTGCTGTGCTTCTTAATTTCATCCCTTCCAAATTTTTTTATTTTCATCAATGTTGACCGGAACCTATCGACCCTTGTTTTTTTGGTTAGTCAATGCTGTTTGTTTTCAGGTAATGGAACCCACCACCCAACCCATTTATATTAGAAAGTTAATTGCTTCGACACAACAAATTAAATGACACTGTTATTAAATTCGACATGGTCCCACGTATAAATTTAGAGACTTGTAAATTCAAGATTTAATCTGGATTGAGTTTTATATCAAATTAGATGAGAGTTGGTCTAATTAAAAGTTAATTAATCATAACAATATTGTTTTATTTGAAATATATATATATATATATATATATATCTTAAAATATATTATTTTAAATTAATCTTAATTAACCTGTCGAATCTATGACGTAAACTTTGAATTAGATAATAAATCTGGTCAAGTTTTATAACTATGCCAAACATTGCTAACTTTAACAAAAATAAAAAATAAAAAAATCCCTTATACAATGTAAATCAATCTACTAGTAATACATCAAATTGCGAATTGGTTCCATTAACTAATATTATTGATTGGACTTGGATGGAGGAGCAAGAACTCTAATGAAAAATGAAGAATAAGCTCATAGGTGTTATTAATAGAATTTTTTTCACTTATCAACACACACACACACACACACACACACACACACACACATATATATATATATATATATATATATATATATATATATATATGTAACTTGTTTTTGCCGTCTCCGAACAACCAAATACAACTTTAAGATTCAGATATCCCACAGCTAAGATCAGCTGATTTCGAGCTTTAACATGATCTCATGTCTAAGCGATTTATTTATTGATTATCACTCGATTGATCCTTTTTTATTACATAATTTAAGAACTGCCGGCATCCTCATTGAGCAGGCAAGCATCTGCTTTAATTGTCTGGTGGGGTACAGCAGGCCATGAGCCCCTAAGAATTTGCATGTACAAGTTCCGATAACATATGGAGGAATGCTTTTTAAACAAGCATGCACGAGACACCAACTCTGTGCCCAACAAACATTTCCTTCTGCTGCTCAGACATGACTGCCGACTTCACAGACAAAGATCAACATGGTCACACTACAAATCTTAAATACGACTTGTTTAGTTGTGGTTTTCTAAATAAATAACTATCTTAATACAGTAGTTGTGTGGATCAATGTAAGGAAACGAGTCTCCATGGCTGATGAGTATAAAGAAACGAGTATCTCCATGGCTGCTGAAAAGTGAGGAGATCAGCAAACCCAAAATGGTCAGTGACGGAGCTGCTACAGGTTCGATAACGGACTTCCTTTCAAGAATGCCCATCAAGTGATCCCTCGTTAACTTTAAGTCTGTTTGCAAAACTTGGAGTGAAGCTTAGCTAGCTAGCACCTCTTGCCGTCGAACTACGATTTTTCAAGTTTTAGGGTTTCAATTCTAAACTGGAAAACTCTTGTATATTTTGAAGAAAAGTTAATAATTCATAATCCATAAACTTATCTGCAAAACGTTCCATATTACAAACAACAAGCTAAAAAGAATCTCTAAAAAAGCCATTGATTCGCTATAGATCAGCTCCTATATATAATTAATGAATGAATTCCAAATACATAGTTTAAACATTGCTAAAGTATAGCAAGCAAACAAGTGACCAGTGAGAATCAAAGCTTATGGAAATCCATATTTCGCTTGATGTTAATGTAATTAAAGCTATTTTAGAGATCCCCCAATTTATATATTTTCATTATATTCTGGAAAGAAATTAATTTATTGTTTGTTAATTTTACGTTGACTTATATAATTGAGTGTATCTGTTTTTTATTAGAATTTTTATGCAAGTAGAAGCATAAAGATAGTAAAGCAATTACAAGAAAAGGACATATTTGATAAGCGAAAAGGATTGCAAGATTAAACTCTAAATTGTGAAATAAAGTTTAATGATGTAAGCCTTTTAAAGAGATTTACAATGTCTTTTATAGGCCAGAAAAACCAACCTAAACTAGGTTATAATATCATAATCCAAAACTATTAAGGAAAATAATATAAAAATTAAAATAACATAAAATAATCCAGGAATATCAAGGGAAACTAGAAAAACATGATATTTCAAGCCTAATTTTGTGAAATATTTTTTTTTTGGATTTGAGGAAACCTCACCCCCCCGGAAAGCACACTTTGTGGGCCTAGGTGAGGGAGTAAAACCCCGGCTGTCCCAGGCTCTTACAAGAGGTGCATGCCCGACTCGAACTCAAGACCTGCTGTGCAGATCTCAAACCCTTTGCAATCACGTTACGTCCCTTGGGGATCTAATTTTGTGAAATATGTGTAGTGGATTAATCATTAAAGGGGTTTTATATATAATTGAGTTGCAGAAATTTTTTGGAATAATTTTAGCACGACTCAATTATCAAATAAAAAATTATAGTTTTTTTTAGTTATTATAATAATTTGATGCGACCAACTTTTGCTCTTAGATCTAGTCTTATTTCAATGATTTATAAAAGTATTTGTTAGGGTATCTATATAGTCTATTTAGAGCAAATCCATATATATCATCACCTGATTATTTAAAATTTTCAGTTTGCTTCATTACTCTAAAAAAAAAAAAACAATGCAACTTTTTTATAAATAATTAAGTAACATTTTGTGATATAATTCTAAACTTTAAATGTTCATCCTCTCTAGGTCTAGCGTTTGTAAATCTCACATAAATGAGTTGCTATTCAAGGTAGAATGGTTTTTTTTTTTTTTTCACTAACATTGTTTGCTTCGCAGATTCATGACCTTGAAACAATTATTTATATAGCAGGTTGAAGCTAGGCTGAATGAGACTTAGTTATCAGACTCCACATGGAAAACTGATCTGAAAAAAACCCTAATTAACAGGTCAATTTGTAAGTTATTGAGTCAATATTTTTTTATTAAAACTACATTTTATTCTTTTAAAAAGGAATTTAACTTAAAACCCGACCCATATCAATCTCTCCTGAAATGCTAGGTTTGGCTACTACCGGATAAACATGAAATTGTGCACTTATTGGACATCTTCAAACATTGATGGCAGCATTCATCAGTATTGATTTTAGTGGTTGGAATATTAAATAAATAGTGATTTTTTTATTTTCTCTTGTCTAGTTTTGATTTTTAAAGACTGCATTTGTTTATTATATGAAATACTCACCGCGGGGCTTGGGCCTCACGTTGTTAACGATTGTCCAAGACAACGGTAGGCTTGATAATAAATGGGCCTGATTTGTTTTAATTTTTTTTTCTTTTTTTTTCGAATAAAAAAACTGCCCTAATCATTCTACAGGAAATAAAAGGAAAGAAAAATCAACGAAATCATACTACCAAAAGGTGCTAGTCAAACCAATACTTACAAGTTAGGCCTGGTAACATCAAGGCTTACAAGTTAGGGCTTCAGCCCACTCGGAGGAAAGAATTTCTACAATGAATGACAACCTTCTCAGTTGTAAAATGCATGCCTTGTGCCGGAACCCTAACTCCACCCACCAATGACACTCGGAAATAGGGAGGCCATGGCATCTTAATCATTCATCCTGGTCATCTCGCAGCCATGCCTCCTTGTTTGAGAGCACTTTGAGCTCCCACGGTGATCAAAATCAGATGATACTCCCAGCTTCAACCCGAGCCACCCAGACTTCACAATCGCATTCAAGCTCACGCATGAGAGTAGAACGGAGTGCAAAGCATTAGGGAAGAAACTCAGATTTCGTCCAAAAACTGTCCCCGCGTCCCGGTCTAAACTTCTGTTTTCTTTCTTTTTTTTCTTTTTTTGTGGACTTGAGAACTGTCTGTACTTCTTAAATCTTTGTCAAACAAATTTAGGACGGCAAAAGAGAGAATTCCGAGAGCCTATCGGGTACATAAAGTGCTTCAACGCCGAAGATCCAAATGATGATAACAGGCAAAAAGTTTCTCGAGTGCTCAAAAGACAAAGGAAGAAAATCCATGAAAATAATGCTGAAAGTCTGGAGTGGAAAGGCAACGAAAACTTGGGAGATGTGACAGATGTGAAAAAATTGCACATTGAGAACCATATCAAATCCATTCAGGATCAAAATATGAACACAACAGAGAAAAGTAACTAGATCTTTGAAACCTGTGGTAGAACATAATAACTTTCAGCTACCTCGTGTTTTCAGCGAAAAATGCTGTCACTCTGTTTCGTCCATACTTTTTTTATTCATATATTTGTGAAAATGGTTAGTAAAATAACAATAAATAAATATTATTTCTTTTTCAAATAGGTTGAGGGTTATAACATGTGACCCAAAAAAAGTTATCCTAGATACCATTAATTTACCCTTTCAAGCACAAATTCTCTGTCATTCATAGAACACAATATATTGTCATTAGCAAAATGTAACAGAATGATGAAAAATGATGAGTAAGAAAATGCAAAAAAACCATATAGTGTACCTTATATTTCCTATTATACATTGTCAAAGGTAATAGGTAAAATGCTTTTGACTCGCAAAATTTAACTCAGCTGAACTTAATCAAAATCTAACAGGTTAACTCCATGATTTTTTGACAGGGCCAATGCAATTCTATGTACTTGTGTACTAAGATGTAAAAATAATACTAACAGTCTTCATTAAGAAAATTAGAGAACTTGATTAGGACTAATTTATAATCTTCAGACTAATTTGCACACGTTATTTCCTTTTATTAAATTGTTATAAGGTTGTATGCAAAATGCTTTCAACTTGCAATTTAACACCACTGAACTTAATCAAAATCTAGCAGGGGTTGAACACCATGGCTCTAGACAAGGCCTGTGCAATTCCATGTAGTTCTACAATGTAGAGAATTAATAGACTTCATTAGGAGAACTGAAGAATTTCATTATAACAAATTTCTTACCTTTTAACTCCCTTGCAACCACCCATTTTTCTGTGGCTCAGTGACCAGCACATCCATAAAGGCACACCTTGGGCCTCATATGCAGTGGTGTTCATATATGTGAAAGCAAGTTTAATAAAATAACTTATGCAGACTGATCATTGAACGGTGATAGAAACAAATCTCAAGCTTCTCTCAGGTAACATCTCCCCCGGTAACATAAGTTATTCAAATGTTTTGATTTCAAAACTGGCAAATTTTAGACAGTGGAAAGCATTACCCAAGGGAGATAAAAAAAAATATGCCGCCTTCAAAAGCATTTGATCTCAGAACTATTTCAAAACATACATGATAACTTTGTCCGAGTTAAACCACAAGCCAAACCACTCCCATACCATAAAAATTAAAAATTTTCTAAAACAAGATGATTCTGATGGAAGGGAGAGGAAGTTACAATTCTTGGAGAAGTTGTCAAAACCAGTTTTCAATAAAAAAATGTACGCTTCTATTATAGACTATGTGAGTGAAACAATTCGATCAACTTAACATCCCAATACCATGGAAAACCCACAGTTAAAACAGCTCCGCATCATAAAACCACTGCTTCTAAAACTGTCCGGTAAAAAATTGTCAAACTATTTTTGCATCACAAGACAATTTTACAGATTTCTGAATGATCAAATTATGTTAAAAGTTTCAAAAAAAATCCCCCTCCCCCCACAATTTCCACCCAACCACGTAACATTACTGCAAGCAAGGTAGCGAGGACTAGAGCTCTTAACCTGCACAGAAAGATCACTTCCAGAGAGAAATTATAAGCAGCCTGTGTTACATTATCATATTCACCATGCACATCAGATTGTTTTCAAATTTCAGTTGAGGGTGCATCACAAGAAATTGCACCAATAGATCACAGCAAAGTTCCGGTTCTAATATACATCATTTCAGTGCAAATAGATTCAGATAATAAAAGAGTTGAAAGTATTCATTTCTAATAAACAAAACCAAGTACATTGGAATATTTAAAGAAAAGCACCACCTGAAAAGTAAATAGTTCAAGCAACATGTATTCCTAATGATAGAAATTTCAAAAGACATTTTTGTTCAACAACATTGACTCCAAAGAGTATACAGAACTTGAAATTAGTCAAATTGTACCCAAAGCTTTTAAACCAAATACTGAATCTCAAAATACATATTTTAAAAATGAAAAGGAGCAGGAAATGGAGAAAATAAGTAGAGAAAACATAAACATCATTTGACATTTTAAGATTCTGGCCTTTGCAGCAAAGAGTAACTTTTGGTCATATTTATAAAGACTTCATTTGCATAAGCTCCATAAACTTCAGAAGAATCAGCAGGCCAGTACTTAAAAGACTGATGCACCTATTTGGGATCTGCAAAATGAATGAGAAAACATAAAAAACAATTTCTCAAGAAAAGGTTTCGGGCCAGAATCTTTCACAAATTGGTTAAAAGAATCACGGAAACATCTATTTAAATGCTGAAGCATGTAAAGAGTTAAAAGTAATTAAATTCAGGGGCAAAAAAAATTTCCTGCGAGTATGGTTCGAACAAGACCTTACTCACCTCCAAGTGGAAAAACTAGTCTGAAAAAAACTGACTACCAGATAAATGTTAGCATTCAAATAGAGCGCATTAAAAATGCTAAAAGTGCATGGATTGATCATTAAATGCATAAGAAGCTACAAAATGAACAAACTGAAAAAGGCTTCTTGATGCATAGTGCTACAAACCCTGCAATGCCTCTATTGCATCCTCCAATCGTTTGGAAAATGCATGGTAAAGGCAGAGTTGTAACTTTCTTATATGATATGAGGGTTAAAAAGCCATAATCAAGGTGTGAAATCACCCAAAAATTCAGCAAGTGCGGAATAACTATTATTATACCTGAGGGGCACCTAGTGACCCATATAAGGAGCATATTGCCCATGCTGTCCTCTCCCAGAACCACCCTGTCCCGTCTGCTGATTTGGATATCCACCCTGCATAGCTCCCTGATTCGCATAAGTTCCCATCACTCCCGGACTTATGCTCGCCTGGTTCCCATAGGCACCCTGCATTCCATGACCTGCACCAGATAAACCACCCTGATTCACAGCTGCAGCAGACCCCAAAGTCCCAAGCAAATTAGTCAGCCCCCCCAATCCAGCACCCTGAGTTGCAAGCAATGCGGTCAGTGCCTGTCCAAGTGCAGGGTTCAGGGCAGGACCAGCAGCACCCTGATTAAACCCAATCCCAGCTCCAGAAGCAGCCGGCGCCATTAAATGACCTCCACGACTGCCACCACCAACATAACCACCACCATCATTCCTCTGGTAATGCGAGCTCTGCAAATTATGATGTTGCTGCGGTTGTTTCTGAGCTTTCCCTGGTTTCGGCCCATCTATAGCCTTCTGACAATGCAACATATGTCCTTCAAAACTCTTATGTGGCTCTTCCAACGCTTTCTTAGCACCCTCAGAACTCTTATAAACAAACAAACAAAACCCTTTCGGCTTCCCAGTCGCCTTATCAAGCCCTAAGGGTCCTTCCTCGATCTCTCCAAACTCCGAAAAGTAACTATACAACTTCTGCGGATCCAAATCTGCCGCCACGTTACTCACATAAATCTTCCTCAGCGTATACTCCGAAACTGGCTGCTGCGCTTGCGCTGCCGCAGCAACAGGCCCAGCCTGGCCGCCACTCGACTGTGGAACCGGACCAATAGACGCCAGTTGACAAGCTGTCATCCTATTCCCTATCTTCTTCTGCGGTTCCTTCAGCGCCTTCCGTGCCCCACTCCTTCTCTTAAACAAAATAAACCCATACCCCTTTGATTTCCCCGAAACCTTATCGCACACAGCTTTACAATCCTCAATCTCTCCATAAGGCTTAAACGCACTCATCAAAGCCTCAGCGTTCGTATCCCATCCAAGCCCATGAACAAAAATCTTCCGATGAACTGGATCTTGGTCAGCCACTTGCCGGATTTTCTCCGCAACGTCCCGGTGAGCATCCGCTGCTTCACGCAGTAAATTAATCAGCTGGTCTTTTCCAAACGGTTCAAGAAGTTTCTCAACCGGCTCCTCATCTTCATCTTCGTCGTCGTTTTGAATCTCCCCAGCTGAGATCTGAGCGTTTTGATTGTTTTCTTCATCAGCTTCATCTTCGTTTTCTTCTTCCTCTTCGACTTCTTCGTATTCTTCTTCTTCCTCCTCTTCAACTTCTTCTACTTCTTCTTCGTTTTGCTCTTCTTGGAGCTCTTCTTTTGGCGGTTCTTGTTGTTGCTGCTTCTTCGGCGGCTCTTCCGCTGGCTCGGTGGATTTGGCGTCGTGCTTTCGTTTTTTAGCCATTGATTCTTTGAGGAGTAAGAGAGAGTGGTAATGATTTGGTGGCTAGGGTTTTTGCTCGCGTCGGCCGATGATAACGAAGGGGAAAAGCTTTTATGCATACGAAAAACCTCGAAATGACCCTCAAACTATACATTAAGTTTCGATTTAGTACCTAAACAAAAACATTTTATGTCGAAATTTATGAAATTCTCAATAAAAAACTTCTATCGAAAACAATTTAATATAAAGTTTTATTTAAATTATATTTTTTTGATAAATTAGCTTATTTTGTATATTAATTAAAAAAAATCAGTTTATTCTAAAATAAATCCTAATTAAGAAATAAAAAATTATTGAAGGAAATAATGAAATAAAAGATAAATTAAGTGTAAAATTGGTATTATCCTAATAGTTGAGGAATATATTTTAATTTTTCCCTTATAAATATCAACCTGACTTCTTAGATTTGTTATCTGTGGCTTTCATTTGTTATCATTTTTCGTTTTATTTTATTTTTTCACGTAGAATTTTTCATTAATTTGGTTCGCGTTGAAACTTAAAAAAAAAAAAAAAACAAAATTGATATAGAAAATAAATCCGTGCAAGACATAATGAAATTTTAAGGACCAAGGAATTGTCAATTCCTGGATCTAACGCCTCTAACGTAGCTTTAACTTGAAAAGGATTAAAGTTAAAAATCTCGAGGAACTAGAATATTATAATCATGAGAAGACAGTTAAAATATTTAATTTTTATTTTATAATATCTCAGTTGTTAAAAGATTTTATATATATATATATATATATATATATATAAAATTCTTGCATAGTCTCCTCAAGTTAGAAGAATTTTTGTGTAAATCACCTTGTTATGGGTATTTAACACAATAACTTTGCATTGCCTATTTCATCGTAAATCACTAATACAAAATCTATGAATCACCTCATTATGGACCTCACCGTCATGATTTCTAGTAACAGTATTTGATATAGATGAAAATTAATTATAAACTAAATCATGTAAGGTAAATACTGTATAACCAATACTGTTCACCCCCTCATAAAACACCGTAGATAGCATAAACACGGTAAATAGCATTGTATATTTTATTTTGATCATTAAAGTTTTTTTATGCGATTTGATCATAACTGAATACCAATTGCTTCTGAATGCTTAGTTAATGGTGAAATTGAAAAAAGTAAGACCAAACTGAAACAAACACAAAAATTAGGTGGTGTGCCAAAGATCGCATGAAAAATTCACTTCAGTCATCAATCTTTAAATATAACGCAATATATACCATTTAGGTCTTTTTCATATTTTAAAAAATCAATTTTCATACTCGAGTTTATTTGTGTTATTTTTTAGTTCCTAGTTAGACAGATGAGAGAGAAAAGGTTGTCAAATTTCAATGAGAAGAGAGAAATTCACTCTTAACTCTACTTTTCGGCCACTAAAATAGATTTTCTTGGTGTTCACAAGTTCCATGAGATGAGATGAACTTCATAATGGTTGTTTAGAACTTTGATGTTATATGAAAAACAAGATTTAAACTGAAAAAACCAAAACTAAACTGATTTGATTTCAGGTTTTTGAACTATTTTTTGGCTATTTGGAGTTTTGATTGAATGGTTTCGTGGGTGTTATAAAGGTGTTAGCATGGTGTTTTTTAAGTTGAAATAACTTGAAAATTAGGTTTTTTAAAAAAATATAAGTTTTTCTAATTTTTTAACTACCATAATGGTGACCAGAATTTGAGCTTACAAATGACACATTATCTGTCTTGATGACGACGTGTTTTCTACTTATTTTTTTTTAAAGGACAAATAACCTAACGTGCATTATTTTGAAAAATATTTTTTAAAAAGTAAATCTGGGCTTGCGGGCCTGGGATTGAAGGCCCGCCAATGCTTCTAGACTTTTCATTTAAGTGGCCCAAACAAGTTGGGTCATGAGCCTGCGAGCCTAGAACGTTTTGACCCTTTTTTTTTGTTTTTTTTAAAAAAGTTAAATAAAAATTTAAAGAAAACAATATTGAATTCGGTTTTACAGGCGTACAGTAATTGTTTCCGGTGTATATGCATGTATAGCTTGACTTTTTCGTTTTTTCTTTGAATTTCATATGCTTCGCCAGCATATTTGGTCTTCAAATACACCAAATCTAAATATTAATTCTCTTGGATTTCCTTTTCTTTTTGTTGGATTTCCATTCTCCCTTGACAGAGAAACTCATTCACTTGTTTAAATTTCGAAGGTAAATATGTCAATGGAACCACTCTTGTTGTTGATGGAGGGCTTTGGCTGAGCCGTCCTCGCCACCTCCCAAAAGATGCAGTCAAGCAGCTTTCTCGAGCCTTGGAAAAGAGATCCAGGAATTCACAAGTTGGGGTTCCATCTAGCAATCTCTAAGTAAAAGCCCTGTAATCATTTGTGCCTGGCCATTAAAACACACAGGTTGTTAATCTTTGTGGGTTTGACATTCTTCCCACTCAAAGCAACAAAATTCAAGCGTAGCCCCTGCTCTTTTCCCTTGAAGAATAAAATAATTGGTTTCACAGCCAGTCTGCAGGTTTGAGATATCTCAAGGTGTAATTGAGCTAATCCATTAGCATTGACAGATTGGCAACCATTCAAAACAAGCACTGCAAGATGTTCCCAGAATGCTATCAATGATGCTTAACTGTCTGTAAAAATGGTACTGGTGAAACAGAACGGGACAGAAAATAATCCTTGTTTTGCCTAAAAGACACCAGCAACACCGAAGTGATTTGATTTGAAGCAATTTGCAGGTATATGCGGGTTCAGAGGAAGAATTTTACATTTTTCAGAGTCTTTTGACAGGATGTCAGAAATTTTTATGTTCTTCTGTCATGATCATCCAAAAAATTGACAATTGCCTTGAACCAAAAGGGAGAAACCATCGGAAAGTATTGAAAGAAGCATTCATAATATACGAAATATTCTTCAATAATTGATAGGACCATAATTCAAGACTAACAAGATAAAGCTTCTCCAGAAAGCCAAAACAGCCAGGTAGAGCAAGACATAGAGGCGCCACATACAGCTCCCAAAAAGCTCCCATTGACCTAAAACTGCAGCAGAGATCAGAGCGAACAAACTCTCCACAGCATGAATCCAAAATAAAGACCGACAGGGGGAGGGACAATTCCACGAGCAGCAGATGAACTGACGACGCAATTGTCACAACGGCTGATCATGAGCGATAGTAAGGAGTTGCAGATCCAAGAAGACGGTTTGGCAAAGCTTTCGCTGCTGGTAATTCTAGCAGCCACATCACTCGAAGGCTGAGTTGATTCACTTTCTGACTGACTTCATCTCTCTTCCTCCATAGTCAAATCAAGATTTTCACATCCGGCTATACAGAGTGACTCTCAAGTGAAGTCAGATATTCCATACTTGGGGGCAAAGATCACAGGCTTTTACAACCTACGATCTTCAATTTTCGAAGGCTTTTAAGACCTAGCATATCTTGGCACAAACATTCAAGATTTTCACAATCAATAACGAATAAAGTAAGACCCCAAACACCCTATTCCACCCTCTACACTTCTGCTTGGTGGTTAGGTATAAACATCCAAGGCTGATCATTTCAGCAACCCTTCGAATCCATCAGAAAGTATAGAGCTTGCAAATTTTGTAACTTGCAAACAGAATTGGGGAGTCTTAACATCTTTTTATCCCATGAAATATCGAGATAAATGCTTACTATGATGGAAAACTCATCTCGAGACAACGATAATGCAAGATCATGCAGCTTGAAGGCAGAGATGAAACCCATGTACTCATAATCTTGGAAAAAACATTCTAATGGCAACATCTTCCAACTTTCCATTTCCGTCTGAAGAAGATTCAATGAGCCCTCGTACCATCCAAAAATATAAATGCCATCTTTCTCCTTTTCTTAATTCAATTCCATTCCTTGTCGAGGAAAAGTTGCGCACCAGCACCCAAATTTATCTTTGCTGATATAGAATGTTTAGCGGATTTGTTCATGGTAGGATAGACAAGGTAAAATCTGAAGATTAAATTAAAGCAAGTTGCGGCCAGGAACATGCCTGAATAATTTAGCAATTTAGCCTGTTTCGCAGTAGAGTTAGAATAACTTTTTTTTTTAATTAAAATACATGTGAATAATATTTTTTTATTTTTTTAAAAATTATTTTTAATATTAGTATATTAAAACAATTCAAAATATACAAAATATATTAAATTTTAACAAAAAAATTTAAAATTTTTAAAAACACGGTTTGCATCGCGTTTTTAAATGGTATATTAGGCTAAAGATTATATTATTGAATTTTCCTAGTTATTTTTTAATTTTCTTTTTATTTTTCTACTTGTTTTGAGATATTATATAAATGTTTTTAGTTTGTGTTTGGATATAAATATATAAAAATAATATATATTTAAGATGATTTTAAAATAAATTTTTATTTTTTATAAAATAAAAATGATAGAAAAGTTTCGGTCTCTTCTTTTATAAAATCGTAACCAATCGTGTTAGCTTAGCATCATTAAAACGGAGAATAATCCTATTTTTGTTATATAAAAAAAGCCTAATGACAGTGACGTGGCATCATTCTCAGAGACAAAAGGAACCCAAAAGAAAGACCCAATGCGGAAGCGACTAGTGAACAAGCATGAGCTCAGCCAGTGAAAGCCCAGATAAGGCCACTGCTAACAACCCTATAAAGCACCCAAACAGCCGGATCGCAATCTTGACTTCTCACTTCACCACCACCATGTCCTCCGAGAAAGACGCCGCTCTGGCCGCCGCTGCGGCGCCTCCCTCCGCCGATTCCCCCACCATGTAATTCTTAAACACCGCCTCTCTCTTACTTTAGTTAAGGTAAAATGAATTTGAACCTGGTGATTTAATTTTGACCTTTTTTTTCCTTGCAGATTTGACAAAATTATCAACAAAGAGATCCCAGCTAAAGTTGTTTATGAGGATGATAAGGTACTTATTGATAATCCTTTGATGTGTTAAATTAAGGGTTTGTTTTGGTTTTTGCTGGGGTTAGTAGAGATTTTACCTTCAGTGGAAAAATTTGTTCTTTGTTAAGGGATTGTGTGCACATTGACTGTTGGACTATTGCATGATTAGTGCAAAATTGGGTTTAATTAGAGACTCTAAACACTGATTGCTGTTTATCACAAAGTGGGTTTGCCTGAAAATGATGTTTTTTAATAGGTTTGTAGCTTCAAATTTTGGCAATCTTGATTAGCGTGTTATTTTGCCTAGAAAATGATTGTTTAGGTTGTTGGGATCGGCTATTTGTTTTCTGTTTTGATTTTTATTGTCTGTTTCTTTTACTAGGTTCTTGCTTTTAGGGACATTGCTCCTCAAGCACCTACGCATATTCTACTTATTCCAAAAGTCAAGGATGGTTTAACTGGACTATCCAAGGTAATCCTTGCTCGCTGTAGATTTCTTGTATCGTGGTGGTTTAGCTTTGACAAATTTCTACATGTGGTGGCTTTATCTTTATGTAGTCGCTTTGTTTTAGATAACCATTTATAAGTGAGCTAAGGCATTTTGTTTAAATCCTCTCTCCAGCTAGATGCATGTGATGAGGCAAATTTCATTGATGCCTAAATTTCATTGATGCCTAAATTGCTAAACTTGATGTTCGTGGTTGATCAGCTTAATTTGTTCTTGCACCGAGTAATATTTTTGGATAAGTATGGCTACCTGCATATTTTTAGTTGTTAGTTTTGATTCTTTCTTTGTTTTTGTGCTCTAAAAAATTATTGATTTATGGATTTCACAAAAATATACAGTGTTAGAAATTTTGTGTAGTATGAAGTATTGATGAATGCTAAAAATGAATTGTCTTCGTTGTGGCCATGAAACGGAAAAGGATTTGTGTTTCTCTCTGCGTTGGTAGTCTTGTAGGATAGTGGAATAAGGAGAGAATATTTTCTGCTCTCTTGTAATTGACAGGGCAGAGACAGAACCATAATATAAGCATACTTATTTCTTGTTGAAGAAAAAATGCCATCATCTTTTGTTGCCATATTAATCCACAAATAAACTACGAAATTCATCATTTTTTTTTCTAGATTATGACTATAGCTTTCTAATTATACCTTGTGGACTTTCTACATTAGGCTGAGGAGAGGCATTGTGAGATTCTAGGCCAGCTGCTTTACACTGCCAAGCTCGTTGCAAAGCAGGAAGGGCTTGAAGATGGTTATAGGGTTGTGATCAACGATGGACCAAATGGATGTAAGTGGCCTTTCCCTGTGCTTAAAGTGGAACTGCTTCTAATTGAAGCTCAATTTCAAATATTCAAGTGAATTATTTTGGATGCTGTTTCCTTCCTTTCTGAAGCAAGCACATTTTCTTGTAGGCCAATCTGTCTATCACCTTCATCTTCACCTCCTAGGTGGACGTCAAATGAACTGGCCTCCTGGCTAAAGATGGATTTCGAGCACAAGGAGCCAAGCAGCGGGCGAAGATTTTCAATTTATGGCTGTATCATTTGCCTCATTGGGTAAAACCCAAAAACAGATTTCAAGAACCAGTATCTGGCAATTTATCTAAATAATGTTGAAAGATATTGTGATGGAGGTGTGTTAATCAGCTGAGCGACATGGCAAAAACTTATTTATGGAATCCATCTCGACTAAAAAATTCTTTTAGAATGATGGTTTTTATCAGTTACTGGAGCTCTGCGAAATTTAGCTCTGAACTTGAAGCTAAAGAGCTCTGTTGCTGCCAAGGCCAATCTGATGGACTAAGCTGCTTGCAAGTTTAGTTTCTCCTCCAGATTTCGGGGGAAAAAACATTATGCTCTCCGAATTGAATTTGTTTAATAATGTTGAAAAAACATTTCGCGTAACAACGTAGTCTTCTTGCAAGACCAACCACGTACAAGAATTCGAAAATCAAGTGATCTTATCATTGGTTCTTGTAATGGTTTAATATCTTTAGCCGATTTAGATGGTGAGACTTTGTAATCCATGGCCACAGAAACATAAAAAGATACCATCTATTTTTTTCACACGCTACTAGTATTATAAGAATGTTTGCACCGAATGGGGATATGGTTTTCGAGACGAGATATGGGTTTGGTTACGATGCAGTTTCTGATGACTAAAAGGTTGTTAAGATTGAGCAATTCTGATGCTTATGGGAATGAATCTGAAATGACAATTTATAGCCCAAGGAAGGATTTGCTTAGGGTTATTAAAATACCTTACCTTGTGCAGAGTAACCATGCTGCGGGTGTTTATGCTGGGGGAGAGTTGCATTGGATTGTTAGCAGGTTCGATAATTTCAGTGGTTCTCAGATGATGGTTTTCAAATTCACTTTGTTTAGAAAAATCATGTATTGATTTTACCTGGAGCAATGATGGACACATGCTTTTATACGATGAGCATTCAGTATCTTAGTTTACAACTAATGTAATTAGATCTGCTCTTCATAGGTAAACTTGGGATTTGTGATCCCTGGTAAGATCGGTTCAGGATCATGGGATTGTTTGCCAGAAAGCTTTGCTGTCATTCCCTGGGCAGTTTATTGTGATGATTTCCTCTCAAAAGGCTTCAAGCTCAAATTGTAGGAAACTAGAAGCAAACAAGAATCGAGCATGGTAAAGAGGAAATTGGATGACTTTTGCTATGCCTCATAAAATTGAAGCTTTATCTTAATGTTTCTCAAATATGATTTAATTGTTATGCAATGAATTTGAGCTAAGCTGTAAGTTAAATGCATCCGCAGTGCACTGTGTAATCTACTCGATACTACCATGTCCTCATATGCAATTGGTTTGCTCTTTCTCAAAACCACAACAATTTACTCAACCCTTCCTGTCACCGTTCCTTGCAGGGCATACACTGCCGTTGTGGTATTGAAATCAAGTGCATGATGGTGGAGAAACAAGGGTTAGAGTACATTTCCAGTTAGTGTATTTGTTTTCCAGGCATGAGGTACTGTAGGATGCAATATGAATACAATAGTCCTGCCTTTTGTGTTATGAAGTCTTTGTCATGCTTGGATATGTTGAACTGGTAGCTATATTCCTTTCGAATTTCTATTAAAACTCCCACCACTAACTATTTCAGAACTTCGCTCGTAGAAATTATTGATCTTATCTCACTATTCGGTGTGATGTCATATTCATTTTTAGCAGAAAAGCATCTTGTTATTGCAGTGTTAGATTTGTTCTGTTTTAACTTAGCTGTGCATCATCCCCTAGGGTTACACCTCTTGGTTTGGTTGATGGCGTGCATCAGTTCTACTTATGATAATCGTTGTGTGAGCTTTGCTTGGGTTAAACTTTCTGCTGGATTCTTCATTCCCCTTGGTAAAATCCTGTTCAAACTTTAGTATTTTAACCAACAATAGATCTAAAATCTCACTAGATTTAGTAGCCTGGATCTCGAATATTTGCAATTTTTTTTCCTGAATTTTTCAGTCAAGATCCAGCGTCTCCCCTTCACCATAGTGATTCAAATGAAGCAAACAAATGAAGAACAAATTAACAAGCTCTATCTAGTAGGAGCTGCTGCGATAATCAAATAAGAGCTTAGTATTCAGACATTAAGAAAAGAAAAGAAAGGAACTGGAAAACTCTTCTTTTCTTACACAAACAGCCCTATATAACTGGTGACATGTATGCTTGAGCCATAAGCATCTCATTCTAGATGCACTGCCAAAGGATCCTCAGTTGCCCAAACTTGATACAAAAAAGTGCTACCATTTTTGCATGTCTTGATGAATCCAATCTTCATCACCTTCATCATCACTGCTGATTTTGCTAACCTTTCCCATCATCAGAATTTCTTGCAGTGGACATCTAATGGAGCCCGTGAAGGATTTTTCAACGAGAATGAACGAAGGAGAGATGGTTGAATTTTGAAGGCAAACAAAAGTAGACTACGTGAGAGGGGATCTTCCAAGCATATGCTTGAAGCATTAACTTGCTGGCCCATTATTCCTTTTTCTCAACTTTAGTTATTTTTAGGATTAGGATTAATAGTTGATCAT
>Ga0325404_1002236_pt1 | contig 20754 bp, 8 predicted proteins | sample PopdelMetagenome_18_FD_205664 | JGI IMG/M metagenome (GOLD analysis project Ga0325404, IMG submission 205664) | Populus deltoides microbial communities from Bellville, Georgia, United States - Xylem-Control-R1 | ecosystem: Host-associated > Plants > Phyllosphere > Stem > Wood/Secondary xylem... | reverse complement strand
AATCTGTGTAAGTTTCAAGTTCGAAAGACCCTCATTTGAGAAGATGTGTTATAGAATAATATAAAGCATATTTAGAGACCTCACTAATAGCTTAAACTTTTGAGTTGAGTTGGTTCTTTTACATAATTAATATTTTTTTGATTTTTTATATCATTTTGATATGCTGATGTTAAAAATAATTTTTAAAAAATAAAAAATATTATTTTAATATATTTTTAAATAAAAATATTTTAAAAACTAATCATATCAAATTTATAAATATTTTTTTTTAATAACCAAGGAATTAGGACTCGGAAAATACATGGCACTCGGAAAATACATGGCCAAAGAGGTTGCTTGAAACCACAAGGAAGAAACAAAAACAGAGAGAGAGAGAGAGAGAGAGAGGAAATTTCCCGGTGCTCCCATGTTTTGAATTGGTGACACACTTTTGAACATTTTGGCAGCTAGTGTTTTTTCTTCAAGTATCCATCACATGAGGGTTCATTCGGGGGCGGTTTATCATATCAAAGGTTACCATATGTTTTTGTTTTATTTATTTTCACGTTCTAAAAATATTTAAAAAAAATTAAAATTTTTTATTTTTTTATTTCAAATTAATATATTTTTTAATATTATTAGATTATTTTGATTACTAATGTTAAAAATAATTTTTAAAAAATAAAAAATATTAAATCTTAAAGGTAGACATGAATTTGGTGGGGTGGGGTTTGTTTTTATTTTCTTTATTATGTTAGCTCAGCATTCAAAACAAATGGTTGAAGTATTACAATCATCCAGGGTCCTACTTCATGCTTCATATCTTGTGTATTTTATTTATCTATCTAGTTCTATATTTTGCACTTAAGCTCTTAGAGTCCTAATCATATCAGTGTTTGTTCCGTGTGCTACAATATGTTTTTTATTTGAAAAAAAAATATTAAATTAATATTTTTAAATGATTTATCCGTATAAAAAATAAAAAATATATATTATTTTAATATATTTTTAATTAAAAATCATTTCTAAAAAATAGTATGCATTGCGCAACATTACCACTCTGTTCTTTTTGCGTTTTAAATTTTTTTTGAAATTTTTTACTTTTTTTACTTAAAATTAATATATTTTTAATATTTTCAGATCATTTTGATGCGCTGATATTGAAAATATTTTTTAAAAAATAAAAAAAATATTATTTTAATACATTTCTAAATAAAAATTATTTAAAAAAATAACCACAGCCATTCTTTCAAACATACATAATCCAACCACCTCTTTAATTGCATTCTTTCAAACATACATAATCCAACCACCTCTTTAATTGCATTCTTGTTGGGAGTTTGGCATGGGACAATGTGTCTATTGTCCTGAACTTTCAAATTGCCACTATCAACCTTTGACTCTCTACAAAGTTGGGTTCGATGATCATGTGAAGATTTAGCTAGCTGCGATTAAAAATTGAGATTCAAACGAGACATTGACTTCTTTAAACGACGAGTGTGCCTAAATGTGTGGTTAACTAATATTTTGCCCTAAATTCATGCTCATGTGCACCTTTCTAAGGAACAGTACTGTCTAGCTCCAAGAGCCATTCTTTAAAAAACCTTTCTTCCCTTTCCCTCTATCGAAAGGGCTGTCGTTCCCATTGCCAATTCTCGCTTCCCTTTCTTGCCCACCGCGCTAATAAATATGCAACAAGATCTGTCGGTGTGGAACAAACGATAGTGTCGTGTAGTGTGGTTGATATTTTTCTTCGAGTTTTCACTTGGCAGCCAATAAGCCAAATCAGCTACTTTCCTAGCGTATAAAAAAATGGCTTCTTCCAGGTGTCGATGTCTCAGTGATTTCTTCCTTGACATCTTACATTTTGTTATATCTGGGATTGTGATTGCAGTAAGAGTTTAAAGTCTATTTTTATTTAAAAATATAAAATAATTTGAAAATATAAAATAAAATTTGTTTTATATAAGCTCAAGACTCGAGTCAAGTCTCGGGTAAATTGATTCGGTCTAATCTAAATATCTAAAAAATATACATAAAATAATGTTATTTTGAAAAAAAATATAATTCAAATTAAATTTTTTTCAAGATCAATCATCAAGGGGATCTTAAAACTATGATCTTGCGTGCTCTCAACCCTTTGTAAATTGCATTCTTTTACCTATTTCTTTATTTTATTTTAATCGGATTCTAGATGCTGCCATATTTTTAATATAATAAATAGCATGGGCCCGGTAGGAGCCTCTTGGGCTAACAAATAAAGTATAAAAAAGGCTTAGACCCACCTATCTTTCTGATTTAAACTGGGGGTCCACCATGCAGACGCTGCACATGGGCCAGACGTGGACTTTAAGTTACTGAGATTCGAATACGCTCTTGGTCAATGAGTAAATCAGCAGGGAATTCAGTGAAGCACTCTCCTTTGCTTTTTGTCAAATCACACACACTTTCATTTCTTGAAACAAAAAAGAGAGGACAATTTTATATATATATTGTAAAAAAAGTTACTTTGAAAATTTAACCAACCCCCATTTGAAATGCAATGTTAAACGGGGCTTGTAAAATACGGTTGGAGGTTATGATAGGATTATTAAAAACAATTTAGTTTTCAATACATTTATTTTAAATGTTCTTTGTCTTTAGAATAATCTTTTTGCAACAATTTCTTCTTAGTTGCTGATCTTGTCTATTCATTTTCCACTCAATTTGTCGTGGGAGAGGTATTTATCATCAACCTAGAAAGAATACGAAAGGTTTTTGAGAAAACTAGAAGGAAAGAAAAGAAAAATCAATCGTTTGGTGATTTTTTAAATATATAGCCGGATGTGAACTTTCTTGGAAGATAGATTATTGAAGCGACCCTGTCAACCTTGAAGGATTATTATTGAGTGAATTGGTATTTTTTAAAAAATTAACTTATACGTGGTTTTTAAAACTGCAAATTCTTTTATTTTAGTTTAACGTGGGTATCCGGATCAACTTGCGCGTACCTCGACTAATCCCACGGGTCCTGAAGTTAACGACCATGTAAGCTTCCAGTAGCCATCATATGAGCAACAACAGGGCTTGAACCTGAGACCACAGAGGGAGCAAATCTTTTGATCTCAAACTCTTAGCATTGAACCACCACCCAGATGGTTAGACTGCAAACTCTTGTTAATGATAGTAGTAGTTATACCAAATCAAAATTTATATAGGTCTAGCGCAATGTTATTAATCTCGATATAATTTGACGAGTTAATTGGAAAACTCATTAATTAATTAACTTGATTGGAGCTAGATTTTTATATCGAATTGAATGAGAGTTAACCTATTTAAACTTGGTTAATCTAATAGGTTAACTTGTGATATAGTTGTCTCATTCAAAATTTAAGTAAAATCTGATTTAATTTTTTTAAATGATAATATTTTAACTTTTTTATATTAAAATAATATTATTTAAAATTAATTCAGGTAAATCTAAATTAATATATTAAATTTATAACTTAAATTTCGAGCCGGGTCATTAAGCAAGCTGGTTTCTATGGTCCAGTGTTTTTTTGAAATGAAAAATATGCTGGTTCAAGATTGCCATGTTGCCTTGCAAAATATGGTCAAGGCATAAGAATGGCAAGTTTCAAAGTTTTAAAATTGACCGTGTGAGTTAATTATGGATCGCCCCTGTGTTATTTACAAGTCAACTTAATTTGCAGCTGTGATATCCACGTGTATAATTAATAGTTATTTTTTATATACTCGGAAAATAAATAATTGGAATCTAACAGGAAACTTCCCTTTTTTACTTTTTACTTATTTCATTTGATTTTCCTTTTAACCAATTCTGGCTCAAGCACTTACTCGTATTTTTTTGCCACGTTTTCCTTGTATCTAGCATCGTGATCTCGAGGCTCCCTTTCCTTATACACTGAAAACGACAATTAATTACCTACAAATAATCGTACTCAGTAATTCTCTAAAAAATAGAAAAGGTAACAAGATGTAATATTGAAATAAAAATATCGGTAAAACTAAAATACAATCAAAGAAGCATTTTTTCGTGCGTATCTTGGATCGTGATTCGCGAGTGCTTTTATAAAATAGATTTTGGAAGTGTGGTTAATGTTGCTTTTTAAAATAATTTTTATTTGAAAATATATTAAAATAATATTTTTTATTTTATAAAAATTATTTTTTACATTAATGTATCAAAATGATTTAAAAATATCAAAAAATATTAATTTAAAATAAAAAATAATTAAAATTTTTTAATTTTTTAAAAATACAAAAACAAGCAGCATCTTTAACCCTGATTTTATTTTATTTTATTCATTTTATTTCGAGAAAAATGTCATTCCACCCCACCATCCCATTTATGATTTAGGGCAATTCAAATCGTACAGAATATGACATTAAGTACTGAATTTAGTGTTAATTTTTTTTTTGTTGGGAAATAACTATCGATTAATAAAACGATATTAATCCTCATTAAGATTCAAATGACCTCATGATTAGGTCTAAATCTTCTATTCCACATTCTCATCCACCCAGCCGTTTTTTTTTTTCTTAAATACAAAATTACGTGCTTTCTTTTTTATGTAAGTATAATCTCTCTTTTTATATATATAAAAATAATCATGTGCTTTTAACTTGGAAAAAATACTAAATTTATATTTTTTAATATTTTATGATGATTTTAATATATTGATATCAAAAATAAAAAATAAAAAAAATTATTTTAATATATTTCAAATTAAAAAGTTATTTTTAAAAACATCCATATATCACAATCTCAAATACTCATGAATTGATTTTGGGAATTATACATTTTTTTGAAGTTTAATGTCACTAAATTCAAAGTTAAAATAGAAAAAATTATTAATTTAGTAAAAAATGGTTGATTTAGATATGTTTTTTAATAAGAATAATTTTTTGAAAAAATATATTTTGTTAAAAAAAATTGACTGATCAAAATACTTTTACTCTTACAAGTCAGTAGTTATCAAATTGGGATTCGGATCACGAAAATCACAAATGCACAGTGACATGGGAATTTGCCTTTGCCACCTAAAAAAAGTGATCTGGAAATAGCAAAAAGGAGTGGAAATAACAATTTGTTTGAGAAGTTTAAAATGTGACCCCGTCCCGCTCACGCAGCAGTTATCACTCTCTCCTAATTAATCATATCACCAAACAACACCGCACAAAACCTCACTCTCTCGCTCGCTCGCTCACTCACTCTCTTTTAAAACAAAAACCTCTCTCTCTCTCTCCCCTTCTCTCTTTTTCCTTCTTTCTTTTCCGAGAGAGCTCTCTAGAGACCATCGCTTTTAGGTCTCCTTGGAGCTCCCAAGCACATGGTAGGCTCTCTCATCCTTCTCTCTCTCTGTTTCTTCTCTGTTTTTTTTTTCTTAAGCTCTACACACCACCAGTGATTGACACGTTGCTGTTGGATCGATAAGAGCTACAGATTTTCTTTCTCCGAAACTGCATGGCGTTTCGTGTTTGTCTCTGTAGATCTGTGAAGCATGTCTAATTTCAACCATTTTTGCGTTTTACTGCTTCGTTTCTCTAAAAACGACTCTGTTTTGAAATTTTCTGGATTTTTGAAACTCATTGTTGCTTTTTCTTTGTGCGTTTGCGATTTTCTCGATTTTAGAGCGGCTTTGTTGAGAAATTTGTGCTTAGAAAAGATAATTTGAAGCGTTTGTGTTATATATATATATATATATATTGAGTTTTGAGGCTTTTGATGCTGAAATGGATTAAGTTTTAATAGGATAAGAGTTTTTTTCTCACTTAATTTAGTTTTATTATCTTTCTGTTGTGTTGTCAATGCTAAGATCTTTTAATAAACAGTAGATCTTAGCTCAATATTTTGAAATGTGTCTGTTTAGTTACAGTGAAAATGCGTGAATAAGAAAATATCTTATTTATTCGGTTTTTATAGCTACCTGATGGAGGTTAAAACCGTAGCAAAAATTTTTTTTGCTTGTTTCTGTTCATAAGCTAATGGAAGGTAAGTTTAAGGACATTATGTTAAAACTTTTGAGCGAGGTTGAATTCACCTAGTCGATGGCCCATGGAGTAATGCTATTCGTGCCGAAATATTCAGTTGGTGTTACGGTTGTTGGTGCCTTGCAGGGCTGCCTGGTTGAATCCAAGCCGTCAGTGGTTGATATTATCCGGAGATGGATATTTCGGGACAAATAACATTAATCTTAATCTAAGTTGTGAGAATGAGTTCAAACTTACAGAGTTTTGATTGATTTTTTTATCCGAAAATTGGTGTAATGGTACGAAACATTTTGAAGCGTAATAGTGCAGATACGTAGATTTCTTTATGACTATCGTGTGAACTTTTGGAGAAAGAATTAAGGAAGAAGAGAGTACCGTAACTTGAAACGGATTTTTGGTTGAGTTTATATGCCTGAAATTAGATTTCTTTTGACAAGAACTTTTGTCAACTTGAAATGAAACTATTTACAGGTTTTTCCATGAGGTTTGAAACAGTACTATTTCCATTGGACAATGCACCTAAGCCTGGATATATAAACTCAAAATAAGCATGAATTTGTTCCACATTCGACGTCTTTGAAACATTTAACCATTTTGAGCTGAAAGTGCAATTCAAGTGGACTTGTTCCGTGAATACGAGCTTATACAAGTTTTGCAAGTTTTTTCTTAATATCTCAGATCATTGTAGCGTTAACCTGTTTATATTTCATTCCTTTGATTGTTCTATGGTGTTGCCCTTGCTTTTTTGTGATCTTGAACCCTAGATTTTCGACAAAAAGATTTTATTACTGGCTATTAAATCCGGTGCCCTCTGCTATGATTACTTATGCTCAACTTAATATATGATCTTGCAACATTATGGCCAAATTGTTGATGTGTTGATCAATGTGCATTTATTTTTTACCTGCTTTTGGAATTTGCTTCTTATCTGACATCAAACTGGCATTGGAATTTCAGGTTCAATGAATAGCATTTCAGTTTGAAATCACGTATTGCGCTTCCACGAAGCAAGCAAAGATGAACAAAGAAAATGCAATTACTGCCAAACTTGAAGAGCCCGCTACTCGAATTACACGGGCACGTGCTAAAGCCTTGGGGGCTTCGGTAGGAATATATCCTGCCTCAAAACCCTCCTTCAAGCAGGAGCAGAGGCATCCTCTTAGAGCAAAGACCAAAAGAGCAGCATCAGATGAGAATAAATCTGCTTCGACCTCGATTGCTGGCTTTAAGCATAAGAGAAGGGCAGTGCTTAAAGATGTGAGCAACATCTTTTGTGAGAATTCTCATCAAAACTGCATCTATGCAACTAAACAACATGTATGCAATTCTCTTGCTTGTATCTCAGTCTTCAAAATTTGTAATTATAGCATAAATTTCTTTATTATATGACATTTGTGTAGGGAATTTACTTTCATCTGTAGTTATTCACTAGTTGCAATTTTTTTTTTTTTTGAAACTCACTAAGTGAAAGACTATTCTCTGCTGACATGGCTGGTTGACAGACTAGTAAACTAGCTAGAAAATGTCCTCCGAAAACACATGCAGAGGTGGCTGCTCGTATCTCTATGAAAATTTCACCGGTTCAGGAGGATGTAAAAGAAAAGTTAGCTGAAGAGCTGTCAAAAATAAGAATGGGAGAAACACAAAATTTTACTTCACCAGCAAAGTTAGAAGTAAAACAAGATAGTTTGTGTCATGGCACAGGAGAAGGTGGTGTAGCAGATCCGATGCTTCTAATACCAGTTTCCACAAAATTTTCTGGAGTTGAAAGCCCTCTAAAGAAAGGTCAGTGTTGTATTATGATTTGGGTATAAGCATTGTGCTCAATCATCTACCAAAATAAAACCAACCAGTTATATGACATCATTTATGGTTTAATTAACCAAAAAGGGACTTTAGTTTCAATTCATTAATATGGAGTTGAATTTATTTTTAAGATGCAATTGTTGATGTCTAAAGGTGATTGAATAGCTTTTCTTTTTTGGGACATTGCTGTTATAATACTTGGTAGACTACCCATAGTTAAACATTTTTAGTTGAATTTGTGCAGAAGTAAACGAGATTTCAAAAAAACTGGATGCCTCAAGTGGTGCGAGCGTAGTGGATATTGATTTAAACATAAAAGACCCTCAGTTCTGCAGCTTGTATGCCCCTCATATATATAACAATATACGTGTGAAGGAGGTTTGTGCTGCAGTTGTTACCTCTAGAAGCATTTGAAATAATTTATCATGAACTTTTATATCCAGAAACTGCTATCTCACATCACAGATATTGTTGTTATTTGATCAATCTTAATGTGAAATTAAAGCTGTTCGTTCTATGGATGAAAACTATCATCCCTACTGAGTACAACTTGGCATAATTTGATATGGTAGGATTCTTGTGAAAGCTATTATCCAATGCCAGTGTTCTCTATTTTGGTATTAAGGCAGCATGAAGGCTTTCGTTTTTTTAGAAGTACTTAGCAACAACAGTTTCATTACTTGAGTTTTGAAATAAAGCTATTATCCAATGCCAGTATTCTCTTTGGTATTAAGGCAACATGAAGGCTTTCATTTTTTTTAAAAGTACTTAGCAACTAACAACAGTTTCATTACTTGAGTTTTGAAATGAGAATTGAACTTTATCTGGGGCTTAAGAAAGGAAGAAATAGTAACTTGCATGTTCCTTGGCTATCATCACCATATATTTGGTGCTGACTTTTTAATATTTCTTGTACCCCAGCTTGACCTAAGACCTTCAGTTGATTACATGGAAAAGTTGCAGCGCGATATCAGTCCAGGAATGCGAGGAATTCTGATTGACTGGCTTGTGGAGGTTAGCATAGTCAGTTATATAGATTTAATAATAAGAGCTGTCGCAGGCATATGCTTTAAAATAAATGCAGCATATTTACTTTTTCAAAAGATAAGGAAAAAAAATGCCTCTGTTCATAGAAAGTGAAAATATACTAATTTCCAGTTTTTCTTCTCTACTAAAATGGATACTTTTTTAACTCTGTTAAATTGGAAGGTATCAAAACAAATTGGTTTGATGGTTCCTTTTCCTTTTCCTTTTCCACGTTTCCCATCTCTGTTCTTCTGGTTGTTTCCTAACTTGATGTTCTTTTTCCCAAGATAGAAAGTTTAAGACCAAAGACTACGAAGTTGATTAGGAGATACGGGCTTATTGTGGGAGAACACCTTAAATTTTATCTTTTAAGACTTCGTTTCACTATGAACACCTCAAGTATTTTCTAGCTTCCATATTTTTATTGAATGCATGTTCGTTTGTTTTGTTGGACATAGAGCTCCTAAATAATTATGAAAACTCGATTTGTTAGGATTTTAGACAGAGATAGAATCTTGATCTTGAATTGACCAGAAGTTGAAACATTAGTATCCCGTTCACTTTATTTTTTAAGAACACCTCAATACTTGAGTGATATTTAGGTCCCTTTATTAGTATTAATGTTGAATGTGTATACTATTGATAATCTATATGAGTTTTTTCAGGTTTCTGAAGAATATACGTTGGTTCCAGATACTCTTTACCTCACTGTCAATCTCATTGATCGATTCCTCTCACAGAACTATATTGAAAAACAAAGACTCCAACTGCTTGGTGTTACTTGCATGTTAATTGCCTCGTAAGTTTAATGTTCGCTTGACATTTAGATAGAATACGCTGGTTTATGTATTAGAAACAGCTTGAATGCATTTCACAATAAGAATTGCATGTCATGTGTATTTTCCCACTTTAGTCATTGATTCCATTATGCACTTTTCATTTATGATGGCAGTAAGTATGAAGAAATTATTCCGCCAAGAGTGGAAGGGTTTTGCTTCATCACTGACAATACTTACACAAGAGGAGAGGTATGCTCCTTGGAATCCAAACATCATTACGAATTGAGCTCCATATTTTTATGCTTCGTCATTCACTTCTCAATCTTATTAGTCCCGGCGACATATTAGTTAGCCTTGTCTCGGTTTTCCCATGGCTGTGCACTTCAAATTATGCGAGTCTCACAGTTTAATGAATGGTATGGCTGAGAGGTAGTTCCCAAGAGCATCTTAGCATTTGAGCACCTAACTGGCTGACCTGATCCAAATAACTGGAGTTAGCTATAACGTTATAAATTCTTTTGGAGAAAAAAAAAATCTTATTGGTGGCTGATTATAAACTACAGGATGGACTCGATTGATTTCTTTACCTCAATCTTTTCATATTGTAGGAAAATTTTGTTGGCTTTTACTTGAAATCTTTGTCACTATGGAACTTCTCGATTCCAATTCTAAGAAAGATAAATTCCGCAAAAAGTCCCTGCGCTAGAGCTTTAGCGAGCCTTGCTCTTGCTGAAATCGTTACTCTTCATTCTCCCTGTCAATGATTTCTTCCAAAAGCATTTGCGGAAAATAAACTACCATTATCCGAGGTCTTTCTGTCAGCCAATTTGCATCTCCATTCCAATTATGGTGCCTTTACTTAGCATGCTGGTCTGTGATGCATTCTTAAAAACTATGCTTGATTCCTCCCTTGAAATAGAGTTTCAGTGGCGTGTGCTGATATACAAGGCTTCTAACACAATATTATGGCAGGTTCTGAAAATGGAGAGTCGGGTCCTGAATTTCTTGTACTTTCAGTTATCAGTTCCTACCACGAAAACATTCCTGAGGTGTAATATTGAACATCTTTTACCTATATGTTACCGGTATGATGTCATCCTTCTTATTCCATTTTTTATTTTTCAGGAGATTCATTCAAGCAGCACAAGCTTCATGGAAGGTATTTTAAAATGTTGGCCATTGTACATTGCATATATTCTTGGAATTTAACTAAACTTATCTACTCAGAGACCTGTAATTACTCTGATATAGGTTCCTTGTGTCGAACTGGTGTTTTTGGCAAATTATTTGGCAGAGTTGACTCTTGTTGAGTACAACTTCCTAAAGTTCTTACCTTCCCTCATAGCTGCATCCGCTGTTTTTCTTGCCCGATGGACACTCAATCAGTCAGATCATCCATGGGTCTGCCCTTTTCTGCCTCTTTGAGTTTGATTTGAGTATTTATTCCTTTTTATTTCCCGTTCATTAAAGGAATGGCTGAAGAGGACGCTTCTGTGTACTTTTTTCAGAACTCAACTCTTGAGCACTACACTAGATACACAGCATCAGAACTGAAAACTACAGTACTTGCTCTGGAAGATTTGCAGCTGAACACCAATGGTTGTTGCCTAAATGCTATACGCGACAAATATAGACAACAGAAGGTAAAACACATACTATCTGAAGGGGTTTGAGCTGATAGTATGTCCATGCTGTCTAATGCACATAAGAATGAATGCGTTGCTAGTCCTTTCAATTCCCAAGTAGTGTTTAGGCATGTTTTGAAATTATTTGAATCAAATCAACAAAGACTTTTACTATTTTCAAAATATACAAGGCAGTTTCTGTGATTTTTCATTTGTGTTTGGTAATGCAGTGTAGCGTGTTTTCGTAAAAGTATTTTTTAATTGAAAATATTTCAAAATAATGTTTTTTTAGAATTTTTTTTATTTCTAATATCAACATATCAAAAGTATTGAAAAGCATATAAAAAAGTATTAATTTGATGTTTTTTCAAGCAAAAAACACTTGAAGCAAGTTGAATCGCATTACCAAACAGAGCTACCGCACAATTTTGAGTTTCACTTTTCCAGTTCGTGTCATTCTCACAAATGGTTATCATTGTGACAGTTCAAATCTGTAGCAACATTGACCTCAGTGCGACGAGTTTCATCGCTTTTCTGAAGACGAAGAAAAACTGGTCCTGCATTAACAAGCACAGCACTCTGATTCGACACTTTGAGGGTGATATCGATTCTAATCATAGAGTTTAATTCAATCAAAAGTTTGCATTTGTTTATCGTTGTTGTAAGATCTAATCTTGTTCTGGTGCTTCCAGTCCAAAGTCAGTTGTTGTAATCAGTGGTTGGTAGCATAACACACTCGATGAGGTAATTTATATGCCTTGGGTGGATTAATTGCACAACTTCCTAGTCATTAGGAAGCTTTAACCGCACCTAGGTTATCCAATAGATTGCTAATTAGCAATGAGAAATGTAGTTATTCCAACGTTACTGTTGTATTTAAACCTTGTGAATCACAGAAAAAGAAAACTAGAAAAAAAAGGAAATAATATTTTTTCATATTGGAATTATCTGTTTTGCACTATGATTATTTTTTTATAAAAATCAAGCTCTGGACTACTATGGTCTTGTATTTGCTTATATTGAATGATTACAATGTGAACTTTCTTGACCCTCTATGTTATGAAGAAATTTAAGCTTTGAACCGTGAAGACGTCCTGTGAACACCGACGATATTCTTCGACCATGGCAACAGGGTGGGAGGTAACAGAGGCCAGTGGTTCTTTTGCTGCAAGGCAAGTAATGCAAAGAGGCTTGAAAATGATGCCCACGCGGTAAAACAAATGTTTGTTTCTGGGATCGAACTTAATTTTACTTTTCAAATTGTTTTTTTTTTTAATATTTATAATATACATGCTTATGTTAAAAAAAATTAATTTTTATTTTATTTTTCTTGGAAAATTCATTTATTCAATGTATCAGAAGGTTTTTCCTTTTCTTTTTGTGGTGAGCACTGAGCAGAATGAGATGGTGGAGTAAATTAGGTGACGGAAAATTGTATAAACCACTGCATGGTCATTCCTTCATAACCTTTACCAAGGAAGCAATGACTAATATTCCATACAGTAGAAAGAGAATACAGGATCAACACAAGTTACAATAACTGGCTGTCACAGGACTATCCAAAAAAGAATCCTACAACCCAAACTACTAGAACAACAACTTCCATACATTTTCTTTTCGTGGCTTTCCAACCACACCACCATCAATGGAGGAAACGAAAAGAACAGTAGCCCAGGATAACTAACACCAGTCTAAATATAGCACTTAACAGGCCATTGAGGTTGCCAGAGGAGTAACCAAAACGGCTGTGTTTCCGGTCATTGGCTTGAGACTGGCTGCATACTCCAGCCGCTGCCATGCTTCCTTCCGCTGCTCAGCCAATAAGCTTAGCTTTTCTTCATCCTCCTTCAATTGATCAAGGCAGGCCAAGTACAATGCGTCATCCATCTCGGAGAACATTTTTCTGATGTTTAGAGTTAGATTGAGCACTCCTGGGTTCCAGTGGTTATGAGCATTCTTCTCTAATGCTGGAAATATGATAGGCAGAATCACAAGCCTGTTGTGAGCAATCAAGTTGATGATTTGGTCATTGTTCCATAAGAAGAGGGCTCTTTCAGCCACCTGAAACAAAACAAATGGTGAAGATAAAACCAGGAATTTATCTCCACGCAGCAAATGATCATCATAACTCAAGAAGTTGTATCCAGGGCTCAAAGTTAGGTGCAAGATGGCAAAGTTTAGGAGCCATTATAGGACTATCCCATGAACACGTCATAAAAGCACTGAAATAAACCGACATTATAAAGAGTCCAAGTGAGGAGGGTTTCGAGGGGATCAACAAGAAGCATGGCAATAATCAAAGCTATGTTCTGCTTTCGAAAAAAGGGTGAGTGCAACTAAAAATTTCGTATTCCATTGCAAATGTTCGGCAAGGCCACTCAGCAGTTGGAAACAATCAAGGCGAGACGACTAAAAAAACCAGTTGTCTGGCCTCCAGCAAAACAAACTAAATCCTCGGAACTGGGTATTTCCACTTCTGAAGCACATTCCCCCACCAAAGTACATAGCTTAGCTTTAGACCCAATACACTGGCTAATGAACAAGGATAGGCAAAGGAGGAATTTCCACCTTAGAAATTTGAAGATAACAAATGAGCCCCTGTACCCCTTCCTGACCTTAGCCAAATAAACTTCACGCAAAATAGCTGGATTCTCTCGCCCGTTCAATTATACCTTAAACAACGCTAGAAAAAATCCTCCCAAGTGAAGACATAAAATTCTATTGGAAGAGGCTGCATGTTTGTAATTTCGCTCTAAATTAAGTCTGAGTGGAAAAGTTAAAGTATCAAAGTAGCCACTACCAGTCTTATGATGCCTATTAGAGGAAGGGCTGCTGAAACCAAAAAGAAAAGGTCCATTGTTATGGAATGTGGAGGAGATATTGCTCTTGAAACACTTATGCTTGGTTTGGGGGAGTTCAAAGAAGATTTGGGGAACCAAAACATGAAGGAAAATGGCTGTCCTTATCTTCGGGGTGAGAGGAATGAAAAGAGAAAAGGCTACTTTCCTTTGTTGAAACGAGGAGAAAGGAGGGAAGGTAAATGCTGGGATTAAATTTGGTTTCCAAACAAGGAAAAGTTACTTTCTTTCCATTATCTTTCCCTCTTATTTTCACTTCATACAAACAAGAGAAAGAAAATACATTTTTTTTCCTTTTGCTTTGTATCTACTCACTTTCTATCCTACCCTGTTTCACTCCTGTACATGGCATTAGAAACTCAAATTGAGTCCAAAGCTTGCATTTCAAGAAAATTTCTATTCACAAGGCATTCAAACAAGATGCAGAGTATGTAATTTCTTATGAACTGAATGACATTGAAGCCCAAAAGGGAAGATTGAGTTAGCATTGCATTTGTTTATAATAGCACTCCACATTTAATAGGGGGGGTGGTAAGAAATGGAGAGAGAGAAGGAGAGTGCTATTGTAAATAGGAGTACTAATATCATCACTCAGAAGTACTGCCTCATCTCCCTAAAGAGCCCCGAGAAGCCCTGGGACGTGGAAAGCTTATGGTCATTCTACTGTCATGCTGACCGCAAACCCAATTCTAAAAATTCCAAAACTAAGATTTACTCAAATAAAACCTGGTGCCATATCAAACACAAAATGAATTAGTATCTGAACTTGGTGCTGTGTCCATAGGGTTCCTAACACTCATAGAACATGATAAAGTGAAAATTACATTCAGCATCTCATGGTCAAAGCTCCTAAGCTAGCATAACAAATCATGCATGCATACATTATGACATCAACCCAGAAAAATCACAAATAGTAGTCAATGCCAGATCAGAAGACATCTCCTGAAGCTTAACATTAGCCCACACTTCAAGAGTTCATTTCAGTTTTAACAGATTATGACATTTTAAAGCATTATATCACAGGAAAAAGAACCAGCAAACCATACTAAACCTCAAGGGCAGGGCAAATGGTAAGTACCTGGAAGTGGAAACTATTAATGCAGCATCCAATCCGCCAGAACAATGGAACCATGACCTTTTGGAACTCCACCATGCTAATTGCTTCCAGAATCTCTTCCAACTCGCCCAGGAACATTACCTCCTTCTGGCTATTAGTTATTGGCCAGTATTTCAGTATCCCCTTTATTACCACACTGGCCAACCTGGGCTCCTTCTCAATAAATTGTAACACGCAATACGACAACTGCTGAAAGTAAACCCCCACAGACTTCGGCTTATGCAGAGGAATCAAGACCCTCCACAAGAAAATCTTGTGCTCCTCTTTCAAGGGCAAGGCAAACCCGCTAATTATACTCCCAAAAATCTCCAACAACTCCGCAATCCCATTATGCTTCTCGGTCTCAAACACAAACCGATAAAATATATTGCTCAGAGACTTTCGAATAAAAGGCCTGTGCACCATGAACTTCCCATAAGACCTATGCAATATAGTTTTTAAACAATCCCTTTCTCTCGGATCCTCCGTGTCAAACAAATCAAGCAGTCTCAATATAAACGAATGGTCTATGTACTTCTTTGCAACTTTAGCATCTAAGCAAGTAGAATTGATAAATCTAAGCAACAAATCATACACAATTTGCAAGTGTGGCCATGCAGGATCGAACATTGGGTCATCGTTATCATCATTCTCGCCAACACTACTCAAATTGGACCTATAATACGGCGGAAACACCCTAAACAAATTAACAGCACACATTCTACACATAGCTAATACGGCAGGTTCACTAAATCTCATAGACCCAGAAGCCACAAAATCAACTAGTTCAAGTAAAGTTTGCCTCTTCACATCCTTTTCAAGCGTGTTCTTACTTGGGTCGCTGAAATCAAAAGTTACACAGCAAAGGCTTACTTTGCTCACAAAGAGATTCATCTTCTCTGCATTAGGCACATCTTTGAAGGGCACAAGTGGCTCAATCCCAGCAACCACACTAGCTGGAAACACAACAGAAGAAGTTCTTTTCGGGCCACTGGATGATTTCCCCAAACCTGCAGTTGAGCCATTGGATCTCTGCTGAGTTAATGGCGATTCAAGCCGAGTAGACTCAGCTGAGTCAGTTTTTGAAGATTTTTTCGGGAGCTTACTTAAGATTTGCCTCAACATCATAAAAAGAAACTTTAAGCCACGCAACACAAAATCCTAACAAATTCGCTACCACAGCACGGCCATTGAAGGGTATGTTTTGTAAATAAGTAGATTTACAAAGAAAGGCTAGTATTTCCGCTAGATTTTGGTCATGGATCAAAAGGGTTTTGAGAGAATGTGAGTAGATCCATTTCTAAAGCTTTGAGGGTTGTTATCAAGAGGTGAAAAGTTTGAAACTTTAAGGTATATTTTTGGTGAAAGGTCAGATCTTGGCAAATAAAAACAAAACTGGGTTTTTGAGTAAATCAAAGAATGATCGCGTTCATTGATGATTTACCTCATTTTTTGAGAGATTCATGTAACGAGGATAGCTGCAGACATGAAATGTGAGGTTTTAGTGGAGAGAGAGATCTAAAGGAAGGAAGTGCCTTGTGTTGGTTGATGATGTTAATGTCTGGTCTTTTTTCTCTTTTCGAGAGTGAAAGCAAAATACACAACAGGCAGTGCAATGGTTTTCAATTATTTTGGTGGAGAGTTCGTTTCCTTTCTCCTTTTTTAAAAAAAAAAGAATTCTCGGTTGATGAGAAAATTACGGCATTTTCTCGGAAAATGGAAGTACTTTAAAGAAATTTAATAATTGGATCTGGATAGATTTTTCCATAAGATGGAGGTGTACGTGTGATATTTGGACCGTTTGATTCCCTATATTTATTTAGGATATTTGATTTGATTTGATTTTTGTTTCTGTCCATGTTTTAACTTTTAACCTGCAGAGCCAGATTATTTATGTTTTTAAAAAAATTTATTTTTTATTTTAAATTATTTTTATATTTTCAAATCATTTTAATATATTAATATCAAAAATAAGTTTTTAAAAAATAAAAAATATATATTAATATATCTAAATAAAAATTACTAACAAAAAAACAACTCAATCAAAAATATCAAACATCTTGTAAAGTGTATGCTGCTAGCACAATTTTTGTCCGAGAAGGACAAGATTCTTGAGAATTCAGCCATGGTTCATACGGTGACGTCTTGTGGAAAAATCATAAGATTCAATGGCTGTAATGAGATTCATTTGTGATCTGAAGCAGTTTAACTGCCCATCCTGTCCAAATCTACACGTTAAGATTCCATAATTTAAGTATACAAAAATTAATTGAAAACATATTAATTGTTATTATATATATATATATATATATATATAATAATAATAAAATTGAGATTAAATAGTGATTTTAAAGACACAGTTATAGTTGTCTGTCTTGCAATTAAAGGCTTCATCATTGTGTCGACAAATCAACTTGATTCTATTATTATTTTTATCCTAAATAATATCATTGATTTTTAATCAGTCAAGTTTAAATCAAATTTATCAGATTACAAAGGAACATGTTAAGTTGTTTCTAGGATCAGTCTAATCGGTGTAAAAAATATTCAAAATTAGTCAATTTCTACATTAAAAATCATTATGGATGATCTTGAAATATAAAAATATCTTAATTATTAATGTCTTTTTTTTTTCAATTCTTTAGCCCGTCTGGGAGTTCAATCCAAATACAAATTTATAAAAATTTAATTTTTTGTTTAAGATTATTTTTTTTATATTTTATAATTATTTTAATATGTTGATATTATAAATAAATTTAAAAAATAAAATGTATTTTTTTAATAAAAAATATTTTAAAAAATTATTATCATCGCACTCTTAAAAAGAACTCTTAATCCAAACGTAGATGCAGGCATGCAGGGTTCCATGCAAATTTGCTACGAGTTAATAATCCCCTGTTCAAAAACAAAATGGACTGTGAGCGGATGCTCTTGCTCCTATGGTTCATTGATTCCGGCCACTCTAAAATTATGTTTTAAAAAAAACTTTAAATCACCAAGAAATTGACATCAAAATTATGTAGATGGTTTGAATTGATATTATTTTTGTTCAAGATGGGAGTCGCTAAGTCAGACCATACACTTAGATAGTGTTCAGCAATGCGGTTTAACTTATTTTTTAAAATATTTTTTATTTTAAAAAATATTAAATTAATTTATTTAATTATTTTTTTATGGTTTTAATATGTTGATATTAATATATATATATCTTAAGTTAAAAAATATTGTTAAAATACATCATGTGCCGTATTACCAAATATAGATTAAATGCTTAGCTATCTATTATCTCCCGACAACCTCTCATTCTATCAATTAGAAGTTTCGGTGTTTTCATTTAATTTTTTATTTTCAACCCTTAATTCTTATATGTATTTTCAACTCTCAATTTTATTTTTTTCTTGGTATCACCATAATAAAATGATAAAAAAATATATAAAAAAATATTAATTTAATATTTTTAAGGTAAAATTTATTTTAAAAAGCAAGTTAAACCAAAAAACTAAACACTCAATTAATATGAATAATTTGATTTTCAAAGCTGAAATCTCTAGCTATTTCTCAAATTAACAACAATCCACGTTACTTTTCCCATTAATTTTAGGATCACTGTAAGAAACTCACATCTATTTATTTTGATTTCAGAGCATGTTTACGAAATGGGACATGAAGCAGAGTGATCCATGAAAGGACATGGATCCTGAGGGAATACTTCGGCTCATCAATTTCAGAGCCTATTGATTCTAACCACTATAATTATGTTTTTTATATATATATATATATATATAATAAAAATAAAAATAGCCACTGTAAAAAATTGACATCAGGATCTTTAGCTAATTCCGAGAAAAATGTTTAGAAAATACAAAAAATGGTCCCCCAAGTTAAAAACTTTACGATTTTAGCTCCCAATTGCCACATTTTAGATTTAGTCCCCTTTTTATTGAACTCTATAATCACGAAGATCACCATGTAAAACACTTAGATCCAACCTCGAGCTCTTGATTTTCACCGTACATTTTCTTATTCTATCGATTGGAGGTTTTAATTATTGCATACAATTCCTTGTTTTCGATCATTTTACCTGCCCTCAATGGCCACGTGAAAGAAGTTCTTTAACAGTCATGGAACCTCTGCCAGCTCATGGCCGGATTCAATTCAGGTTAGCCGGTGAATTCATGAATAGTTTATTTACTCGGAATTATTTAATTATTTTTATAATAAAAAAATATTATTTTATATAAAAAAACTTGAAATGTCATTATTTTTTATGTGATTAAAAAATATTGATGAATTATCACTCGAATGTTGATAAAATTATTCGGGTCACATATTAACTTTCAGGTTACTTGAATTTAACCAGATTAACCCTCTAAGTAATTTTAAAATAAACTCAGTCTCAATATAACATTAAATCAGGTACCAAGCTAAACATCGGATGTCATATTTATTTTTGCGATACAACTATGCTTTTAAAGATTTTTTTTTATTTTAAGATAATATTTTTAATTTTTTTATTGTTTTAATGTGTTAATATTAAAAATAAAATTTTTAAAAATATATTATTTTAATATATTTTAAAATATAAAAAAAACATATACCACAATCCCTCAAACTTTTGCTAAAATACAACTACATTATTGATGATATTTCACGTCAACTATGCGTGAAGGAAGCATGAATTCCATGCCATGACATGAACACGAGAAAAAAAAAAAACGAGTGTATTGAAATTCAAAATTGGTGGGTGGGCCTAGAAAGCAACAAAAAGGAAAAGATTAAGGATAAAAGTGTAAAGTTGCGCAACATATGTCCAAATATTACCGCGTCAAGAAGGAATCAACGGCAAGGGACGATGACATGGCGCGGTGTCGGCCACCTGGCTCTAAGTACTTGACACGCAGCACCGGAGAGAAACCCTGTCCGGTGATAGCAAGTAGCATAAAAAATTGATACTTATTCGACAAAAACTTATGAAATATTAATAAGGTAGTAATTATAAGATACGGCTCGTAAAGGACCAAAGTAACTTTCACACCTTATAGTTACACAAATGTTTCAATTTGATCCTTTTAACTTGAGAGTATCTCGGTACCAGCCTGAACATTGCCTTATTAATCATGAATTCATTGTTACAATTTTAACCTTCTAATGAGGTTTAAGCAATATTTTTTGGAATAAATAAATAGTGCTGAATATGCTATGGATTTAAATAGTTGTCACGACATGACAATCAAGACAGGTGTCTGTAATTTAATAATATCGAGTACTGTACAATCTTTAAAATTTATATAATAATAATTTTAATTTTTCTATTGATTAGTCAATAAAAAAATCTAATAAAAGATATTCATATCTTTAATATTATTTTATATTCTATATTAAATTTTCTTGCTTTTAGATTATTTTTTTTTTAGATTATGCTCGTGGTTTTTTTATTTTTTATTAAATTTTTCTTGCTTTTAGATATTTAGTTTAATTGGTAGGTGAGTATGCTCTCGATGTTACTATACAAGGTTGAAATCCTATGAAAAACCACGAGTAAATTATCTTCTTGAAAATATACAAATCTTGACGTGAACAACTTGCATAGT
>Ga0325404_1002234_pt1 | contig 20757 bp, 6 predicted proteins | sample PopdelMetagenome_18_FD_205664 | JGI IMG/M metagenome (GOLD analysis project Ga0325404, IMG submission 205664) | Populus deltoides microbial communities from Bellville, Georgia, United States - Xylem-Control-R1 | ecosystem: Host-associated > Plants > Phyllosphere > Stem > Wood/Secondary xylem... | reverse complement strand
ACACTTTTAAATAAACCCCCCCCCCCCCCCCCCGCCATCAGAAGCTTCGACACAAATTTTCACCATTTTTCTTCCTTCAAATGTTTCTGTAGTAAGTTTTGAGCTTTCTGCAGCATTGTACATAACAATGAATTTTCTACACGGCTTTCAGTTGGATCACTCCTACGGCTCCGCGCTGCTGCAATTGTGGCACTTGCACAGGATTCCAAAGCTGATAAAGCCTTGATTTGTAGGCTTGCTCATCAATTCCTCTTTGTGAGCATGAATCAATGAGGGAGGATTGAGGTAGTTGATCCATCAGAGCTACATTCTGCAGCCACCACAGTAGAAGAACTGGATCACAAAGATTATGTGGGTTAGTATTGATTATCTAGCTTGTCATAATGAACTATGTGCGCAATTTTTTTGTGTAGATATTGAATAGGATGTTCTACTAAATGATTTTCTTGCTGCAGGAAGCAAAAAGGCGGATCATAGTTATTCTCTCTGGAATAAATTAGACAGGACCAATAGTGGCGGTGATACAGATGACGACAATTTTGAAAATCCATTTTATGACAAGACTGCTGTCATGAGTTCATTAGATGATCCTGTATCACAATTTTTGGAAACTGTCCCCAGGGCTGAAAATGAGTCAGCTGGCGATGATGCAGAGATGTTTCTACCAGGCCTTGTGATTCATATGGTAGCACAACAAAGGCATGTCAGTATGCCCTTCTGGAAAGGCTGGAGCGTTCAAGAGAGTGTACAGAATTATAATGCTTATTTAGCAAACAGAGAAATCTTTAAAGATATTGTTGTTTCACCAAATATGTTCTTTGATCATCTGCCTTGGAGGTATGCCCACTGGATCTTTCTTTCTTAAATCTTTTTGCCTGAAAAGATTGAAGTATGTGTTCTTGACAAAATCAATACCTTTCAGATGTCACAACGCCATGAGAAAGGTGTTGGAATCTCAAAATGACAAAGGCCTGCTTGACGTATCTCAAATCGTGTGAGTTACATGCATTCATTTTTTCTTCTGCCATTCTGGCTTGGAGCTGCATGTCTGATATCTAGTGGAGTAAGACTAAAGGAAAGAAAAGATATAACCAAGATCTACAAGTGAGTCTGCATGAAGCAGACCCCAGACTTGGAAAAGGATAGGAGCATTAGCATGTTTAATTTTTACAGCAGAGGTTGCTCCACATTCCAATTTTCATGATCAAGCTGCAGTCATTCAACAGAAACTGTAACATATAACAATCTCCAACCATTCTTTGCTAGCGGAGCATCCCCACAGTTAAATTGTACAGCAGATGTTTAACATTCGAGCTTCCAAAACTCAAACTGTTGACATTGTAGCCATTCTTCAAATGATTTAAAACAAGAAAATTGTAAAAGCTGTTAAATATAGATGGACAAGTGCTAAGTGGTGTCTTGAAACTTTGATGGCTTGTTCTGACAATGAAAAACTATCTCTCTCATCAATTTGTCTGAAATTCTTGTAAAATTTGGTTGTTCATACTTCGCATAGCATCATTGCTCGGAAAAAAGTGTTCTGCAGTGCAAGATTGTCACTAGATAACAATTCCAGCTGCGCTCTCCACATCTCTCTTTGTTTCTTTACTCTTTCGCTGTTTCCATGTGCAATAGAAATAGGTTGCATCATGTATGTATTCATTGATGCATGCACCCCACCACATACGAAGCTCTGGTTCATGTCTTACGTTGTAACTAGTAATGTAAGGGATCTGTTTTACTGATGCTTTGGAGTTGATATTGTGTCTCTGGATCTTTGTCATGTCCATTAAGATATTCATGGAAACATCATGCCATTAATTGCTTTTGGACAAATCTCAAATTAATTGAGACAATGATTCAAATGTTGTCAGTTCTGAAACATTGAAGATCATAATGAGATGTAGAGCCTACTTGACATTGCTATGCTTTTAAAGCTCATCTTTCAGCTGTTTTAGTCTAAATGACATTGATCAGTTCAGGTGGATCACATGACTATCTAAAAGACGACAACTGCTATGTTTTTTATATCCCTTACTTTCAACTAGCTGTTCTGTTCTGTTAACTTCGTTGTTTGTATTGTCTTGTGGAAGGGTAGTTTAGGATGGATTAGGGTTTGCTGGTTTAACCTATATGACCCGGGTGTTTATTTGTTCAAGATTTGGTTAGAAAGAAAAAAAGAAAAATATTAGACCAGAAGTATTAACCGAGTTGAATTTCTAGTTAAACTAGAAAAAATATTAATACGGTAAAATTCAGTTGATTTAACTCGTTCAAATTTTGGTAGGTCAATATTAATTTTTTTTATTTTTAAAAAAGATATAAAACTATATTATTTTAATAAAAATAACTAATTTGATAATCTAATGATCTAGATGCTTTCTCGAGTCAATCTTCAAATGAGGTGACCAACTATGTTTTGGGTGGATCCATTAACTAACACAAAAGGGTCACCATATAATTGGTATAATAATTTGTCCTCAATTCTATGATTTCAATTGGATGATTTCATTATTTACCAGGTCGAGTCCAAATTCATTGATTGTGAGCAATTTCTTGATTCTTCTCTTTGTCTTCGGGTTTCAGAAACAAAAAAGTTCGAAGGTGTTTTTCCTCTCCTCGAGTGACCAGTCAACTATGGAGTCATAGTATGGAAAAAACTAAGAGGCGAGCATGGATGTTTCCTTAGTGGTCGAGATATGGGGCATAGATGTTTAATGCTTGCTTGTCTCCTTGCATATTTTAGTCACATCCCTATCCTCCAATGTCACTTAGAATCATTCCGAGAATATTCAATAACAATTCAAAGTAAAATTCATTTTTGACATGTGAAGTTAAAATGATTTGAAAATATAAAAAAAATAAAAAAAAAGTTTTTTAAATACAAAAACAGATAGTATATCTTCACTTGGTTTCACCCGAACTTCATCCTAGTCATGGATAGATTATATAGGTTTGGGTCCATAAACAGTGACAATTGCTCTATGAAGACTCGTTTTCGCTACGGCTTTGGTGGGTCAGGTTATGAACCGATAAAAAATTTTGATCTTTAAAATTAAAGAGGGCAGCGTACAAGAAATCAAATCATACATAAATGACAGAAGCTTCGGCCCCGTTTATTTGCTGGAAAGTAGTTTTCTTTTGGAAAGTGAATTATTTTTCGATGTTTGGTGGTGTAATGGAAAATAAGTTGGAAAACATTTTCTAGTGTTTGATTATGTCATGGAAAATGAGCTGGAAAATAACTTATTAATGTTTTATTTTTTTTCAAGTTTATTAAAATAATGAGGAACAAATCTTACAAATTAAAAAGTTGAATGAGAATGAAATTGAAAAAAAAATATAATTTCATAAATTATCTCAAATAAAATAAATAATAATCAAAATAATAGAGATTAACTCTAAAAAATAAAAAAATTGAAAGATGAAGAAATTAAAATAATAATAATTAACATTTCATAAATTATTTCAAATAAAACAAGTAACAATCAAGAGAATGAGGACCAAATTTAATAGATAAAAAATTTCAATTAAAAAATAATAAGGGAAAAGCAAATAACAATTATAAAAATGAGGACCAAACTTAATATAAAAATTAAATTCTAAGGGATGAAATTGAAAAACAAATATTCAATACAAAATATATATAATAATCAGAAGTTTGAAGACCAAATTTGATATAATCAGCAAATCATTTGATATTTCTAAATTTTTCATAACTTCCGGAAAGTGTTTTCCGCTCAAAATAAAAGAAAAATACTTTCTTAAAAACCAAGCCAAATTTTCTTTTGACCGAAAAGTATTTTCCGTTGATCAACTTTTGTAATGAAAAACAAACATAGAAAAGTTTGGAAAGTGATTTTCTGAAAACCACTTTTCAGGAAACAAACACCCTCTTCGAACGCCCTGAAAATGCTATGAGGTAAAGGCCTATATTACATATTTTGGTTGGAGGAGGAGGAGGAGAGGTTCTTCCATACAAATGTGAATCCAAGTCTTCAATTGTCTGGTTGCTTGAGATCAATGCTTGAGACTTTTTTCGGTTCTGGAAAAGTAAAGAGCACTGTGCTTTTGAGGGTGAGAACTGGAAGACCAGAGACAGCCACAAGGTGAGGAGGAGGCCCCCATGAAGCCGTGGAAGTCTTCCCTTTTGCAAGCAGGACATGATTTGAAAAATGACACGGTATGGCTTTTGGGGTTTCTGAAGATCAAAATTTGCCCTAACAGTGTACGGTTTGTAGTGCGACCAGGGCTACAACAAGTACATGACCGAATCATCAGACGTGTTGTCTTTTGGAATTTAACCCTCTGCCGACCGTCGTAAGTGCTTCTATACTTTAACATTTGCTTTTCGTGCTCCTTCACCACATCCATCCAATGCACGGTTGGAATATTTCTGGAGGTTATTTGAGAATGGGAATAGTTTTTTAAAAAAAATATTTTATATTTAAAAATATATTAAAATAATATTTTTTAATTTTTAAAATTTATTTTTAATATTTGCACATCAAAATGATTTAAAAATATTAAAAATTTAATTTGAAGCAAAGAATTAAAAAAAACACCTTTAAAATATAAAAACAAACTAGATATAAATGCATGTTTAGATGTGTAGTAGATATTACTTTTCAAAGTATTAATTTGTTTGAAAATATATTAAAATAATATCGTTTTTAGTATTATTAAACTTTTTTTTTTTTAGATTCGAGGAAACCTCACTTTCCTGGAAAGCGCACTTTGTGGGCTCAGGTGAGGGAGTAAAACCCCAGCTGTCCCAGGCTCTTACAAGAGGTGCACGTCTTGACTCGAACTCGAGACCTACTGTGCAGATCTCAAACCCTTTGCCACCACGCTACGCCCCTTGAGAACTTAGTATTATTAAACTCTAACATGATAAGTCAATCTTGTTAACTATCAATTCAGAATTTAAACTAAATCAACTCAAAAATTGATCCAATTAAATTAAATTAACTTATTAAATTAACCTGTGACACGGGCAAAACCCATTAATATATATATATATATATATAAATTTTTTATATCAACATATAAAAATAATAATAAATACTAAAAATTATTACTTTAAAGTTTTTTTTTAAATAAAATTTTAAAAAGAATATGGTCCAGCTACACTCTCAAAGGATGCCTTAAACCTTTAATGGTCACAAGATTAGCCACGTTTTTTTTTCCCTTCAATAATTTACTTATTTATGTTCATTTTTGAAATTTAAAGTATAAAATTATTAATTTTATTTTTTGAGCATGGTTCTCTGCATCTCATGACATGAGCTTTCAACCTGAGCTCGTACTTGTTAGAATTATAATGCGTTTATTTTTGTATTTTTTATTTTAAATTATTTTTTTATAATTTGAAATTATTTAGATATATTAATATTAAAAAAAAAACAATCATTAGTCTCACGCCGTCGCTTAACCGGGCGAGTAGCATTTTGTGAGTAACACGTGATGGTTGCCAGAGCATAGGAATATAAGATAAGGAGACCACCGGCCCACGTGGAGAGCCAATAACTAATCACGGTTGATTATTACAAGGACAAAGCTCACTTGATGACTCAGAATTACGTGTGCGTCCAGGAAGCTCCGCCTCGACAAGTTCTTTTCTAAGCCAATATATTATGGACCGTGCCTTTATTTGCTCATGGATTTTGATGATATGAAATTATTTTTTAAAATATTTTTTTTTTATTTTTTATATTTGCTCATGGATTTAAAAACGTGTTTTTTCCTTCTAATTTGATATTTATATCTCAATTTTATGGAAAAAAAAATCATATTACTTTATTTACAAGTATTTTATGGACTTTTCGAGAATAAATCTTTTTTGTACTTTCTTCCATTGATTATCCTACCCAAACACAATAGCCTTGGTTTGTATTTTTTTTTTACTTTAAAGTTATATTTAAGTAAATGTGCTAGAGTTTGGAGAAGCTAGCTTAGCGTTAGCTTTACATACTAATAACTTTGCATTATTCAATTTAGACCTTACTAGCTATTTATCAGCAGTTTGTTCCGAGCTAAATATTAAAAAAAAAACAAAAAGATATATAAATCTCTAATTATGAGCTTGCCTATATTCATGGAAAAACAAAATGCAAGCTTACCCATATTTTTGACATAAAAATCTCAATGCGCATATTTATGGCACACAATGATATAAAGAAGAAGAGAGACTCAAGTACTCGGGTCCAGCTTAGGTGGCTTAGGAGATGGGTTTTTCAGCCTCAATTTATTTATTTGAGCTGACTTTATTTTTTTTTGTTTATTAAGGGGTAGGCGATATATTGTTTGTCTTTTAAAAAAAAATAATGAAGTGATTGGAAGGTCATCGGGGATTTGAGCCAAGGTTTTTGTTTTTGTTAAAAAAAAAAAAACTCGATTTCCAACCCATTTTGAACCCAAAACACCTAGAAAATATCATATACAACTTGACAAACCCATCAATACCCTTAAATAACCCACAAAACCAAAACTGACCCAAAATCAAAAAAAGTATTGTCCTAAGTTTGGGCTAAATAAAAAAAAATTTGATATTAATGCTGAATCAAGAAATGAGCTTTAAGAAAAAGTCCTCAAATCTAATGACAAAGTTAAGGTTTAAGTTATTGTTCTAAGTTTGGGCTAATCCTTTGAAAGGCTATCTCATTTCAAAGAAGGGCAACGAATTAGCGAATTACCTTTTCTTCTCATGGTGACAAATATTATAGGCATGGCTTTACACATGGGATTGGTATTTTGCATGATCAAATCTAAACTATTATATAAATTTTACTTTGCTCTAGAGGGTCTATTAAGTCATTATAACAATCCAAATTCATTTAGTAGAGATAAAATCTTTAGTAGACTTATATCGAGGACATGACTCACTAATGAAAAGGCTTTTACCATTTGGGATTGTACAATTCTACCTTAATGAAAAATTGCATTGATGATGACTTCTTTTATGGTTGTGATTGTATACTGATTTTTTCTTTGTTGTTTTCCTATTATGTCTTGAGTTTATACTTAAAGGGTACCTTTTATTATGGCATGAGTGACTTTTGTGAGGGTTATGAGGATGACAACACTCCTTTTTACTTTTTACCATGTTGTTTTGTCATTTCTCTTTCATAAAAAATATTTGTTTGCATGCACTAAACAATTTTTAATCATTTTTAAGTTGTCATAAGGGCTTCAATTAACATCTTCATTTATTGAGCTCGTTACTAGAGATATAAAAGAATTGGTTGAGCATTACTGATTGAAAGATTAATGAATTTTTCAACCCCTAATGTTTCTTAATTATTAGTCATGGAAAAAAAACTTAAATTTTAAAATATAATAAAAGTGTGGTTTTTTTGTTCAAAAAATCCTTATAGATGATGCCACTAGTAAGGTTATTAAAACCTCTACTATGGATTTTCTAGATCTGATGGGAGAAAATTTCATCTATTTTTTTTTCAAGACTTAGACTTAGATCATAACAAAGATATCTATTCAGTATAATATGGTATAACTTATGGCTTCTCCAAAGCTATAAAGGGCTGAAAGTATGATGAAATTGGACTTGGACAATTATAAAACCTATAAAATAATCTTTTTTATGGGTTTATGAACTTTTCAATGCTTAAGTCAATTTAGGTTAGAGAAAAAGACCGTAGAAGGTTAAGATTGTGTAACTTTAGTTATAAAGAAATGCTTAGGGTTTAATGAGGGAAAGAAGATAATCTTACTTTGGGGTTCAAGGTTGTTTATATAACCTCAAACCTATATAGATGTATCCATATAAGGGTAAAATTGTCAATGTATTTGTCAACTATAATTTAAAACTACTTAGGGATAAAGATCTAGTAGTGACAACAGATCAATACAAAATTTGTCTCTATTATAGGTTATGTAGAGTTGATGATAAGCATTAGGCCAATTCTTAGGTTGATATGTGTTTTGGGGTGTGTTTTTTTTTAATGAATATGCATTTTATTTCTTTGATTAGTGACGGGTAGACCAAGTTTCACTAGAATATGATGTGTTGAGATATGAAAGACATGCTCAGGGTTTGCATAATCTAAATAGCATCTCAACCATTCAAAGTTGCAAGCTTCTTAAGGTGTGTTACACGATCAAGGTTTCTCCAAGTCTAAATTGATTCTTGTATGTCTAGCCCCAAGTCTCTCCTGAGCCTAACATAGAGTGTATAGGCTTAGGCTACCAAGGTGCCTTAGACTTAAGTTATGACTCGTATGAACATGAACAAGTAAGAGCATTTAAAGGCCCAATCTAAATTGCATAAAACCCCAAGCCCAATGTATCCATTAAAAAGTAATCAATAACTTAATTTTGTTTAGTCTTGCTCCTCTGATAAGAAGTTAGTCAAAATTCTCTTTGTTCAATCTTGAAGTCGATGAAATAGATCTAAGAATTTTAAAAATAAACTTTTAAATAAATTTCTGAATTTGTAAGAGAAAAGAAAAGGAAAGATAAATACATTTAGATATTTAGTTTAAGAAACAAATATTATAAAATTTAAACAAAAATAAGTTTCAATGTTTTTTAAAACTACTTTACACCATAAATATTAGATTAAATATAAATTATGTCGTCTCAAAATGTTTTTATACAACAGTATGATGTGAAGACCACATATTAAATTTAAAAATATATGTTACAAAGGGGAACATTTTTACTAAATTATTAAGTACTATGACTTATGAAAAGTGATTTTTTTACTTTGAGTCATGATTCAAAAGTTATTTTTCATAAATAACTTGTGATTAAAATAATTTTAAGTTGAAAGTATATTTAGTAAAAACTGAATCCCATAAACCTTTTTAGAGAAGAGATGTAGTATAAATTAGAATCTATAAATTAAAAGTTAAAAATTTTAACTTTTGATTAAATCAAGATTTTATCTAAATTTTATAACATCTTTTTATTTTAATCAAAAGTTATTCATAGCCTAACATATTTATGACTTTTCTACAAATTAAAAATTAAAAAATAACTTAAATTAATTGCAAAAGCCATATTAAATGGAACCTAAATAAATAAAATTATTATTTATCATGGATATTAAATATATAAAAAAATGATATGGAAAAAAAAACTATCAACCTCTAACAAAGCAATTGCACTCATAAAAACAAACAATGCTTTTATAGGTGACCTACATGGAAAAGGCATGTATGTTTTGAGATGGGATATGATCACTTAAAAAAAGCTTTTACTGTGAGAGTATTACAAATAAAAGATACCTTTTTATTCCTTTCTTTTATTAGAAATTTACTAGAAAAAAGTTCAATTTTAATGCAAAGCGTTGCCAAAGTTTTTTTAACATCAAGAGAAAGTTCAATTCTAAACTAAAAATTTGATGGGTTTATTTAATAAAATACATCGATGATTATTTTATGTGCAATGAATATTAAAAAGAGTTGTTAATTTAAATAGAATACTAAATCAAAAGGTTAAGAAATAGATGTAAATTAAGATATATGATTTCATGTTGTGGAAAACCATTCAATAATTTTTTGGTTTAATTATATGTAAATATATTTTTAAGAAAAAATAGCAATTTTAATTCTATTGAAACAAAACAATTGGCTAGCATAATTCCTTCTTTTTTATTAATAAAAAAATATAACTTTAATGTTCTATGTTCTTTATTCAATAAAAATAAGAAAAAAAATATCAAAATTTTTTATATGATTTGAATTAAGGATAAAATAAGCATTCTCTTATTAAAACCCCTTCATCCTGTAAACACCCCACTAATTCCAGTATTGTTTTTACTAGGATATTTGATTTTTAGACAACTACATAAAAGCAAATTTAAATTAATAAAAAAAAAATGTTTTTATAATTTTGATGCAAATGTATTAAAAAAACTAAGAATAATACATAGCCTACATGTTAATGTAAGGATTATTTTTGCAGTATTATTAAACCTAGTTTATCCCAACGAGTCAACTTGGAAACCCTACCATTTGCCTAGGCTGAGTTCAATTAAATTGGTTGGGATTTGATATAATATGACCCGATCAATATGGTAGTTCCAAATGTGACCCAATCATTTAGGTAAAAACCCGACTTAATAAAAAAAAATTTGAAGGCAGTGTCGATTTAGATCGACTCATGTCAACCTGGATAACTCACTAAACCTACAACCCAAGTCACGAATCTGGTTGGTTCTAATAGTTTTTTTTTTTTATATAAAATCTACTTTTTATTTAATTATACAATAGCAAAAATATCAAAACACTATTATAAAACAATGCTACGAAAAATCATGAAATGAAATAAAAAACGTTTGTAAATATTATAAAAAAATATATTAATAAAAAATAAAAATATTATATAGTTTTATTTAAAAATAAAAATAAAAATCAAAAGATATTAATCCGTGAGTGGGCCAACATGTTTGGCCTATAAAAAAGAAGATTAGGTATGTATGGACTTGTAAGGTTAGGCTCACTCACCTAGCTCTCCATTTCTCTCTCTCTTTGGAATGGGTTGATAACACATCAGTTGTCCATTGATTTTTTTCCTTGAAAAAAAAAAAGACAACGCATTATTTGTTGTAATAGATGACACGTCACTTATTGATATAGCTCCGACTACTTGAGATGACTAGAAAATTAATCCTAACTAATTTTGACCTAAAAAGCCTATTTTTATTAAAAACAATATTTTACTATTTATAGATTGACACATTAATTTATTTGGAACTTTAATATCAAAAAATTATTTATAAATCAGTTTTTTTATTATAAATGCTAGTTTGTGATAGCTCGTAGTAGGCATCGCATGTACTGCTGCAATAGGATATAATAAAAGTACATATAAATAGAATAATCTAACTTTGTTGAATTATATATGATGAATCTAAAAATAAATGGGGCAAACAAATCCCCACATGGACCAAAGAAACCTATAAAAGATAAAGAAAATACTTAAGGAGCATAGGCTCAAGCAAGATCCTGTGCCCACACACCAAGCATGGGTGAACGCCCTTGTACTAGGCATGACATACCCAGCCTTGCTGAGCGAGACACACCCAGCTAGTGTTGGACATACACCTCAGCACCCTTCTTAGGCTGGGCATGCCCTCGAGCCCAACGCATTTGGGCACGCACACCGAGCCCAACATGTTTGGGTCCAGACAACGTGTCTGAACCTATTTTTCATCTTTAATGGGTTCGGACACCTTGTTCAAGCCCAACACTCCCTTAAGAATTCTTCAGGGGCCCCACTTAGGTCTTTCAGTATTTTTAACTGATCCTATACGTATTATTTTGAATATAATACAACTCAAAATATCACCAGAGAAAAGTTACACTTTAGCCTCTCTTCTCTACAAAAGGACAAGACTCATAAGCTTTAAATATCTCATGAACCCTACAAACTCAAGGTTTACAATCTTTTTATTCTTAATATTTTTAGTATAAATATTTTCAGAATTCATCTCTCTAAAATATCATTACTCTTTCTCACTATAATAAGTTACTGACTTTACCATCAGAGAGTCACCACATCCATCAATCGAAACCTTTTCCAAGTACCAACCTCCTAACTTACCAGGCACCACCTACTATTACTACAACTATTGATTACCTAGCTTACCATGCATCACTTGCTACTATCATAGCTACTGGTCACCCTGGCTTACCAGACATTACCTATTACCAATTGTCAATCCTCTAGGCTTTCCATATCAAGTCACTAGATACCCTGACTAGAAAGAATGAGTCAGATTGCTTGAACTAAAAGATCAGTCAATTATCCAGCACATAAACCTTATTCCTATACATCTTGAATTTTAGAATTCACCAATTAGAGCCGTCTGTGGAAAACTAATAAAAAAACCATCAGTTTCTAAAACTTGTCTTTGATATTTCCAGACCATTTCATAGCATACAAACAAGACACATATATGTCATGATGTAAGATAAATTTACTCGTTATCACAAACACTTCTACCCCAACCAAACCTTCAACAACTCACTAGTCAGGTGCAACTCCTCACTTAGAATGTGTTGGCAACCCAATGTAAAAATCAAACCTTGTTATCCCAACGAATCCTGACACCTTCGATAACACACAACACCTCAATACCACGGCTACCGACCACACCAAGTGCCCATACACAATTACACTACCCTAAGAAAACTAAATATAATGACAATCCTGAGAGTCCATCATAGGGTCAATCATATCATTGCGATACCCATGTATAGATGTAGTACCCTGAAAATCTTCCTTTTAGTTACCATGAGATGGACACTAGTTATTATAACTGTTGTTCCATGCCAAACTCCCTAGACACCCAAGAGCCTAATAGAAAAGGACTAAGATAAGGTCTATACATGAGCATACCTAGGATAATGACTATAACCCTCATCAGTGAAGGTGTTCTCTCTTGTCCAAACGAGTATTGAACATTCGACTTTCCATGGACTATATTTTCATAAACATGAGTCTGGACAATTATGATGGTCTAACTGACCCAAGAGAGCATGTACAGGATGTACATAGGAGCTTATAGTTGGTCATCTAGGATATTGACTTAATATGCAAAATCCTCCCTACAACCTTCTGAGGCATGTGCTTAGTACAATAATTTGGAGTTAAGCTTCATTGAAGGTTTAGTGACCTCTACATTAAGCTAGTGACACGCTTCAACACTATCATACCCACCAAGAAAAGATCTACAGAACTATTTAGCGTTACCTAATAAGAGGGTGAGTCTACTCAGGTATATTTGAAAAGATTCAATAAGAAGATACTTAAGGTGGAAAAAATACTTGAGCTAGTAACGTTAGAGGCCTTGATAAGAGGGGTAAGGAAACATACCCTCTAGGAAAACTTTATGCCTTACCCGAAAGAAGTTTGCTTAAGGTGACGCAAGTCATGAAAAATCATATACGGGTGGAAGATGATGATTTGCTACGACATCGGTCGCCTTATCATTACATGGATAACTAATATTGATTTTCCAAACGAAATCATTCTCCTAATATAAATGAAAGCTCAATAAAGAACCATGAAGAACCAACCCATGAGCACTTGGTGTATCCTAAGAATTTACTATCCCCTTGAATCAAAATGGGATCACTCATTCAAGGTTTTTAGGGAAGCCAAAGCAAACACCTACCAACTTCATAACATGTTTTGAAAAATCTCCCTCATACATGGCATTTGGATCATCTTAAGATGCACAATCATCAAAGAAAATGTAAGTTTATTTTTAAAATAAAAATATTGTTTCTTTGAAATATATAACCTATTTATAGATCTCCAGTGGAGTTTCGGATGAACACATTCTCTAGATAAAATCAATTGGGTTCGTTTAATAGTGCGTTTCACTTGAAAAATATTAAATTAATATTTTCTAGTGTTGTTTTTATAGTTTTAATGTACTGATCTTAAAAATTAAAAGAAAATCTGAAAAAAAAATATTTTGATATATTTTCAAGTAAGAAAATATTTTTAAAAAGCATCATAATAATAAACACACATGAGACTAGTTTGTTCATAAGAAAAAAAAAAGGAAAAAACTTTACAATTAGGATCATTCTTAACTTGTCTTCCTTCAAGTTTTGCTAGGAGTTGTTTTTTCCATGGGAGAAAATGATCATTCATGAGATACGACTGTCCCTGTTAGATTTACAATATAATCATTTCATAGTAAGCAAATGTCACCCTCAAGCAGCAACAATTTATTTCATGTGTGATCATCAATGGAATTATTGAATTTGTTATTTAAAAAAGGGAGGCCGCTTCAAACTCAACTTTTGCTAGCTTGTTGTATCCTTTGAGAGTGGCTTAATTGGCAATCTATTAATTACAAATCCATGAGTGATTCTGTTTCTTATAGACAAAAATTAATTATGTTAGAACATAATTATGTGCAGATTTCTAGTGCAGTCTCAGATTGACACATTCTTTAGATGATGCCTAAAGGCCTCTCACAAACTTGTTAAGGGTTGATTTAGGATCCCTTTTCTTTAGGTTATATCTAAGGGTCTCTCACCAATTCATCAAGGGTTTATCTTAGATCTCCTGCCTCCCTAATACAGTCTTGAACTAGCACCACACTTCAGTGGGAGGCTTTCCAGCCCCCACGTCATCGCTATGGAGGCTATTAACTTTCTGGGAGCTCCCAAGTCCCTATGTCATCCTAGGTAGGTCACATACTTCCCATACTCTAGTGCGACTACTCTCCAAGGGATGAACTTGGTTTCCCTGATGTAATATAATCACCCTCTTTGGATTCCTCCAAGCCTCTTTAGAAACTTTTTTAAGTATAGGCATCATCATGGGTCACCCTTTTTGGGTTCCTCTCAACCTCTTAGAAATCTTTCTAAGTACAGGCTTACCCTTCTTGGGTTCCCTCCAACCTCTTAGAAATCTTTCTAAGTGTAGGCTTACCATCCATTGGTTCCTCTCAGCTCTTTAGAATTTTTTTTTAAGTACGGGTGTTGTCATGGGTCACCCTTTTTAGGTTCCCCTCAACTTCTTAGAAATTTATCTGAGTAAAGGTTCACCCTCCATAGGTTCCCCTTAGCTACTTACCCGTGGTTTCAACCCCTCTTCTTATAAAAATAAAATTAGATGAAATCATCATAGTAACCAAACATTTTTACTAGTCTTTTGTGGATTAATACCACAAAGACTTGAGGGGCTACAGATAAATCCAAAATTAAATGGAGCAAAACGCCCCCTTAAGTGGACCCAAAAACCTATAAAAGACCAAAGAAAACACCAAAGGAGCCCGAGTCTGGCTCTTAAGGATATGGGCTCGGGCAAGATCCTAATTCCATGCACCAAGTATGGGTGTACACCCATGCACCAGGCGTACGCCTATAATGGGCTTGTTGTCATGCCCAGCATGGGCATGACATGCCTTGCGTTGTTGGGCGTGACACACCCAGCTAGTGCTAGGCATGCACCTCAGCACCTTGTTGGGTGTGCTGCCCAGCACGCAAAGTGCTAAGCATGCACTTTAACACTCCTTTTGGTGGGGGGGGGCGCGCAACCCAAGCCCAACATACTTGAATCCAGGTAGCACCCTTGGATCTATTTTTTCATCTCTAATGGGCTCTGACACCTTGCTCAAGCCCAACGCTCCCTTGAAAATTTCTCTTGGACCTTACACGGGTTCCTAAGTATTTCTCACTGATCATATACGTATTATTTTGAGTATAATACAACTCAAAATATCACAGGGGTAAAGTTGCACTTAAGTCACTACTCTCCATAAAAGAACAAAAATCATAAGATATAAATACATCATAAATTCTTCAAACTCTAGGTTGACAATCTCTTCATTCTTAATATTTTCAGCATACATATTTTTAGTGTTTATATCTTTAAAATATTATTACAATTTCTCTCTCTACATAGTTATTGACTTTATCATTGGAGAGTCCTCACGTCTATCAAAAGGGATCTTTTACCAGACATCACTTACAAACCACCTAACTTACCAGGCACAAACTACTATTACTATAGTTACCGGTTATATTAGCTTACCAGACATCATCTCCTACCAATAACCAACCCTCTAAGCTTTCTATATCAAGTCATTAGATACCTTATCTAGAAAGAATGTATCAGATTGTTTGAACTAAGAGATCAACTAATTATCCAATACATCAACATTATTACTAAGCATCTTAGATTTTAAAACTCATCAATATAACATTATATTCAATTTATCAATAAAAAACACAAACTCACCAACACAACAAAAATATATTGCATTTGTCCCATGCATTTACAACAAAACTCTCTCATTCAAAACGCACTTGACAAAAAATAATATGCGTAAGTCTATCTGCTTCTAATTAATACAAAGGAGGGTATATACAAAAACTAAAAAAACAGAGGGATGAGATCAAAATACCACGGAAATCGTTTTATAAATATATGCTATGAACTCCGTAAAAACTCTAAAAATCATAGCCTATAATTAATGGGAGTTTAATTTGAACAAAAAGGTTAAAAAATTAAATAATATATCAATATTAGATCTAGTCTATAACAAAGTTTTGTATTACTTGAAAAATTGCCATCTTCCACTTTGAAATAATTTTTTTTTTTAGGCAAAGAAAATAGACGCCATAAGAATAATAAAAAAAATGTATATCAAACCCTTGCTCTCTATCTCATTGAAAACTGAGCAATATGCCATTTATAGGTTTGCCTCGGCGTTCAAGTTTGGAGTACCTCTCTAGGTGTAGGAAAGCCTTTGCCCTAGCTTCCAGTCCCCACGTTCCTCCAAACGAGCAAAGCCTTCAAGGTTTATGCTTTCCTCCAAACGAGCAAATCTTAATAATAATAAAAATTAAATAAAGCATTTAATGAGCTATGCTTACAATTAAAATCAATGCAAACTAGTAATGGAATTATACAAGTTTCAAGATAAAGATGTTTAAGAATAATATAAAAATTAATATTAGACATTATCTAAATTTTTAAAATTCTAAATTGAGATTATTCCTTAATAAAATACAGAAAAAACTATATTTTATCATTTTTTTCATCTAAAATTGTCTAAATATTTACAAATTCTAAGAGTTAAAGCTATTACAAAAACATACTAAGCTTTATTTTTATTTTTATTTTTATTTTTAACTTATTATAGGACACAACTCAAAAAGAAATTAAGAAAGACTCCAAATTATTCTGAAAGTCAGCAGAAAACAAATATGCATGACAGGAAAACAAGATTAGTGGAACAATACCTTTCCTTTCCTTTCCTGGTATTCTCTATTGTCTCCTATAACAAATAGGTTGAAGCTCGTGGCTAATTAAACCTAGACAACTTTACACACACACATATATATATATATATATAAAGAAGACGATACGGGTCTTTCGTGTACAAGCTCCATGCACCTGCAATATTTAAAACGTTTAGGCTCTGGATTATAACTTTACGTGATCATTTAATTAATAATAGTGACTGTAAGTAGTCGTAGTGATGGCTGTTTGTTCAAACATATGATGGCTGATCATAGCGGGTGGTAACGGTTGGTTTTTAAAATAGTTTTTGTTGAGAAATGTATTATAATAATATTTTTATTATTATTTTTAAAAAATTATTCTTCATATCAGCACATCAAAACGATTCTAAAATATAAAAAAGATTAATTTATAATTCTTTTTTTATAAAACATTGTTTGGGTTGCGTTCCCGAACAACTTATTGATATGGACACATTTCATTACATTGTCGAGCAAGTTCTTACTTATGTGTGTGTGCGCGCATATATAATAGCAGTTTAGGTTTTTGAATTAAATTAAGGTTTTGATAATTAAGTGATCAAGAGTTTAAGGTGATCTTAATTAATATTATTTTTATTTTTTCTAATTAAATTTATAAAATTAAGCATAAGATGCTGGTGTGTTTATACAAATTTCAAATGAAAAATATTTTTATTTAAAAATTTACATTAAAAATCATCTAATAAGCTAAATGTTTAAACTAAGTAAATAAACTAATTCTTCGACGACAATGCCATATCGGAGAGCGAAAAAGAGCAAGGGGCAGGTCAGATTGGTCTTTGTGGATCCGGTGCTAGCAACAGAGGTGATTAAATTTCAGTGAAAAATAATTAATAATTTATTTTGAGAACATTTTATGATATATAAGACTGAAATAGATAAATATAACATACAAAAATATTAATATGGGTTTTATATATATATAAAACCCATATTAATCTTTGAAAGATAATGATTTTTTTCTTTTTCTTTGACTTTCTAAATTAATTTAATAAGATTTACAAAATATTCAGACTACAAAATATCTTTTTGATTCTAATAATTAAAATAACACTAAAAAAAATGACGGCATAAAAAAACAAATTCTCAGATCACATAAAATTTCATTTAAATCGGCAATGAGAAAAAGGTTCCTTCCACCTGGAACCGAATTATAAACATAAATACTAATTGACATCCTTGAATTTTGCAAAAGACGACTGATTGAAAGGACTCCTGATTGTGAAAGGTTTTTAAATTTATCTAAGAATATTTTGCAAAAGAAGAGAAATACCATTTTGTACAAATTTTCTCTCCAAAGAAATTGCTGTTGAGGTTTGGAAGTAAATCTTTTTTTATTTTTTTTTATTTATATATATATATATATATATATATATATATATATATATATATATATATATATATATATATATATATATAGATGTTTATTCTGTTTTAAAAGTATTTTTAAAAATATATATTTTTTAAATTAATAATTTTTAATGTTTTTAAATTATTTTGATAAGCTGATTTTAAAAATAAAAAACATTATTTTGATACATTTCTAAATGAAAAACACTTTTAAAAACAACTGCAACCACTTTCAAATAAAATAATTTCTTTCTTTCTTTGTTTTTGTGTTTTGAAAGTATTTAAAAAAAAAATTAAATTTTTTTTACTTTAAATTAATATTTTTTTAGTGTTTTCAAATCATTTTGATGTGTTGATATTAAAAATAATTTTTAAAAAATAAAAAATATTATTTTAATACATTTCCAAATAAAAAGTACTTTAAAAAGCAACCGCAACCACATTCTCAAATACGCTACATTGAGGTTTTCACATGACCATGTGCTTTAAGGTGATATTTAATATTGAAATAATAATAATTTTTTAAATTTTAATTTTTTATTAAACAGCATCTATCTAAAAAAACTAGGTGAGTTTAGATTTATTGGAAGGAAAAAAAAGAAAAGGAAAATTAACATAGATGTGATATTGTTAAAAGATTATTAATTTTTTTTTTTTAAAAATCGTAACAAAATCCTCTGGACCCTTTTTCAGAACATCTACGTTTTCACATGAACATGTACCCAAACATATTGTGTTAGGAAACATGACTGTGTGAAATAAACAACCGACCACATAAACTAAAACAAAAACTTGGAATTTTGAAAAGATGATTCTCAGTCAAATACTCGCCAAACATGTCTTTTTACTTTCCTTTCTTTTTCCATTGATTTCCTTCTGTGACTGTCTATCTGTGTCCTCTCTTTATATAATCCCACTTCTCTTACTCTCTTCATGACCACAATCTCCATAGCTAAGAAGGCCTCCGTGATCCCTCCTTTAATTTCTCTCTCAAAGTACTCTCTCCCCATAATGGCCTCTAAAGTTTTGATGCGCCCAAACATTCCAAGTATGAATCATGTTGCATATTCAGGGAGCATGGTACCCCGGTCTCATTCTTCTGGGCAGCTTTGTTTGCCCAAGAAGAGGGCTGACACCACTGCTTTTAGATCACAGTCGCATGTTTCTTCTTTTATAACACCAGCCATGTCAACAGGATTAGCCAAGACTAGTTCTAGCACTAGTAGTTCTAGTTTGGCTCACATGTGGAGAGAGGTTCAAGGATGTAACAACTGGGAGGGCCTTGTCGAACCCTTGCACCCTTTTCTCCGGCAAGAGATAATTCGATATGGGGAGTTTGTCACCGCTTGTTATGAGGCCTTTGACCTCAACCCTAAATCCAAAAGATATTTGACTTGCAAGTACGGGAAGAAGAACTTGTTTAGAGAGGTTGGAATGGGAAATTCCGATTACGAAGTCACCAAGTACATATACGCCACTCCGGATGTCAACATTCCGATCCAAAATGAACCCTCTTGCGGGCGTTGGATTGGATATGTTGCTGTATCTTCAGATGATGCGGTTAGGAGACTTGGGAGGAGAGACATAGTCATTACATTTCGAGGAACAGTAACAAACCCCGAGTGGATATCAAATCTCATGAGCTCACTGACCCCAGCAAGGCTAGACCCCAACAATCCACGCCCAGAAGTGAAAGTAGAGTCTGGTTTTTTGAGTTTGTACACTTCAAATGAAAGTGATAACAAGTTCGGACTAGGAAGTTGCCGCGAACAGCTTCTATCCGAAGTATCAAGGCTCTTAAAAAGGTACAAAGGTGAGGAACTTAGCCTTTCCTTGGCAGGGCACAGTATGGGAAGTTCATTGGCTCTTCTCCTTGCTTATGATATTGCCGAGCTTGGATTGAATAGGCTCGACCCGAAACTGGACGTGCCAGTAACGGTTTTTTCATTTGGAGGGCCAAGAGTAGGAAACTCCAGCTTCAAGGAGAGATGTGAGGAATTAGGGGTAAAAGTTTTGAGAATTGCAAATGTTAATGATCCCATCACAAAGTTACCAGGGGTTCTTCTCAACGAAAACCTTAGGGTTTTTGGAGGGACATATGAGTTTCCATGGAGCTGTTCATGTTATGAACATGTGGGTGTTGAAATAGCACTAGACTTCTTCAACATGCAAAACCCTTCATGTGTTCATGACTTGGGATCCTATATCAGCTTACTCAAATGCCTAAAGAGAGATCAGGTTCAAAAGGATGAAGAAAATCTTTTCAATCGAGCAAGGGAATCGATATTAAGTAGGGCTCAAAATATTAACATGGAGCCCTTGAAAAATGCTGCAAGCAATGTTGTAAACTTGGTTCAGTCTCAAAGAACTGAATTCTTGAAGGATGATACAATCTTAGGGTTGATGAACTCCTTCGCCTTGTATATTCTTTTATAGGTAGAGGAGCTTTAGTGTTCTGTGAATTAAGAATTAGATTCAGTATTAGTATTTTAGGGCAAAGATTTTGTAGCTTTAAAATAAGCTTTGCTTGAATAAAGAATCAAACTAACCTTTTTTTTAATTTGTTCATATAATATTGTTGGATCCAAGGTAATTAGTTTCTAGAATTACTGCAAACATTTCTAAT
>Ga0325404_1002228_pt1 | contig 20796 bp, 16 predicted proteins | sample PopdelMetagenome_18_FD_205664 | JGI IMG/M metagenome (GOLD analysis project Ga0325404, IMG submission 205664) | Populus deltoides microbial communities from Bellville, Georgia, United States - Xylem-Control-R1 | ecosystem: Host-associated > Plants > Phyllosphere > Stem > Wood/Secondary xylem... | reverse complement strand
CTCATTAACATGTCAATAGACGTGTTAATGCTTGTGCCAAATTGTTAAGTATTGACAGCTATACTAGAGATCAATTGTTTAATAGCCTTGGGTGTTTTATCCATTAAGGCTCCTCTATTAGTTGTATATATCATACTTCTATCTTGGGGATTAAGTCCCTTATAAAAGTATTGAATGAGAAGTTGCTCAGAAATTTGATGTTAAGGGCAACTAGCATATAATTTCTTAAATCTCTTATAATACTCATGTAAGGATTCCTCATTCATTTGCCTTATTCCACAAATTAATTCATTATATTTCCAACCCTAGATACAGGAAAGTACTTTTCAAGGAAAAATCTTTGGATCTTGTCCCACATGGTCATGAATCCAGGTGCAAATAATACAACAAATCTTTTGTCAATTTCTTTAAAGAGAAAGGAAAGGCTCTCAACTTGATTTGATCATCTGTGACCACAGTGGGTTTTATACTTGAGAAAACAACATGAAATTCCTTAGGATGCTTATAGAGGTCATCACTTGCAAAACCATAAAAAGAAGAAAGTAAATGAATAAGACCAAACTTAAGCTTAAAATGAACATTAATTTATGGAAAATTAATGCGATATGGCTATTGGTTGAACTTTGAAGCAATGAGCTCCTTAAATGTGCGAGGTTTGTATTTTGTTGATGGAATTTGTTGGTGGTGTTTGTTCAAAAATAGGTGGTATGAAGTCTTCTTGTTGATTCACGTTCTCCTTTAATTCACTTATCAAAGGAAGCACACTTGGTGATGCAAAAGTTATACTTGTAACAAACTTGATGTAATCCCTCAAACCTCTTATCCTATAATCCTCTTGATCGAATAATTGTTGTGGAAATTGATTTAGTGCCTCTATCTAGGTAGAATTTCTCTAACTCTTCCTTATTAGGTTGCATTTTTTCATCAAAATCAAAATTAGACATACAACCTGCACCATTAAGCTAAACTAAACAAAAACACAAGCATGATTCAAGTAAACAAGGATTAGTATCCTCGATAATGCCACCTAAATTTTGTCAAGTATTGAAATCAAGCAAATTTTTACCCTTCAAATTAATGATTTGTAGTATAGAAAATAAGGGTATCGTCGAACAAAGATACAAGTAAATATGCAAATTTTAAATCCAAACACATATCAATTCTGAAAATAACTTTAAATGGGGTTTTGTTTATGACCTAAACAAACTAAAACAACTTAGAAAGCTAAGAAAACAAGTCTAAAAAGTAAGAGGTTGAATGCAATATATATAGAGAGAAAAGTTTTAACTTTAATTATAAGAAGTATTCTTCAATGATAATTACACATCAATCATTAAATTTAGATATGTTTTCTAATTTAATTTGTGATAATAAATAAATCAAACATGAAAAAAAGAGTTTTACCTATACTTACGTTTAGTTAACCTAGAATTAATGCATCAATTAACTTAATCATATAATAATCTTCATTAAACATGTAAAATTTAATTACATGATAGTATTAAGATCAAGATAGGTGCAACATGATAATCAAAACATGCATAGGGAGTCAATTTAATCAAGATTTATGTTTTTCAAGTAAAAATAATCAAGCATGGGTTCAAAAATTAGATACTTTTACTACTTAAGTTAATTAGTCATGCATCCGACATAAACTAATCAACTAGCAATAGATTTAAAACAAAAAACATATATTGCATATCATATAAAATTTAGGTCACCAATCATTAAGTTTAATCATAGAAAAAAAATATGTTCATGTATCACAATCAAATATAAAATAATTTTAAGCATAAATCCTTATGATAATTTAAGATCCAAGAGTACCAATCTCTTAAAATTAAAAAATAAGTTTGCATAGAATTCATGATTATCGCAAATTTGGAAAAGGAAAAAGATAAAAAGAAAAAATAAAGTCTTGCAATAATATAATCCCCTTTCTCTTTTCTAAATGTATTCCCCCTTTCTTTTATAGCTAGGGTCAATTTTAGAGCATTGTGAGTGATGGAGAAGTTTCTTATTTAATAATTAATTTTTAATCAGATTACTTTAAGGTTTTCTTATACTAATTTGAATCCAATGACTTATGCATTGACTTTGACTTTCTAAAAAGGTTTCCTGATCATATGGGGCCCTTTCCGTGTCATTAATAAGCTTTCATATTATCATCCTAACATGGATAGATGGATGGACTCACACCAATTTGCTAGTAGGTTTTAAACCCGACTTCAAAGATATCATGGTCTCTCATCTCGATGAGTTACTAGGCCTATCATATATGAATGAAAATCATGAGATGTTCAATTTTCATCCCAACTTGAATTGCATAAAAAATCCATCTATAACTTTAGATATGGTCTAAAGAGTACATAAAGGTTCAGCTTATCATATTTGTAAATTTTAACCCAATATTATGTCACATCTTCACCTAAGTTTTTATGCAGCTTCATAAACTTGATTTAAACTAGATTTATGCCCTAACTAATCCTAATTCCACTAGGATTCCTTATTCAAGTTTTATTTCTAAAACGATTAGGATTTGCATTTCTCAACTCAAATGACTCGTATTAATATGTTATTTGACAAGTTTCGAAGTCATCCAAATTTAAACCATTAAAATTTCCAAATTTAAACCATTAAAATTTATGATTTATAGTGTAGAAAGTAAAGGTATCATTCCAAAGAGATACTAGTTTAAGAACTTAATTACTCAATCAAGACAAGTTACTTAGGTTTAAATTAAAGCAAACAAAGTAAAATGATTTAATTAAATCATCTGAATTTAATTTTTGACTAATAGTTATTAATGTGTGTGAACCATTAGGTTCTTAATATGTTAGGCCAAATATAAATTATAATTATAATTAAATAGAATTAAATAATTTAATTTATTATCAATTCAACAATGAATTAATTTATATTTAAAGATTAGATGCATCGTCTAGCAATATGTCATGATCCCCCAAGTATCAGAAAAGCGATTAATAGTTTGATTTAACCTTTTAGTGACTGGTTTCTCAATGTAATTAATATCCTTTCATCAATAATATTTTGATTTAACATTAAAGCATGGAGTATGCCTGTCATGTTAAATCATATTTGTTCTCTACATAATAGTTATTGATTGTTTGAATAATAAGATTTGAACTCTTAGCCAATGATTTCTTAATCAATACTATTTGAGAACAAATGGAACATTATTTCTAATTTATCTATGGTGATGAATCCTTTTTTAATCACTCAAGAACCTTCATATAGTTCATACTATACCTAAATTTTTCTCCTTCCTTACCTTGATTAAGATAACATGTAACATAATCAAAGCATATCATTATCTATATAAGATAACTTAATGATCTTGAGTATAAGGATCACTTACACAATCATCACGTGAGCCTTCTATAGACATAGGTGATCTTAATATGAAATTCTTATGCGGGTCAGTTCAGTGTACATATATTATGATAAGCACCTACATATTAGTTTTAGATATTTCTTATACCTCAACTTATGAAAACAATTATTTCCTTTCATAAAGGAAGGAATATAATATGTATCAGTCTCTACGACTCTAATAAATATCCATTATTTAAGAGAGCATCTACCAGGAACTTTATAGGAACAATGCTTTGATGCAATAGGAATCTCATAATTATAATAACTTTATAATTTTCTTTGCAAAGAATTTTTGTCTCATGGATTTTATCTTTACCTTAGATTCATAAATCAAATATTAGATTCATTAATCTAATATTATATAAATATTAAAGATAAATCAAGCATTTATTAATAATAAATATATATTTACATGAATATAATAATGTCACATGTAACCAACTCATTAGCTATAGAGCATATTAAACTAATAGATGGCCCTTAATAGCTTTAAGAAATTTTTTTTGTTATTTTAAACTTGAGTTTGGCTAGCTTAATGACTTGGTATGGTTTGAAAACTGAGTTATTTTAGCTTTTGTTCAATAGGAGCAAAAGGAGACTTTTGAATATGTTTTTCTATTCTAGTCAGTTGTTTTTCTATAGTATTGAGGTTTGTGTTGGTGAAGTTATTTTCCTGTATAATATGTTTGGTATTGATGATAACATCTTTATTTGAGGATTTGTAAGGAGCGGCTTCAACTGTTTGGTCTTTATGAGAGATTTTGAGGTTTCTCAAATGAGGATTTTCAGATTTAATGGGAGAACCATTTGCTAGTTCCCAAGTAACGGTTTTGTTCTTTGTTGGAATGGGACATGCATCTTTTGTAAAAGGGTATACAATATGATTTTCTTTCTTAAAGAAAAGACCATAATATGTATTAATCTTTACAACTCTAATAAACGTCTAGTATTTAAGAGAGCATCGACTAGAAATGTTTTAGGAACATTACTTTAATGCAATAGGAATCTCATAATTATAACTTATAATTTTATTTGTAAAGAATTTTTGTCTCATGGACTTTATCTTTACTCTAGATTCATAAATTAAATATTAGATTCATTAATCTAATATTATATAAATATTAAAGATAAGTTAAGCATTTATTAATAATAAATATGTATTTACATGAATATAATAATATCACGTGTAACCAACTGATTAGTTACATATCATATTAAACTAATAGATAGTCCTTAATAGCTTTAAGAAAAAAAAATTGTTATTTTGAACTTGAGTTTAGCTAGCTTTAATGACTTGGTATGGTTTGAAAACTAGGTGTTTTAGCTTTGGTTCAATAGGAGCAAATATAGACTTTTGAATATATTTTTCTCTTGTAGTCAGTTGTTTTCCTGTGGTGTTGAGATTTGTATGGGTGAAGTTGTTTTCCCGTATAATGTGTTTGGTATTAGTGATAACATCTTTATTTGAGGATTTATAAGGAGCATCTTCAACTATTTGGTCTTTATGAGGGATTTTGAGGTTTTTTAAAGGAGAATATTCAGATTCAATGGAAGAACCATTTGCTAGTTCCCAACTAGGGGTTTTGTTCCTTGTTGTAATAGGACATGCATCTTTTGTAAAAGGGCATGCAATATGATTTTCAAAAGCATAATATAACTCAAACCAATCAAAAAACAAGATTTGTATTTTATGTAATGCAACAAAATCACACACACACACTCGAGAAGATTTTTATTCAGGAATGTAGTTTTAACATCATTTTTTTAAATTTCATAATCATGATATACAGTTATGACAAAAAAAATATGTATGGATATATGTTGTCCCGAGAGACATCTTAATGAATTTAATTATTGTAAGAGGGAAAAATAAGAAAAAAAGTCGTCACCTAATTTTATAGTAACTAGAAACCGTAATTAATCTTCAAAGATTTTTTTAGGTAAGGGGCTGGTTATGCTAATGGAAAGATGAAAATCACCTTAAAATATCTTATTTAAAGTAAGCTGCATTGTTGTTTGATTTTATGATACAAATACCTATTATGCATATATTCAATATTTTGATTAAACTAAATACATATGTTTGTTAGAGGTTAAAATTTCTAGGATAGTAATTTTGGATTTTGGCTTAATAAGAAAGCCTCATCCTCACATTGTTTTATTAAGAGGGCAATACTCGAAATACTAATTAACGGAGACTCAGGTTTTGAGTTGGTTCTTTTAATTAACTAATTTATATTAACCCATAACAAATTATTTATTTTACCAAGAATATCCATTATAGATAACCAAAAATATTTCACTCAACTCAATCATTACAAGCAAGCATAATCAAATACGAATAGAAACAAATTACAAATACACTATGAATTTATTAAAAACAACATGCATATCAACATACATTTGCAATTTAGAATTTAACAAAATAAATCACAAATTTATTTGAACAATAAATAAATCATATATGGGATTAGAATTAACATTTACAAGTCATTGAAGTCAACTGAAACGAGAAGAAAATTGCTAGAAAAAAAAAGTTTGGCATGTGTTGCTCATGCGCAAACTGACAAGTCTTCTTTCGAGGCTTCATTCCATATGTTGCTAGCCGAATATGGTGCATGGACCACTCTAACCGTGAAAGACTCCCTCTTCTTTATACTGGTGCGAGAGGTGTCAACCACCTCCCAATGCAATAAGAGATTCGATGCTGAGAAGAGGTGGCTACTGCTGGACAAATTAGATTGCCGTGTTTTTTTCTTTATTTTTTTCTTCTTCCTGTGCTAGGGTTTTTAGTTGTTTATTTTGAAAAAACATCTGCTTTCAATCTCTATTTATGTGCCCTTTTCTCTTTATATCCCCTCCTCTATTATCTGGATCCACTGCAAAATATGAAAAACTAAACTGAAAAAATAATGTTATGTAATAATATTGTTTCCTTCTTGACCATGGATTCCAAATTAATTAAATTTTCTCATTTTAATATGTAGTATCTCTTTCAATAATTTTCAATTTTGTTTGAATCTCCCATTTATTTTTCTTTTTATCTTTTATATAGTCTTTTATTATTATTTTTCTTGTTCTCGCTTTCTTTTTATTGCACTCCCTATACTCTATTTTTTCCTTTTTTATTATTATCATGATAAAAATTAAATTGGACCAAAAATATAATTCTTTCAAACACAAAAAAAATTAGGGGTCAAAATGGGTTATAACTATTGTCCTCTCTTTACAATAGTTATGACACAAAGTCATTGGAGAATTTATTTCTTTTAACTTTGTATAATAAGTATGTAAAGTAGAGAAAAATAACAGTAGAAAGATTTTTCTCAAAATGAAATAGTCTCGTTGAGAGATGACTACCTGAAAACTACATAAGAAGGAAAACAAGTCTCATTAAGAGACGATTATTGCGATGTTGCGGTCACACAAATTAATTACCCTAGCTTAAACAAATAAAAGATCATGGAGCAAGCAAGGGGTCAATCTCACAAGAAAGATCTAGTTCAGGTCTTTATGCTAAATGATTCAAAGTTATAGGGTTTTGAGGTTATCTAGGCTATGTTATGGTAAATAAAATAAAGTAATCAAACTAAATTAAATAAATTGAAACTTATTAAGAGAAAACCCTTAATCTCAAGTAAACAACCATCTATGAAAATCAAAATTGATCATTGAAACGATACGTCAATTTATATTCTGAATATATATCATTCATTAACATTAGTCAGTTAACCGATCCGCAGTGTAACTAACCTTTACCATTTAACAACCACCGTGTTCGCCCTAGTAATTTAATTCAATGATAGCCTTAAGAACTAGATAGGTTGATAAATCTAGACAACATAACTATTTACAGTATTTACAGTATATGTTCGATTTAATTAAATGTTTTCCCTAAGATTAACAACATAAATTTGTTATAATTATTAAACTTAGTCACTTCACAAGTTTAAATATCACAACTCCAGTTTTGATAGCAAACTTAACAATAGATTATTTAGAATAATAACTTAGAATCCATTCTAACAATCAAACTAAACAATAATAGGAAAACATTCATACTCATTACATAAACTGAAAAGAAAAGATAAAACAGATCTCACAGTTTTTTAAATCTGAAGGTTTATATATATCCTTTTAACCAAGAAAAATAACTTAGTGTTGCATATCTATCGAAAACTAAGGAAGAGAAAGGATGAAAACATAATTTCGGGTCTAAGAGAAAAGGGTCAGAGTTTATTTTTTTCTTTCTGGCCGCCCCTCTTTTTATTTCTCTTTCTTTTTATTTGATAGGAAACTTTAATCCCCACATCCCTCCAATCCTTTTATATCCTCCAAAATAATAATAGTCATTTTCAAAGTAGACAATCTACATTTAAGTATTACAATAACTATTTTCCTAAACAAAAATGAAAAATAGTATTAAATAAAATCTTCAGGTTTTGACTTTGGACTTAGAGAAGTTAAATTGCCCAAATAAAGATATTTTCCATATGAATAAATAATTGTCATATCGGTTTGGATGCTTGAGAAGTAAGTTGGACTTGTTTCTTCACAAAACCTTTTTATTAGGAGAATTTATAGGTTGAATGAGCTCCTTTTCTGCTGAAATATGGTAAGTTGATAGGTCTTTGAGTTAGGAATCCGACACAATTGAGTTTGCATCAAATGGACTTTTCTGACTCAAGATATTCAAGTTGGAATGGTTGAAGGTCAAAATTGGAAGAATATGAGACTTGTCTTTGAAGGCTTCGATTTCCATGCTTTTTTTTCATTTCCATATATATACAGAAAGGTATGGGTATTTTCTTTCTAATGTCATTAGAATCTCTTCATTTCAACCTTTACAGCTCAAGTTGTGCATAAAATATCAATTAGAAGTCAAATTTGTCAATATTCGACATGGGTTGAAACATTATCTGAATTTTATCTCTAATTTACTTCTTTTCGAATATTGCATCAAAAAATGCCTTTAAAACATAAAACAAATATTATCAAGGTATTTTATATATAAAATATATGCAAAATACTAGGTAAATATAGGGTAAATTATCGAATAATATGGTTGCATCAATGAATACCATCAAAACAACTAAAAAATCAAAACAAGTCTCATCAAGAGTGACCCACTATCATAATCAAAAAATCAAAATAAGTCTCACCCAGAGGAGACTACCCTTAAAACAATCAAAATAAACAGTCTTATCGAGAAGTGATTACCCTTGTAATAAATAATCAAATGAATAGTCTCATTAGAAGACAACTACCTTAAAAATAAAATAATCAAATAGTCTTAGTGAAGGCGACCACCCTCAAAGTAAATAAAACTAATATAGTCTCATCACGAGGCAACCACACTCGAATCAAATAATCAAATAAATAGTCTTAGTAGAAGGTGACTACCCTCAAATCAAATAATTAATTAAATTATCTCATTAGAAGTTGACCACCCTAATAATCAATTAACTATCAATGTTGATTTACTTGACTTATCAGCTCAGGCTATTCATGTGTTTATTTCTAGCTTGGAAAATCACTTTACTTTTGCTACTTTTGTCTATGGCTTTAACACTATCCAAGCACGGCGTGCCCTCTAGGAAGATCTTCGCAGGTGGAGTCCAAACTCTCCATGGCTTGTTCTTGGTGATTTTAATTCTTTGCTCTCCCAGAAAGATAAGCACAATGGTGCTCATGTTACTAGCTATGAAGTCTTTGACTTTAGAGAGTGTTGCACTGATTTGGGCCTTGCTGATCTAAATTCCACTAGTTGCTTCTTCACCTGGTCTAATGGTCATGTTTGGAGAAAACTTGATCGGGGCTTGGCCAATCCTCTCTGGTTCTCTTTGCCTCAGCAAGCCCATGTTCATTTTGACAACCCTGGTGTTTTCTCTAATCACTCCCCTGCCTCTGTTCAGCTTGACCCTCAACAACCTAGAGGGAACAGGAACTTCAAATTCAACATATAGGCGGATCATCCTCATTTCCTGGAGGTTATTTCGCAGGGTTGGAATTCTCAAGTCAATGGCTCCTGTATGTACTCTCCCTGTAGGAAATTAAAATGCTTAAAGAGGCCTTTGAAAGAGCTTAACAAGCTAAATTTTAGTCATATCTCTGAAAGAGTTGCCCGTGCTGAAGCTGATCTGGCTACTCACCAATCTCTTCTCCACCATGACTGAGATAATACTCAGCTTCTGTCGCAGGAAAGGAATCTTAGGTCTTCCCTGTTGAATTTAAAATATGCGGAGCAGATGTTCTGTTGCGATGTCGCGGTCGCACAAATTAATTACCCTAGCTTCAAACACAACACACAAGATTGTATAGAGCAAGCAAGGGGTTGATCCCACGAGGAAGGTTCAAGTCAGATTTCTATGCTAGATGATATGCAATTTTGGGGGGTGGACGTTTTCTAGGCTAAAGCAAAAGAAAACAGAAAACTATCAAACAAAATTTAATAAAATCAGAAAATTATCAAGAGAACAAACCTTGGTTGCAAACACACATCCACCTACAGAAATCAGAATTGATTATGGAAACGAAACATCAATTTATATTCTGAATATTTATCTCTTCTTAACATTGGTTAGTTAGCGGATCCGCCGTATAACTAACTCTAACCATCAAATAACCACAGTGTCCGCACTAGTAATTTAATTCAATAGCAGCCTTAAGAACTAGAAAAGTTGATTAATCAAGAAAACATAACTGTCCGCAGTCTATATTTGATTTGATTGAATGTTCTCCCTAAGATTAATAACGTAGATCCGCCATAATTATTAAACTCAGTTGCTTCACAAGTTCATATACCACAACTCTTGTTTTGATATCAAACTTAGCAATAGATTGTCTACAATAATAACTTAGAGTCCGCTCTAGCGATTAAGATAAACAATATAGAAAAAATAAGCATAGAAGAACAAACATATTCATCATATAAACTGAAAAGAAAAGATAAAATAAATCTCACAGTTCTTGAAATTCGAAAGTTTTCGTGTCCTTGCAACCAAGAAAAAGTGTTTAGCCTTGCATGTTTAAACAACTAATCAAAAAGAAGGAAGAAAGCATAATTTCATGTTTCTTAGAGGAGGGGGTGTTTTTCTCCTCTTAGCTGGCTGCCCCCCTTCTCTTCTCTCATTCTTTTTATATCCCAGGAAACCCTAGTCTCTATTTTACAAAATAGGCCTCCCTTAAGTATATTGTTTACATTTAAGTACTTCAATAACTATTTTCCTAAAAAAAAAAAGAAATAGCCTTGCATGAAATCTTCAAGCTTTGACTTAGAAGAGCTAAATTGCTGAAACAAAAACTTGGATATCGGTTTAGATGCTTCGGAACGTAATTTGAACTCGTTTCTTCACGAAACCTGTTTGCTGGCAGAATTCAGTTGTCATCTTTGAAAACTCATATCTCCCTTATATGACATCTTTTTTGGCCGAAAATTTGGAGCGTTTATATGCCTTTGAGTTAGAAACCCAAAACAATTAAGTTTGCATCAATTGGACTTCTGTAGCTCCAGATATTCAAGTTGGAATGATCAAAGGTCGACATTGGCAGATTGCGAGATTTGACTTTGAAAGCTGTGATTTCCATGATCTTCCTTATTTTATTTTCTTGCCTTAGATTTCCAGAAAGGTATGGATTTTAGCTTTTTAATGCCACTAGAATCACTTCATTTCGATCTCTAGAGCTCACGCTCTACACAAAACATCGACTGAAGGTCAAATCTACCAATTACCTTCAATTTACTCTTTTTTGCATCTTTCATCCAAAAGTGCCTTCAAAACATAAAATAAAGAATATCAAGAAATTTTATATATAAAACATAGGCAAAACACTAATAAATATGGGTGAAACTATCAAATAATATGGTTGCAATAGCCTGGAGGGAACAAGAACTTCAAATTCTTCAACATGTGGTTGGATCATCCTCATTTCCTGGAGGTTATTTCGCAAGGTTAAAATACTCAAGTCAATGGCTCTTGTATGTACTCTCTCTGCAAGAAATTAAAATACTTAAAAGAGGCCTTTAAAAGAGCTTAACAAGCTATATTTTAGTCATATCTCTGAAAGAGTTGCCCGTGCTGAAACTGATCTGGCTACTCACCAATCTCTTCTCCACCATGACTGAGATAACACTCAGCTTCTGTCGCAGGAAAGGAATCTTAGGTCTTCCCTGTTGAATTTAAAATATGCGGAGCAGATGTTCTTTGGGCAAAATCTAAAATCTAATTTTCTTAAGGAGGCTGACAAAGGATCTCGTTTCTTCCATTCTCTGATGAGTTAGAAACATCGAAGAAATCACATTGCAACTTTTCAAGTTCCCTCTGGTGGTATAACTTCTTTAGGTGCTGAGTTGGGGCATGAGTTTGTCCGATTCTATAAAGTCCTCCTTGGCAGCGCCAAGCAATATTGTTCCCATCAATGATAATGTTATTCTATCTGGCCCCTGCCTCGATAGTTCTTCCCATGATTCTTTACTTAGACCTGTGACAAATGAGCTTATCCAACAAACTCTCTCCAGCATTGGTAATGATAAGTCGCTAGGGCCAGATGGCTACATCTCTCTGTTTTTCAAAAAAGCTTGGGGTATTGTTAGAGGTGACTTTTGTACTGCCATCAAAGATTTCTTTGCTTCTGGGAAGATGCTCAAGCAAGTCAACCATTCCATTATCTCCCTCGTTCCCAAATCTACCACTATTAACTTAGCATTGTCGTCCCTTCTCTTCCTACAATGTCATTTACAATGTCATCTCTAAGATCCTTGTTGGATGTATGGCTCAAGTTATGAATACCATCATCAGCGCTGCTCAAAATGCATTTCTCGGTGGTAGGAACATGGCTGATAACATCAACCTCTTGCAGGAGCTTCTTCGTCATTATAAGCGCAAGACATCCTCCCCAAATGCATTATCAAGATTGATTTCAGAAAAGCGTTTGACACTATTCGGTGGTCCTTCCTGCGTAATGTTCTTCTTTTATTAGGCTTCCCAGCTTGTTTTGTTGATCTTGTCATGCAATGTGTGGAGACAGCCTTTTATTTAGTTTCTGTCAATGGTGATTTATTTGGTTTTTTCCATGGGCAATGTGGCGTCCGTCAAGGGGATCCTTTTTCCCCCTATCTTTTCATTGGTTGTATGGAATATTTTTCCAGGATGCTTTCAAGGAGCACCCAGCAGACTGGTTTCAATTTTCATCCCAAATGTAGAGCTCTGGGTATAAGCCACTTAGCCTTCGCAGAAGACATCCTTCTTCTTTACATGGGTTATATGACGTGTGTTAGCATCCTATACTAACAACTTCTTTCTTTTGGCCGAATGTCTGGCCTTGATGCTAATGCTTCTAAATCTTCTATATTTTTTGATGGGATTGGTGAAGACACTAAGTTATCTTGCCTTCAGCTTACAGGGTTTTCGGAGGATCAGTTTCCTTTCAAGTATCTTGGTGTGCCTCTTAGCCCTCATCGCTTGTTTGGCCAGCCACTTTTCTCCTCTCCTACAAAAGCTTGAGTTGGTCATTTAGAGATGGATGGGTAAGCATTTATCTTATGCTGACCAGCTTGAGCTCATCATATCTGTTTTGCATGGCATGGTCCAATTCTGGCTTGTTATTTTCCCTGTCCCTGTTATTGTTATCAATAAGATAAATAGTCTATGTCGCAGCTTCCTCTGGTCTGGTAATCATTTCTCCAAGCACCCAGTCTTTGTTGCCTGGTACAAGGTGTGTCTTCCCAATCTGCAGGAGGTCTCGAGCTCTTAGACATCGAGGCAAGGAATAAATGTTTTTTAGCTAAGCAGCTGTGGAACATCCATAAAAAATCTGATTCTCTTTGGATTCGCTGGGTTGATCATTTTTATCTTCCACACAACTCTATATGGCCTTTGGAGATGCAGAAATCATTTTCCCCTTTATGGAAATCAATCTGTTCTCTTAAAAGTCATTTGATAGCTCAGCTTGGAGGTTTTCGGATGCTATTGATACTCTTCAGGGTTGGCATCATGGATCGGGGTCTTTCATTGCCAATGCTCACAAGTTCTTTCGGGTTAAAGGAAATCCTGTCAGCTGGCATCGTGTGGTCTCGGAGTAGTGGTCCTTACCACGGTACAATTTTATTCTATAACTTGCTATCCTAGGTAAGCTCAAAATAAAGGATCGACTCAGCTTCCTCTCTATTGACTCTATTTGTGTCCTATGTAATCGAGAGGAGGAATCCCATGCTCACCTATTTTTCAACTGTGATTGGACTTCATTATTATGGAGTCGTGTTAAATAGTAGCTCCGTCTAAATTGTTCTATGTCTTTCCTAAGCTCAAAATAAAGGATCGACTCAGCTTCCTCTCTATTGACTCTATTTGTGTCCTATGTAATCGAGAGGAGGAATCCCATGCTCACCTATTTTTCAACTGTGATTGGACTTCATTATTATGGAGTCGTGTTAAACAGTAGCTCCGTCTAAATTGTTCTATGTCTTTCCTATCTGGTGCGCTTCGAGGTCTCTCTGGAAGAAGTAAGGGGTTGTACCAAAGAATGAGATGAGTTGCTCTCCCTCTCCCTGTGCTCTTACTTTGGAATGAAAGGAATAAACGTTTATTTGAGCATGTTTCCAAGTCAGTTGATGCTGTTTTCCGAAAGTTTCAAGTTCAGTTCTTCATGGTTCTTCATTTCTATGAGAATGTTTCTTCTATTACGTGAATGCTTGGCGGTGTCTTGGCCATGCATGCTTTACATAAGAGATATTTATTGTTGTTCCTGCCGGTTTGGTCTTGGGGTCTTGTCCCTATCTGGTTTCTCATTGAATAAAGCTTGTATTTTCTATGTTTTTTTTCTAATGATTTCTTTAGTTGTATTTATTTGGTTAGGCCGGGCAACCCCCGTAGGATCGGGTTCCTACCCTAACCATCTTTTGTTTTATCCTTGGCTTTTTCTTTTGTTTAGGGAATATGTTCCCTTTGTTTCATTATTTGTTTTATATTCTGGTTTCCTATGGGTTCCAGAGTTGTAATTTTTTATCTCTTATATATATTTACATTTGATAAAAAAGAAATAGTCTTTATTGGAAGGCGACTGCCCTTAAAGTACATAAAAAAAACATAGTCTCATCGATTGACAACTATCCTCACATCAAAATAAACAAACATAGTCTCATCGACAGGTAAACTACACTCATCATCAAATAAATAGTCTTATTAGGAGGCGACTACCCTCAAATAAAATGATTAAATAAATAGTCTCAATGGCAAGCGACTATCTACTTAATTGCTTGTCTAGTGGTATTATAGGGAGATATCCTAGAGCTTATCTTCGGGTAATCAAACCTTAAAAGGTTGACCTGAGACCTACAAGGTATAAATAGTATAAACCAAGGAAAATTTCATCGGTTACTAATTGTTACCATGTAGACTTTTGATAAAAGTCTGAGGTTTTATTAATGCTAGTCTGAGGCAAGACCCATTAGGGCACCACTAATTCTCCAATGCTAACTTAGAGCAAAGTGTGTGTAACAAGGTGTTACTTAATGAGGGAATGAGTGTAGACCAATTTTCAATTTAAGAAATGATGTATGAGATTAAAAAAGATGAATGATGTATAAAATCAACATAAAGAATTTATAGACAAAGATATATGAAGGAACATAGAACATGCAAATAAAAAATAGTAAAGACATATTAATTAGCTTAGGCAATTGACACGACCAAAGAGTTGATGTCTTCTTCAAGTGTAGGAGTGTCGAAGTAATAAATAACCTGGCAAGGCACTTGGACTGTTACTGTCCAACTATTACTGTCTCGTTTTTGAATTGTTACTGTCTGACCTCTCCTTAGATTTTTAACTATATCTGGAGTTATAGAACTCCAATTCAAGCGAGATTAGTCTCGTTGGAAAGCTAAGACATGAGGCTATAAGTTCTATGAATTAAGGAGAACCTAGTTCTGCCTCTAAGATAATCAAAATTACTCATCAATAAACACTTGGACTGTTACTGTCCAACTGTTACTGTCTTATTTTTGAACTGTTACTATCTGACCGCTCCTCATATTTTTAACTATATCTGGATTTATAGAACTCAAATCTATAATTTAACATCCAGACATCAATTTATAATCGACTTTAAAACAACTCATAAGACCATGTTTAGAATATCTTACCCGGTACGAATCAAGGTCTCGATCCCTCTTTTTCTTTCTAATGACAGTCAGCCCTCCCCTCTTCTCTTCTTGTTCAATTTTTCTTGTTAATCCCCTGCCCACCAGTGTTTATTTTACCTATAACCCTTAATCTTGTATGGGTTCTTGAAATTTGGTGTTTCTCTCTTGATCTGTAAAAATAGATACCAAAACTCCCTCTCTTCTTTCTTCATGATAGTTGCAGATTTGGTTTTGGTAAGAAGAGTAGTATATATGCTCTATAATTATTCTTATTTACGATTAGGCCCCATTTTCTTTAAGTATATTCGTTTTCCCCCCACTTCTTTTTAATTTAGTTTATTTTCTTTAATTTAATCCAACCTTTTTTTTCTCGGGATTTACAATAGTATAAACTCTTTTTATTACTCAACTGGACACCACACACAAAGGAGGTTCCAATCGGATTATAAATTGTTAACATGATTACATTAGTTATCTTATTCGAATAATGCTAATACTTGCAAATGTTGTTAGGTATTCATGATTATAACTTATGTTAACAACAAATCAAGTTCCTTTCATAGCACAGGTGTCGGTTATACCATACGGTTGGGCTGTGAAAGTGCCAAGTATTTGTTGTACTAAGGGTTATACAACATAAATCTAGATTAACCATTTAACAAGCAAAGTATTAAAAGTGAACAAGATAACAAATACAAAACATGTTAGTATAAAACATTAAAGTCCATGTTGAGTTTATACTATACTTATTCTTACACCATTAGTGTAACCTTTTCACCTTCACATAATAAACTTAGTTAAACATAATGAAAGAGAAACATAAATAAACAAGATAAGAACATAAATAAGATATAAGTTAACTAAGTAAAGGAAAGGAAATGAAAAGCATAAACAAGAGATTAATATAAATAAAACTTAAGCATTACAAAAATATAAAGAGAGAGAGCAAGAATATAATCTTGATCTGAAAACCAAGATGCCTAAATGCATGACAAATGCCTCCTTTTATAGGCCAAAACTTAGAACTATTGATTTGATGACTGATTATTGAGAGGGTGGTCACCTCTTGACTTGGTAACACTTCTTATCTTCTTGTCTGCAGAAAACGTCATTGCTAACATCAGAATTTGAACAGATAGTCTTCATGAAAGTTCTGGGCAATTGTCTCAGCTTTCCAATAAAACAAGAATTGGTGCATTTAGACTTCTAAAACTCGAGATATGGGTTGAACACTGAACAGTATCTGGGTTGCACAACAGATTCTGACTTCTCTGTTGTTGCTACCATTTGAACTCGAAAATGGCACTTTTAAATCTTGGACTCTTTATGAAAGTTTTAGGCCTATGTCTTAGCTTTTCACACATATAAACCAGACCTAAATCCAAGTTCTACAGCTTCAATTATGATCCAATAACCGAATGGTGTTCCAATTTGGACTAAACCAGCATCTCTTTTTTAAGCTTAGCCCTCTATTTGCCTTCTCAATTTCAGTAGTTAAACTCATCAATCAATCCTTTGATTTATGTGATAGGCCTGCATTTAAGATGAACATTTACCATAAATTAAAGATATCTTATATTATTAGACATGTTATTATAAAACATGTTCTAGTTAAGGAGTTATTGATACTTTGAGTGCAAAATGATGATATAAAACCTTGATAAAAATGCACTTTTAAGTACTAATCACACCCCCCAACCAGCTTATTACTAGTCCCTAATAATCAAAGCGTTAAAATAGAAAAACAATTTGCAAGTTCCACAAATGAAGGCATTCATCATTCAACTTCCATTAATATATCCAAATAAACAAACTCTCATTAGATTTATTTATCAGCTTCATACTTCTTAAACAAGATATTAATAAACCTTTCTTTTGTGCTCAATATATCAACACATAGTTATGGGACTTTTCTTGAAAGAAAACAAAATTTTGTTCTCATGTTTAAGGTTAGCTTCCTTGGGTTGGGATTATTATCTTTTTTTCTTCTTCTTCTTTTTTCTCTTTTTTTTTAATATATATACATATAACTTAAAACACAATGTATCTTTAACTCATGTACCGAGCTTTCGGCTAATGACTCCCAGACCAGTTGGTCTTAGGGCATTAGGTATTGAGACACCCCTACGAGCTTAGTAACTCAGGTTACAGATATTGATACGTAGATAATGCAATGTTTGGTTCCCTTAAGCTTTTGTCTTTAACCCATGTAACAAGCATTTGGCCAATAACTCCCAAGTTAGTTGACTTTAGGGTATTAGGTGTTAAAACACTCATTTGGGCTTAATTGCTTAGGTTAGGAAGGCTACGAAACCAAACTTATCTACGTTTTTATTATCATCAATATTATCAATTAGTTTTTGTTATGCACATTATATACTATTCATTTCCCTTAGTTGTTACCTTTAACAAAAGAACATAAATAATGTAATAATCCAATATGCAACCCACAATCATTTGTTAATGGATGTGTGTGAAAATGAAGGTTTAAGAATACTTGTTAAATGAGTATATGAGCAGAATCAAGTGATAATAATGCAAGAGTTTGTAAACATATTTCAAGAAGTATTCTAATAGACCTGATAAGACTCTTTACTAAGATGCGTCTCAAGAGTCAATAAAATTCCTCCTTACTCTGCCATTCTCATAACAGTTTTGTCAAATGGTTTTAATAATAGCAAAAACAGTTAGTAAGTTAGTTTTTTATGTCAACTACTACCTTCTCCCCCTAACCAAAACGAGACATTGTCCTTAATGTCCTAAGGTAGAAAGATAGAGTATAGAAGACAACACCTGAAACATCGAACACTGACAAACCTGAAACACACTTAAACAAATATCAAAACAAAATAATATGCTATTAATAAAACCAAAGGACACAAGGTTTCACAAATGAAAGCTCAAATCCAATCTAAGCTTTTTACGGCTTTCCATAGTTGACCAATTTATACGACTCATGGAGGGATCAATTACAGGGATGAAAGATTGTAGTTGGTCAATCAATTGTTCAGCAGTAGCAGCAGAGATTATGATTTGTCGTGCCGAAGATGTTAGAAATTCCTGTTCCACATCTTGATCAAGAAAAGAAAACAAATTATCATAAAACCCATTAACATTTAACAAATCTATAGGTTTATGGTGAATGTGTCGTTAGGCCCAAGAGGAAATATGAAAGATCTCTTTCAATGTGCCCAGACCATCTGGTAAAGCAATGAAGGCATCAGCTTGGTTAAACATCACATTCATTCGATCATAAATTGTGGAGATATGTAGTTCCTCTCCAATTGTTTTTCCAATGATGTCCCATTTTGCTAAAACTTTGGGGACGACCCCCAAAACTTGACTGCCTCCTAAAATGCAGCTATTGACACACCCCTCAATAACCCAAAGTTGCCTCCCCCATACACTAAATAAATCTTTCTCTCAGCTAGTACCTGACCAAGATGATTTGTTGATTCTAAAAACTCATTTTCTTTCTTAGGACTGGATCTCCCAAAAACACAAATATTTCTTATGTGATGACTTAAGGAACTTGTCATGTCTACACACTTCTATATATGTTGAATGTATGGGTTGAGTAGAAATGAAGGGAAGGAAGAGAAGATTGTATTGATGAGAAATTTAAAATGCAATCATACCACCTATATGTAGGCCAGCTGGAGTCTCACACACTCTCTCTCTTTTTTATTATTATTATTATTATTTTGAAAAAGCATGTGTATGTACCGGTAATTGTGATTGTGCCTCACATCTTCCCTTGGTTTTACGTCCAAGAATGGCTTAAACGCCCTCTATGGGTCGGGGATAGGCTTCCCATCTAGTTTTCTTAAAAACTGGCAAACATGGTCTTTTTTAGTCAGATTCCCAAGACTATGTCGAACATGTTCTTTATGGAATTGTAGCCATAAATCATGAATTGCACGATGCGCATCTACACTTGGATACATCTCAAGAGTCAATAGAAGATTATCTAAAGACTCTTTACTCGGGTCATCCTTAATGAATTGTATTTTATCTTCACGGTTTATAGATATCATTCTTAAAGAACAACATTGTGCATTACAAGTCCATCTGGCATATCGGTGACAGACTTTCAATTGTTTTGCACGACGTTTCTTTGCAAAAGTGCTTTTACCTGTTCCAGGCATGTATGAAATGAAAGAATTGGAGGGCCCACCTAATAATTGGACCTTTGCTTCAATTAGCCAGCAAATATCTTCAAGAATTCCATGATTCATTAACAACCTCAATCTTGCACACCTAGCATGGTAAATTTTTCCAATCGCATTTGGAGGCAAAACGAGAAAATACTTTTTCAATTTTTCAAAAGTGGTATCCATTTTCAAATGAGAATTAGAGAAGAGATGCAAAGAAAAGAGAAAGAGCAAAGAAATGCACAAATATATACACAGAGATTAGTTATTATGGGAAACTAAAAGAACTGACTTAAGAGTCACGGAGTACCGTTATCCGCCATTTGACCGGGGTTGGAGAAAGACTAGCAAAACAAGAGTCACACTAAAAACAAACACAAAAACAATGTGAGAAAAACAAAATAATCAGCCTTTATATACAGGATCATTCAAACCAATGGATTCATTTTCACTAGGAAAATTATCAAAGTAAGCTTTCAAACAATGTCCATTTACCTTAAAAACATTGTCATTCTTTGAATTCTCAATATCAAAAGCCCCATAAGGATACACATGTTTCACAATAAATGGACCGCTCCATCTTGATCTTAACTTTCCAGGAAATAAATGAAGTCAAGAATTATAAAGCAAAACTTTTTGACCAACATCAAATATTTTTCTCAAGATTCTCTTGTCATGAAACTCTTTGATTCTTGCTTTATGAATTTTTGAATTCTCATATGCATCATTTCTTATTTTCTCAAGCTCATTTATTTGTAACTTACGCAGCTGACTAGCATCATCAATGTTTGAATTGAAAGCTTTGATAGCCCAATAAGCATTATGTTCAAGTTCTATAGGCAAGTGACAAGATTTTTCATAGATCAACCTATAAGGTGACATACCTAATGATGTCTTAAAAGCAGTACGATAAGCCCAAAGTGCATTATTAAGTCTTAAAGACTAGTCCTTCCTATTAGGGTTCACTGTTTTTTCCAAGATTTGTTTGATCTCCCTATTAGCAAGTTTTACATGTCCACTTGTCTGAGGGTGATAAGCGGTGGCAACTTTGTGTGTGATTTCATATTTCTTCATTAAAGACTCAAACGACTTGTTGCAGAAATGTG
>Ga0325404_1002227_pt1 | contig 20798 bp, 18 predicted proteins | sample PopdelMetagenome_18_FD_205664 | JGI IMG/M metagenome (GOLD analysis project Ga0325404, IMG submission 205664) | Populus deltoides microbial communities from Bellville, Georgia, United States - Xylem-Control-R1 | ecosystem: Host-associated > Plants > Phyllosphere > Stem > Wood/Secondary xylem... | reverse complement strand
AAAACAATCGCTCCATCCTTTCTAGGGTTTTAATTTAAAACTCTCAGAAATCAAATCCCGACGATTTCAATTCCATCTCTCACTCTCTCTCTCTCAAGAATCCATTTCTATCTCCTGCAACGGGTCAGTAACCCAACTCACTTCAATTCACAGTTTCTCTACTTTTCTTACTTTTTTTTTTGTTTTACACGATCATTTCTTAACCCTCGTTAATCGATTTCGTTTCCTTTCTTCTTCTTCTCAATTGCTTTAGGGTTTGGATCGCATTTCTAGTCGTTGATTTTGTGTATCGCGAAGTTCTGAGGTTGAATTTGAATAAAATCGAAGAGTTTAAATTTGGTGAGAGAGGTTTAGGACTTGAGTTTAATGTTTGTTGTTACTTCATGTGGTTAAAGCTTGTTTCTTTATGTGCAGAATTATGAGACGAAGACAGAAGCTATGTTTTGTGGATTGGTAGTTTTTTTTTTTTTGGAGAAAGGATTTATTTAGTGGATATTTTAAGGGTAATTTATGGCATTAGTTTGGGGATGAAAGTGATGATACTTTTGTGCACCCGAATGCAAGTGGGAGTAATTTTCTATGTTGGAATAGTAAAATGGTTGTATTCTAAGATGTTTGATTTGGTTTACTGTTTTAATGAATTTGATTTTAATCTCGGAGTCAACTGGGTGGATTGGATGGTCGATTGATTGGTTTATTCTGGCTGTTTGTTTCATTTGGTTCTGGCATGTTTTTATTTGATTTTATTGGGGTGGTTGCTGGGGCTTGTCTTCTGGAAAAAATGTATACATATGCAAGGAAAATTTAGTTATCTGTAACTCATGAATGTTGCGAGAAAAAAGATTTGGTTAGCATTTCGAATTGGCTGCTGGCTGATTTCTATGCACATGAAAAAAGTAAAAAGCACTAGCTGTGTTCTTTTGATAGGAAAAACTCTGAAAACATTCTGGCTTGAATCATTATTCTTTAGGAATGGCTTCTCAACTTTTTTTTCTCCTTCATTATTTTTCTAAAAGGTAATAGGTGTTGATTAATATGTACTTGTTCCAGAATCTTGGAGGAATTAATAAGATATTTGTGGTATTTTCTAATTACTCAGTGATGATTTTTTATTTCTCTTAGGGGTTGTAGCAATGCACCGTGTGGGTAGTGCAGGGAACACAAACAATTCTGTTCGCCCGCGTAAAGAGAAGAGGCTGACATATGTGTTGAGTGATGCTGATGACACAAAGGTGAAGTGATCTTGTAGTTCTATTTTTATCATCAATTTTCGCCCAACATTTTAGTATTTTAAAGTGAACAAGTTGCCTTTTCTGATGTACATATGGGATTGATTTATATGTATTTATTATTTTCCACTTTGATGTCATATAAGTGCTTAACACTTAACTTGCTTGATTGGTATTCCAGCGAAATCTACTTTATGTAGTTGATCATATTTATCATGCATGGGACTTGATGCTGGTTATTAATACTGCTAAATATTATGATGAATATTCAAGTCCTTGCATTACATCCTTTTATGGTGTTGCGATTTATAACAATGTTATCAATGTGTGTTTTTTTCATGTTGAATGCTGGGTGGATGATCCTATTCTGCTCATGTACTTTGTGCTCAAATTCTTTTGCTATATGTTTGCTCTGATTGCTTAATGTTGATATTGTGCTTTCATTTTTATTTTTGCATTTTTTGGAGCTGGGAGTGGAACTATGATTATTATTTTTCTACAAACGAATGAAAATCATTGTTTTTTGGAAGACCACTGTCTATTGTAGGTTGGTTTTATGCATGATTTGATGTTTTTATGGGCCAGATTAAACTATAAGAGTACAATGTGCATGCTTTCCATGATTAAGTTGAATGGTACTTCATCTTTTCTAAAATTTCAATTCAGCTGAGTAACACTCATAAATGTTTGAAGATCTTTAAGGGCATACAATGTTAATAGTTACCTATAAAAGAAGAAAAGAAGGCATGGTCTGTTTAAATATACTCTCTCTCCACTTGTATGCTGTGTGATTTTCTTCAAACAGATCAAATTTTGCTGAACTTGTTTCTTTTAATGGAGTCATGGATCCTTATACTACTTGTTTTGGGATATCTCTTTTGCAGCATTGTGCTGGCATAAACTGTCTAAAAGTGTTAAAGTCCACTGTATCTGATGGGCGTGATTACCTCTTCACTGGGAGTCGTGATGGCACGCTGAAGAGATGGGCCCTTTCTGAAGATTCTGCGACGTGCTCTGCTACATTTGAGTCACATGTTGATTGGGTACTTTTTTAATCCTTTGGCAGGTCGTTCGTTATTACATGTCACCTATCAAGGATCTGGTAGGTGCTTAATTGTTGCCTTTGAGGAATTTCATTTCGGGAAACCGTCTATGAGACGGCTATGGTTATTGGGAAATAGCTTTAGCTGATTTTTCTGGCCTTTTATGAGGTTGGACTCTGGAGGGAGCAAGATTGATTTGATAATTGTCACCCTGATTGAATTTTCTAATCAATTATCAAATGTGCATGGGCAAGATGCCCTCACACTCCAAGTGTGTCAAACTAGCAAACTTGTTTCTTTTTATTAGATAAGCATTTAATATGGTGACTTAGAGCGCCATCATCTATGTAATTATTCACTTTTCTTTGTGGAGTGAAGCTATATATTATGCTACTATTTTCTTATGTCATAAACTTTCTTATGTGAATACCTGAGATAAATGGGATATGTATGGGGTGTATCTGGCTGTACAGGTAAATGATGCTGTCCTTGCTGGTGACAGAACCCTTGTCTCCTGCTCTTCAGACACCACCCTCAAGGTTTGTAAATTTTCTTATTTTTTGTTGCTTTTGTACTGAATGATTTAATGGCTGTTCACTTGCTGACTGAGCTGCTCATTGGTTAATTGCTTGTCTTTTTTTCCCCTTTTGGGTGATATACCAGGCATGGAATTGCTTATCTGATGGAACTTGTACCAAGACTCTTCGCCAACACTCTGATTATGTTATTTGTCTTGCAGCGGCAGAAAAAAATGTAATTTCCATTTCAATTTTTTCATGGATCTTACTAACTGCATGGATGAAAAGTTCCTGCCTGTGCATCTTGTTATCTAAGTTAAATAGTATATTCAGTAAAAACATGCTTGAATCTATGGTTTATGATCTTAATATCATTGGAGTCATTTTCTGAACCTGTTTTAGTGTCATGCATTTTAGAGCAATGTAGTTGCCTCTGGAGGCCTTGGTGGGGAAGTTTTCATATGGGATGTGGAAGCTGCACTGACTCCAGTGTCAAAGTCTGGTGATGCAATGGAAGATGATTGTTCAAATGGTGTAAATGGCTCTACTAATTCATTGCCCGTGACAAGTTTACGAACCATTAGCTCAAGCAACAGCATTTCTGCACACACGTCTCAGTCCCATGGGTATGTCCCAGTTGGTGCTAAAGGCCATAAGGAGTCAGTCTATGCATTGGCAATGAATGATAGTGGAACCCGTCTTGTCTCTGGTGGGACCGAGAAGGTATATTGATATTCAGATATTACAGTTATTTGTTTATTTATGTTTTGATAATTCAACTGCTTTTGCGGGGAAGTGGAATTTGAACTTGGAGCTTTCCCGTTTCTGGAGAGGTGTGCCATTAGGCTAATGACTCAGCGGTAGATATCTCAGTCATTTGTGTATTCTTACCTCTTTATACTGGTGTACCGTGGACACATAAGATGATGGAAAGAGCTTAAATGCATGTTCTCACATCTTTTGATCATTTAATGGTTTGAAAAGATACTGGCTTCGATGCTTTATCTCTTGTCCTTGTTCCTCTAGGTTGTGCGTGTTTGGGACCCCCGTACTGGTTCAAAGGCTATGAAGCTAAGAGGGCATACCGATAACATTAGAGCGTTGCTTCTGGATTCTACTGGCAGGTTGGTTGAATGGGGTCTGCAGCTATTAAGTTTTGTTTGCATGAGATTTTTTTTTGTTAAGAAGTATATTTGTTTATTTTTCAGTTTATGTTGTATGGCAAGAAAAATTAATAAGTGCCCCCCCTTCCCCATCCCCATCCCCACACAAAAAAAAATCTCTAGTATAGGGATTATGATGTTTACATGCTGCATGCATTTACACTTCCTTTGAATGTGATCAAAACAGTTATTCATGAAGACCTGTACAAATGATTTCTGTTTCTTAATAGTGCAGGGAGTTTGTGGGGCTTGTATCTTTCCCACACGTGCTCTTTTCTGTAGCAAATTTAATTGGACTGCTCTTCAATTTTGTATTTTTTTCTTAATAACACGGTTTCCAATTTATTTTTGAAGGTATTGCTTATCAGGTTCTTCTGATTCTATGATCAGGTGGATATTTTACTCCCTTTTGCTTTTCACTCTTATCCATCCTTCCAGCATCCATCACTTCAATCATAAAAATGTATAAGACCTTGTGCTGAACTTTTTGTGGATTGTTTTGTAGGCTGTGGGACCTTGGGATGCAGCGATGTGTGCATTCATATGCTGTGCATACAGATTCTGTTTGGGCACTTGCCAGCACTCCAACATTCAGCCATGTATACAGTGGTGGAAGGGACCTTTCTGTGAGTTGATTTTCCTATGAAATCTAAATAATTATTTTCCACATATTTTAGTGTTATTTTTGATGCCCTGATTTTTGATACTCTATTTTGTTTATACCCTCAGTTGTACTTGACAGACTTGGTGACAAGAGAGAGTCTTTTGCTTTGCACGAAAGAGCACCCGATTTTGCAATTGGCATTACATGATGACAGTATATGGGCCGCGACAACAGATTCTTCGGTTCATAGATGGCCCGCTGAAGCACACAATCCTCAAAAGGTCTTTCAAAGAGGTGGTTCATTCTTGGCTGGTAACCTTTCCTTTTCAAGGGCAAGAGTTTCATTAGAAGGATCTACTCCAGTAAGTAATTCTCATAGCCTTTGACAGGCAACTAATGCTATTGCATGTAATAAGTTCTTCACCAAGTCATCCTATTTAACGTCTTACATCTAATTTTCAATTTTTTGTTAATTTGTGTCTACTGTTTCTGAATTTTTGAACAGGGGATAATTCCTTTATGTTCTTCTTAGTCACCATATCTTTACTTATTGATTTCCACTTCCCACACACGATTCATTGACTACACCAAAGTTTCATGTAGTCTGAATAATGAGGCTGTCTTCTGTTGCAGATTTTCCCTTTGGCTTGTTGTGATTGTTGTGTTTTTCATTTTTATGAATGATTTGCACTGAGTTTCTAAAGATTATTCAAAAGGGAGACCTGCACTCTAGAAATACCTGTTTTCCTCATTCATTAATGTACTGCTTTGCTTTTCTATAGGTGCCAGTCTACAAAGAACCAACCTTAACCATTCCTGGAACTCCAGCAATAGTGCAGCATGAAATTTTAAATAATAGAAGGCATGTCTTGACTAAGGTATGCACGGTACTTTTGCCCTTATTTATTACAATTAACACCAAACGATCGAACACTTTTTTCATCTTTTTTTGGGGTTTATTACTTGTCCTGTTTGGAAGGATACTGCTGGCTCAGTGAAGCTATGGGAGATCACAAGGGGCATTGTAATTGAAGACTATGGGAAGGTTACATCTCTTTTTCCCTTTCATATTTTTTGTGAATTGTTGATTACATCCTTGCAATATTGCATACCTTATATTTGGAAGGGGAGTTAGTCGTCCTATCATTTGGTGCATTAATTTTGTCACCTATAGGAAATGGTATAATTCAGGCATTATCCGTATTTACAACTTGACATTTTCCAGGTGTCATTTGAGGAGAAAAAGGAACAATTATTTGAAATGGTATGATCAGAAGATCCTTTTCATTGTATATTGGAGTTGTTGCATGGGAATTTTTGTGGAACTTACTGATAATCTTTTATGTTCCAGGTCAGCATTCCTGCATGGTTCACTGTGGATACCAGGCTTGGAAGCTTGTCTGTTCATTTGGACACACCACAATGCTTTTCAGCTGAGATGTATTCAGCTGATCTTAACATAGCTGGGAAACCTGAGGATGATAAGGTAAAACGGTAAAACTTTTGTACACATATGAGTTGGGCAAATGTTTTAGAAAAATGGCCTCTGTTGATTTTAATGTTAATCTTTAAACCACTTGAGAATGAGTTGAATAGGGAACTAGTTTATTCTTCTGAAAGAACTCAAATACATTAAAAGATTGAAACTTTTCAGAGTGTTCCTTGATTATATATGAAAACTACCAATATCTTCATGTGTAGGACCCCAAAACTTATATTACTGAGTGCCATATCTTAAGATGTGTATTTTGGTATGGTTCTTTTGCAGCGTGCAGTCTTCTCTACATGTAATAAATGGTGATTAAATTGCAGCATAACTAATTGGTCATGGCAGAAGCAGATTGCTTTTCTTGTCAGCATTTTAAAAAAAATTATACTCATTTGTAGCATTTATTCATGATCTGCAGGTTAATTTAGCTCGCGAAACCCTTAAAGGTTTGTTGGCTCATTGGTTGGCCAGGAGAAGGCACAGACTTGGTTCTCCAACTTCAGCTAATGGAGATGTTCTATCCGGAAAGGATTTTGCTCATAGAAGTCTTGGCCATTCTAGAGTTGAAGTAGACGGCGGTGCTGAAAATGACTCCAAGGTTTATCCTCCATTTGAATTTTCAACAGTTACCCCTCCTTCGGTTGTTACTGAAGGCTCTCAAGGAGGTCCATGGAGAAAGAAAATTACTGATTTAGATGGAAGCGAAGATGAAAAGGACTTCCCTTGGTGGTGTTTGGATTGTGTGTTGAACAATCGCCTACCTCCAAGAGAAAACACCAAGTAATTATTTTCCTTTCTTCACGGAATTATAATTTTACTTGCAAGTTATAGGGAAGCATTCTTATATGGAATTGTGCATTTGATTCCAACTGTTATTCTTATTCCTTAATTTATTTTGATTGTTTTCTAGATTTTGTTTTTAAATATTTATGCTTCATATTGGACTCTGCACTTTGTCAACAATTAATTTGTTGTTGTGCTTTTACCTTGCTCATTTTATGTGGGTTTTTTTCAGCAGATAAATAATGAAAGTGATTAAATTTCTGCAGGTGCAGCTTTTATCTGCATCCATGTGAAGGTTCAGCATTTCAGATCCTCACACAAGGCAAATTAAGTGCACCTCGCATCCTTAGAATTCATAAAGTAAGTTTGATTCAGCAACTTAGAGGAAGAAAAGATTTGCATGTGTTAGATAAAAAAAAAGATTTGCATTTGATTATCTGGAAATTTGCACTATTGACAATATTCATGTAGTGCTTTTACTATAATATGTTAGTGGTATATTCTGGAACATACCAATTAAAAGAAGCTGTGCTGGAAATTATTAGACTTTGCTAAAAGAGCACAATGTGTAAGATAGATATGTTACAGATATCTGACTTGTATTTTTTCATGGCAAAAACCATACTGAATATAAATTAGGATTGCATTTTGGAGGATGTGATTCTCCAATATGCTTTTCTATTTCATTTTTTTTTTCAGTGATTTAATATTAGTTTCTTTTATCCAAAAAAGAAAAAAAGAACAAGAAGAAGGATGGCATAACGGGCTCTGTTATTTCAACTACACTAGCATTTCTGGTTCTGATACTTTTCAATGATTTTTTTTTCTATTTTCTAAATTTTTATGGGCTTTGTTTGTGCTGCTTAGTATTATGCCCAGAATGCTTTGTATGTAGTGGATGTAATAGGTCTTATTGCATGTGTGGTACATCTATTGCTGAGATGAAATATTCGCTTGAACTTCTCTCAAATTAGCATCTTCTAGATAAATTTCCCCTCAGAGAAGCTTCGATCTACAAAGACAAATACATAGAAGGAAAAGACAATAGGAACAGGTTTACAACCCTAAGCAGCCTGAAGGAATCAGGAGGTGGACAAATCCACCAAGAAGGCATCAGCTAGACACTTAGTTCTGTTTACACTTTGTTGTTGTTGCTGGTTTGCTAAGCATGCTTTAGTTTTGAGTAGGCAGTTCATATGGATTGGCCCTTCAACTGCTTTTTGTACAATACTCCCAGTCACTTCCTTGCTAGCCTTTTACCTTTCTAATATATTGATCGTCTTCCATAAAAAAGCAACATGTTTCTATAAATAGATCAGAAAAGCATGGATAATTTATATACTGTAGGATGCTTTAGGTTTTAAATGTTTTGTGCTATATAATAGAACAATCAAGAAAGTGATGAGAAGTCAAATAAATTGATATTTGTAGATTTCTGAAATTATATTCTCAAGAATGTTTCTTTATCTATGTGTTTCACGTTTGCGTTTTTATCCAACTTTTGTTGTGTAAAATACGAATGGATGGCAAGAATTAATCCTCATGTGATGATGCATTTGGGTGCAACTCTGTATTTCAGCTAGATATCTGCAGAAGAATCAAGAGTATTTATTGTATCAAGAAATGGAAATTAATTGTGTTTTCCAGATGTCATCTAGCAGTCTAGCATGTGATAATGGTCTTATTGCAGAATAAGTTATCTTACTCTACATAAATCATGGATAGGCTTCCGTTTCATAATCTGTTCATATTCTTAATTTCATGTTTCTAAAGGTGAAAGTGTAATAATCTTGTTCCTCAGCAGAGATGCATTGATACGGCCGGCCTTTAGCTTTAGTCACTGTTATAAAGAAATAAGACGTGAAACAAATCCCAAGTTAGGATCTGTTTTGCCAGTATACTTTCTGTGATATGCTGAATAATCCATTTTTACTGATTTTCACTAGCATGTTTGCATAGGTTGTCAATTATGTCGTAGAGAAGCTGGTCCTTGACAAACCACTGGATAATGTGAATACTGATGGAACATTTGCTCCTGGAATTGGAGGACCCTTGCAGCATTCAGTGGTTGGAGATGGATCTTTCCGATCTGGATTGAAGCCTTGGCAAAAGCTTAAGCCTTCCATAGAGATCTTGTGCAATAATCAGGTCATTGTGATTTTCATTTTATCGGGGAAATGCACTCAAAAGCATTTACTTGAATAATAAGCTTCTTCAGCTTTAAAAAAAAAACACCAAATGTATTTCATGCTATAGGATCGTTGAGTCATCTGTTTTTAAAATGGTACATCAATCTTTAGCTGGACATTTTAGCACAATAAATTCATGAGCAGAGAATGTCCAAGAGCACATCATCTATGAGTTGCACAGGTTCAAACTAAAATGGCATATTGTATGAGAAGACAAGTCACCCTGTGGCCCAAATATAAGAATAAACTTCTGCCGTTCTTCTATTTACACGCTCCTCTTTTTATATTTTCTTTTTGCAATATTTTCTCAAGCAATGACTGTCTTTTGTAGGTCTTATCCCCGGAAATGAGTTTAGCTACAGTGCGAGCTTACATATGGAAGAAACCCGAGGATCTGACACTTAATTACAGAGTAGTTCAGGGAAGGTGACTCCATGCAACTTTTAGGAGCAGGTGAGTGCCAACTTGTTTCTTTGCCTAGCTTTATTCTTCCAAACTCTTAACACCCCCCCCGGCCCTTTTCTCCTCGAGTCGAAATATATGTGATGCATTTTTTAATATTAGTTGCAAAAAAGGAAAGGTAGTCAAATGATTTTGATAGTAGGATGCATTTTAAAAACAGCAGGAAATCTTATTTTTCTCTAGAATTTATATTTGATTCTTTTGTGAGAGGCTACGTTCAAAACGTTGCCTAGTCATTGTACTCATGATATGTGTTGTGTATATATATGAACAAATAGCTGATCATTTTCCAGGCTATTATTATTTATTGGATCACAGGTTAGCTTGGCTTGTGGTGATCGAAATCATGTGCCTGTGTGAGATACCGGGGAAGACATCGATTCTTCTTGGGGTACTTCACTTGAATGGACGTATCCAATCGACCCTTGTAAATTTGGAAAATCAATCGCTGAACCTGCTGAGAAGATCCTTCGCATTTTCCTTTTGTTGGACAGATGGTATATAAATTTTGAGCCTTGTCTAGCCTTCATGCAAGCTTTTTTTGGTTGGACATAGCCAAGTTGTAGGGCAAGTCTGCATGTGGCAATAGAGAGATTTGCGATGGGTGGAGAATTAACCAGGAGTGTCCTAGGAACAGTCTTAAGTGGTACCAAAAATAGAGTAACGGTGTCGAAAGCGTTGTAGATTTGTATTGTGGGGTACATTACCTAGTCATAGAAACACTGTTATGAAGATGGTGTTTTTCTCTCCTTTTTGGAAATAATACAATTCTCTTTTGTCTCCATCTAGTCATTCTATAATTTTTGCCCCGCATCTCTTTTTTTTTTTTTTTAAATTTATATGGTTTCGGTAAACAAAATCCTGTACTCCTGTAAAAAAAACACCTCAGGTCCACTTGCATTCCCTGACCGCAGAACCAAATCAAGATCCCGAAGCGAAGAGGGGCAAAACCACATTCTGAAAATCATCCCAAGCCTTACAGCTTGACACGCTCTAAATTACGTTTTCTAGCTTGTCCCACGCAAAAGAGAAAAATATCCCAGAACTTACCCGGGTGCAGACCCAAAGAGCTAAAAGACTTGGCTTAGTTCGTGGACCTACACGTACTGCTCATATGAACAGTGAAGGTTCATAAGAGAAGCCAAGCCTTTTAGATGTATAAGATAAAGGGCAATCAATTAAACACGAAATATCATGAATTAGTTGTTTTTTTTTTGGTGTAGAAATAGTTGCCTTCTGTTATATTTTTTGAGTAGAAATGCCAAGTAAAATACTGCAATGCACTTGCACCTGTCTGTTTCCTCCACCAAGTAGTTGTGTAGCAGGCTTGGCCATGTATTCTTGTGCCAAATCCTTGGAAGCAGAAAAAGCTAAAAGTTGTTTTGAACAAAAAGGAAAGGCCAAGAAGTGTGGTACGTTCTGTAGGCTCAGCCACTTCTCTGGAGAGAGTGGGAGGCAGATGGCCATAACTTTCAAGGCCAAGTATACATTTGATGGCAATATATATATATATATATATATATATATATATATATATATATATTGCGTATAAACAATTAAATAACTTTGAGATTATTCAAAAAACAAAAAACTTTGAAGGAGAAAGGAAAGCAATGGCTTCCGGCCGCCTCTTTACTTTGAGATTAATCCCTATCACCAAGCAAGGAGGAGAATGCATAGCAATTTAATCTAAACTCAATGAATACCAACATTTAAATTAATTTTATCTAAAAAAATAAGTTTTTTAAAATAGTTATATTACTTGAAAAATAATAAATACGGTATAAATTTTATAAAACCTGACTTAAAATCCTACTCCAATATATATATATATATATATATATATATTTAATCCAATATAATATTTATATTATCTCACATAATACACACTTATATACTATTGATCATTTTATCATATATATATATATGTTATTATTTTTTTAATATTAAATAATAGTCATATAACAGTTATGGAATCAATAAATAAAATATAAATATCTAATTTTTTACTCAATAATTAATTAATGAATATAAAGAAACATAACCCGTGAATATCCATATATAGGAGCCAGCAATCCTTAATTTTCTGAATAAAATCAATCCTTGAAAATTTAAAATAATCTCGTAACGACTCCCTCCAAGTCTTTAAAGCCAATGAAAGTGACGATGGCAGTTATGGCAGTCCCACTTCACCAAAAACAAACCCAGCAGCCTTTTAAATGTGCACGTCAAACACTCCACAGATAATTTATGCTGTGAAAACTGCATGGCTATGCAAAACCACGCGACGGGGCCAGCTGGCCAGACCATAGCCAGAGGAAATATGAAAGTGATCCGTTTATCGTTCACGAAAAAGAAGACTATATTCAAATAACTAAAAGAGCAGCAGGCAAGTCCAAACCTGGTGTTACACTCACAAATTATACAAATTACCCCATACTCAATTTTTTATTTATAATTATGATGATATAATTAATTATATTTTTGCATTTATGGTTGGCATTTCTGTGTCGTATGCGATAAAACTGCAGAAGCACAAGTACACAATCTAGAAGCCATCCAAGTGATATTTTGCTTTCTGGGTTTGCTTCTTGGTTCATATTTTTCTCTTTTGTAGAAAGCGGAGAGTGGCAGTGTTTCTTTGGAATTTGGAGTGATTCTTGGGTTTGTTTTTTAGCTTGTTTTGTTGGATTTTTAGCTATTTTCAAGTGCATGGTGTCCTTGAGTTTCTTTCTCTGTTAATTTTTGGTATTTGAAAGAAGTCCCATGCTGGTCAATTTCTGAATCTTGAAAAAGGTCTAACAGTTCTGGTAAAAGGGTGCCGTCGTATCAGTCTTGATTGTTTGAGTGGACACTCTAATGCATTTAGCATCGTGGTTCTTTTCAAGTGCTAGTAGAAAGTCCCAAGTTGTTCAACTGGTGAATCCTAAAAGGAATTCTGAGTTATCTGTAAGATAGTGTGCTGGGTTAACAATATTCCAAGAGATATCTGTTCATTTGTGTCTCCTTCTGTTGGCAATTACTTAGAAAAGGGTTCTGATATTTTCTAAGAGGTGCTTGGCAATACATATAGCTTTGATAAGTTCATTTCTTATACAACCCATGACATCAGTTGTTAGTTCTCAGGCAATGTATTGTTTTTTCTCAACTCCAGAGATTACTCCTAGGTTACGAGTGAGAGTTCAAAGTGGTAGCGGTGGTGGTAACTCAAAAGTATCGCCATCTGATTCCGCTCTAGTGATTGGAGAGAAAGATAAAAAATTCGGGGGTCGAATTGACTCATGGAATGCGAGCTTAAAGTGTGGGATTAAGAAAAGGAGCGTTAAAGATGTTATTTCAAGTGACTTGGATGTCTTGTGGGATGACGGTTATGGGACCAAGACTGCGAAGGATTTTTTTGAAGGAGCCAAGGAGATGATTAGGCCTGACGGGGGGCCTCCCCGGTGGTTTTGCCCTACCGAGTGTGGGCAGCCTTTAAAAGATTCTCCAATTCTTCTGTTTTGCCCTGGTAATTATTGTCTTCGTTGTGATAAACTCTTATATGAAATTTAACTTAGATACAAGGTTTCCAAACTATGAATACATGTTAAAAGAAGGACTGGATTTCTAGTTTCTGAGTATCTAGTTTCCAACGAGTTGTTTTGCTCTTCAATACTTTATTTAAAATCTTTGGAATTCCTCATTTAGGTATGTGATTTTTGAGATTTTTATTAAATACAGTGCTATTTGTTTTTTGTATTCGTGCATGCAGGGATTGTTGGTGTTGGCTTGGCCTTGACTTTGCATCATAAAGCTCTCGGGAAGTAAGTTTTTGTTATTTCTTACTGCATGACAATCGCGATGACTATTATTGTTGTTTTTGGACCATCAACTTGTTAAATGTTCATTGGAAATGTTGACACAAAAGCTAGTTCAAATCACACTGTGTGAGAACCTCAAATAGGTGATCACCGTGCTGAAAAGGTTTTGTTCTGCTCTGAGATGATATTTCCCAAACCCTACTCTTGTCTATAACTTTTCCACCTGAATATTCACATCAACAGGGTGTAGCTTCCGAATTCCTGTCCTAAGAGTTTTGTCAAACTGCAGGGTGTTTGAAGTCAGGTGCCTTCATATTCCAGTGAATGATCGAACACCATTTGAAGGTTTTAACCTTTCATCAGATTACTTGATTGAGTTATTTAGAAGTTAAACTAAAATCTCAGCCAACTGTGCTTGCCTTTTCTTCTATCACTTGTGATGGTTAGATCTTCTAATTCTTCAGAAATTGCACTTTACTTGCATGTGCTGTCCTCATCCTCGTACCTTTATGTTGGGTTTTGCCGTCTGGCTATCCTCTTCCACTGAGGAAACATCGTTCTCTATCCATGCTTTAAGTGGATTTTTTTTTGCATGAAGGGCTGGTGAAATTTGTCGAAGAAACAGTGAGGCTAGAGCATGCCTCATCTCCAAATAAGCCAATTTATCTAGTGGGGGATTCCTTCGGGGGATGTCTTGTTCTTGCTGTTGCTGCTCGTAATCCTGAAATTGACCTTGTAGTGATACTAGCTAACCCAGGTCAGTTTCCAGATATGCAGCAATTTGTTCACTCATCTTCTTGATGACTTCTTCATAGAACACTTTGGTTGATGCTCCCTGCTGTTGTCTGACTTGTTAGCCCTTTTATTTTAGCTACATCATTTGACAGGTCACAGCTTCGACCCCTGATCCCCCTTTGGGAGGCGTTGCCTGATGGATTATACAATGCACTTCCATATCTTCTTAGCTTTGTTATGGGTATATATGATCTGTTGCTCCATTATTTCATTTATTATTTTGTTACAGAATTAGATTTTGTTACTACTTAAACACATTCCAATTCCTGTCATTGTATTGAACAATATGCTACTAGTATTTTTAAACCAGACAGATTTATCATGATTTTACTTTAATTCTTCTACTCTGAAAAAAATGTTTGGATCTCCTCCTTTTTTCTTCAGAAAACATGATTACCTTGTTTCAAATGCCTTCTTATAAACGCTTTTTTTCCTGGAAGTTGAAACTTTCTTTAATAACTTTTTTCTGTCAGTTGTCTTGTTAAGCTGTGATTGTCATCATTCAGTGGTATTGTTTTGTGATTTCAAATTGCTTCACTTTCGCTATTTACCCTCTCTCTCTGTTTTTGTCCTTACACTAGGTAATCCAGTGGAGATGGCAGGGGTCAATATTGAATATAGATTACCTCCCAGATTACAAATTGAACAATTGTTTCAGAATCTCATTGCTTTGCTACCTCATCTTTCTGTAAGAAATGAAGATAGCACTGCCTAGCCTTTTACACATTATATTTTATTAAATTTAAGAAACCAATAAGATTTTGTATCTGTTATAATCTTCTATTTTGATATAATATGCTGAAGATCTTAAACACAAACTAAAAGACGTAATATTGTCATAAAAAATGATTCTAATAGGCAAAAGCAGGATAGGTTATGCATAGTCATCTGCTGCATGACTCTGTCTAATTCATTGTATCATGATAAATTCCCCATTATATATTTGCCAATTGCTCTTCTGCGTTGAACTTGATTATGACTCTATTGCTAGCACAATATGCTTCTATACAGTCTCTAGCAATGACAGACTGGATCTTCTCTTGGTAACTGCTTTTGCACATCAGCCAAATGGTGCAATGTACTTCTTTTGGTTATCTTAATTAGATATAACAAATCATCATGTGCCTTCAGCTTGTTGTCCTGCTATTCATTTTTTCCTCATCTGTTTATTTCTTTTTCCGAGGCCATGAACTGACGTTAAAATGTTCCAGGATTTGGTTGATATAATTCCCAAGGACACTCTTATTTGGAAGTTGAAACTGCTCAAATCAGCGGCTTCTTATGCTAATTCCCGGCTTCATGCTGTGAAAGCTGAAGTTCTCGTCCTGTCAAGGTCTTTATTCTTCCGAGTTTTTATTCTTGTTCCTTTGCATCCCAGGCACAATTTGATTGCTTCTCTTTTCCATATGTATGTTTTTCAAAAGCCCTTCAGAATATTTTCTCTCTAGTTCTTTCTATGTCGTGATTTTATCACTAATCACTCTGCATCTCTAATTGCTAATTCTATGTTACATATTTTTTACTATAGAAGTGACATAGTGCATGGAAAATTTAACAACTGACTAATGAAAGCATAGCATCCTATCTAGCGTGCTGCTCTAATAATTTCCCAGCAGCACCATTCTCTTTTTCTCATCTTCATGTGGCTGATAGCCAGCAGATTCAAGTTTCATTATCATTTAGCACAGAAATCTCAGTACATACCTTAAAAGAAACTGTCTTTGCAATGCCCTAATAATCACTGAAGGTTTGCTTCATACTTGAGTTCTTTTAGTTGCTACCATGAAGAGGACAGCTTTTAACTACAGAAAATGCATTCCTTGCTTATCAATATGAATTGATTATTTGTACTCATTTATGTAACTGTTTTAGCACAACTGTATGCTGCGAACTGCAATGAAATATCCAGTTACTAAGTTAGGTTAACATGTGTATGTATTGTAGGAAATATGTTCTTTAACCCGAATTTCTTTTCATGCTTGGTTTTCTTTGAGACGGGTTATGGAAATCTGGTCAAGGAGTTTTAAAGTTGATCTTTTATTTGTCTTTTAGTGGAAATGATCACATGCTTCCTAGTGGAGATGAAGCTCAGCGTCTGAAAAGAACATTAAAGAATTGCACAGTTCGTTATTTCAAGGACAATGGGCATAATATTTTAATGGTATGTGACAATAAGTGGTTGTATCTATATTTGTGTCTGATTTAAGTGGAAGCATGTACATGTGGGTACTTAGATGATGTGTGATTCTCCACAATTCATTTCGAGAGCACAACAAAATTCTAAATCTGTTTAATGCGAATCATCATCTTAGTCCCATATTTGAAGTTGTCAAAACAGTTGAGCACTAGCTGAAAGATTCAAGGTCTCAAATTTCACTCACTTCCCTTTCAAAATTGAGAAGTCGGATTATCTTCTAGATATAAGAATGCCGATAATTATCCTCTCTGACCACCCTTTTTGTGGAAAAATTCAGAAAGTAATTCTGTTTTTCTGCCAAGTGTCATCTTCTTTGATGCTCAATGACCCCTTTTTCCCTCCATTAGCACTTGCCATGAAGCTGGTTATTCTTTGTTGACATGGCATGATAGTTGTACTTGTATGCAATGTTCTGAGATAAATTCTGCCACTGGTATTCTGACTTTCGGAAGATGGGAGTTTATTTAGGGTTATATCTTATTATCAAGGTGGTCTCCATCCGTGTAATAGCCACCCCTTCCCTTGATCCCCAATTTGATAACAATTTCCCCTACGCAGAATGAATGGAAATGGTTTTCTCGTACAGTGTTATCAATATAAATTAGAACTTATAATATTTAGCTGGTACATTGAACGATGTTATATTCATAAAAAAGGACTTTAATACTCCTCAACCTGCCTTTCTAATGTGTCAGATATGGGGCCATTAGCATTTGTCTGTACTCATATTCTCAGGATGAGGCTTTCAGTCTTTCATTTCTATATGCTATGGGAAGACTGCTTTATAACTGGTTTTCTCCTGTTTCTGTTCTTCTCTGTGATGGTACAGGAAGATGGTGTTAATTTGCTTACTGTCATTAAAGGTACTGGAAAATACCGTCGTTCAAGGAGGATTGATTTGGTCTTAGACTTTATTCCACCAAGCATGTCAGAATTCAAACAAGGATATGATGAAGTAATTGGGTAATTCAGCAGAGCAATTTTGTACACAGTTCTCTTAATTGTTACATATATGTTCTTAATGAAAACTTCTGGACATGAACATTTGATATGCTTAGATCTGATTTACTAAGACTTAAGTTTATGACTAAATTTAAAATAAGATCACATTAGGTTTGATCCTGGTCAAGCTAGAGCTTCTTTCCATGAAATCTGACATCCTGCCAGGCTTTTGCAACGTGCATCAAGCAGATCCTTCCTGATTTCTAAACACTTTCTGTTTCTTTATCCCTTCTCATTTGATTTTTTCTAAATCTTGGCTCTACTATAAACATCCTCTTGCACAAAAAAAAAATTGATTGTTTTGAGAAAGTCTATTGAAATCTCAGGTTGGTCTTGGTTGATTCCTCACATCTTATGAGCATATATATTCTTTAGCTAAGGTAGCTCCTAAAAGAATTGTTGATATATTCTGGAAATCATATTTATGTTTGAAGTTAATTGATCATGATATGTGTATTGGGGCGACTCCTGTCTCCTTGGGGTATACCCCAGCTTGATGCTTCCAGCCTAGGCTCTGTCCACATGCCATCATGAACAGCTAGTCTATCTTGCAAACTTGCATCCAGCACATATATTTGTTTATCTATGGTTCAAGATTATAACACAATCGTTTGAATTTCAGGTTGTTACGCTTTGCTACTGGTTCTGCCATGTTCTCAACTTTGAATGACGGAAAGATAGTGAAAGGTCTTCATGGGGTTCCAAATGAAGGTCCTGTCTTATTAGTTGGCTACCACATGTTGATGGGACTTGAAGTTTATTCCCTTGTCCCAGAATTCTTGAGAGAGAAAAATATTATGGTTCGTGGTGTAACACATCCAGTTATATTTAGGGAAAGGCAGGGGGTTTCATCTCCTGAATTTTCTTTAGCTGATTGGATGAAAGTAATGGGTGCAGTACCTGTCACAGCCAGCAATCTTTTCAACTTGCTGTCAACAAAATCTCATGTGCTTCTTTATCCTGGAGGAGCCCGAGAAGCCCTTCATAACAGGGTAAGCCAATTTCCTTGTGTTAAATTTCAACAAATTTATTTATTTTTTTGGCAAGCTGAAAATCATATTTTTCAAGCGAAATTTTCTTATCATCAAAGTATTTGCTTTATTTCTTTGTTGGAAATTAGATGTAAGCAAGAGGATATAGTGTAAAAGTTTGGAAATCATTTCTTATTCAGAGTGTTATGCAGCCAAGATTGGTAGACTAATGTTTAGCACTTCATACATGTAAGGTGGCTTGTATTTCTTTCCATAATCTTCATGGATGATGTCTCACCACCACTATTGTTAACAGCACCAGTATCACCTCCCGACTGCATAGAGCACCTTTTTTTTTGCCACCAGCAAGAGCACCATATTCTTATCCCTACCAAAACTTTATTATAACAGTAGCTTCATCGTCATCTTTCTCTATTACCATCACACTCTATGTTTCTTCAACCTTATTATGCTGCTGCTGCCACCATCAGACCACCTATTTCATATATTAAAAAGTTTGTTAAGTAACTAAAACAACAAGAAGTGGAATTCAAGTTTCTGTGGTTATTAGTTTATAGACTGTGCAAATACTAAGACTTCAAACTATTGGAACTAGGTTTCATATGGCTTCCATGTTAGAAGTTGTGGTAAATATTATGGTATATAGTAACTGATGAGAGCTTTGTTACGTGGCTTCTGTTGTAATCTAACTTTTAGCATCTCTTGGAGAGATTCATATTAGGTTATTAATGGTAGGGCCAAATTTTTTGTACTTGGCTTGAATGCTTTTTAGGTGAATTTCTTGAGGATGGTTTGTTTAAAATATCAGTGGCATGTTCTGTTGCATTCATACAAAAAGTTGTAGGTGACATGGTGCATAAGCATAAGAACTTTAACTCAAGCGAGTTTCAAAATCGTTGAGATTCTGTTTCTGAGATTCCCAGGCAGCAGCATATTTTTAATGGATGAAATTGTACAAGTAGCAGGCAAGAAGGGTGCCAAAAGGATTACAAATTATTCCTTTTAATCATGCGCTTAGGCTGTTGAAGTAGGAAGGCTTAATAGTGCTCACCAGTCACCAGTAGACAGTGAAATTACACTATGAATAGCTTCCCAAGCACAAATCTTTTCCTTGTCTAATGTTTTTTTTTATTTGCATTAAATTTTCGACTGGTATATCCTTCAAATTCAGTTTCATGTTTATGTATATATGCCATTGATACTGCTATCATTTACAAACTGCTAGGCCATTGATTTCATCCTTACTAATTTATAAAGAAAGACTTGAGGTAAGATAAAGGCATTTACCATGAAACAGGAGCCACTCTTGTGCTGTTAAGTATTTTGCCATAACCTTTTCTTTAGATTTATTAATGTATTGTTTATTTCTTTTTATTGGCCAAAAGCTTGTTTTTTTCCTTTTTTTTTTCAATTACAAAGCTTTTGCAATTTACAGGGTGAAGAATATAAGCTGTTTTGGCCCGATCAACAAGAATTTGTGAGAATGGCAGCAAGGTTTGGGGCTACAATTGTACCATTTGGAACTGTAGGAGAAGATGATGTAGCAGAAGTAAGACCTTTTTTTTGCCACATATTTTATATATTTTGTCATGGATCGTTATTCTGTTGATACATTCTTTTTTTTTTTTTTTGCTGTGTTATTTCCACAATATTTGTTTACTCAAGGCTAACTGGGAAAAATAGAAAAAAAAAACCCATATTTTCGAGGTAGCTATCCATTGTATGTGCTTGAAGCAGAAATTTGTTAAAATGCACATCATCTCTCAGAAATTTGGCAAACAAATCCGGTAGAGTTAGCATTTTATATGCTCTTATTATGCAAGTTATGCACTGTATGTCCGAAAGTCTGGTTGAGATGTGCATTTCTGATACTTTCCACATAAATTCTTGCTCCTCTCCAAAGACTTCCATGAACTTTCCCTTTCTTCCATATTTGAACTTGAGATTGCAATCAAATTTCTCCGCATTTTATTATATTTTTAAAAAATTCTTTTCTTTGGATTTTGCAGTTGGTTCTTGATTACAACGACTTCATGAAAATCCCAGTGGTCAATGACTACATCAGAGACGCTAATCGTAATTCCATAAGATTAAGGTGATTATTCTCCCTGCAATGCTGTGTACTCATTGCATGGTTGTAGAAGTCAAGCTAAAATAAGAATCTAGAGCTCCTTGTTGATACATTTTTGTTGACAAAGAACTTTATGTATGCTTATAGAGATAAGAGTAAAGGGGAGGTTGCCAACCAAGAACTATATCTCCCAGGTATTCTGCCGAAGGTCCCGGGCCGCTTTTATTTTCTATTCGGAAAGCCTATAGAAACAAAGGGCCGAAAGGAAGAGATCCTTGAAGACAGAGAAAATGCAAACCAGTTATACCTGCACATAAAATCTGAAGTTGAACGTTGCATTGCTTATCTTTTGAAGAAACGAGAGGAGGATCCTTACAGGAGTATCGTTGATAGAACAGTGTATCGTGCTTTACATTCTCCTTTGCATGAAGTTCCAGCATTTGACCCTTAAAAAATGGCCA